>JAEEGI010010587.1_pt1 | contig 20019 bp, 17 predicted proteins | sample 8958751 | NCBI WGS metagenome assembly JAEEGI01 (sample SAMN16246545, study PRJNA631951) | gut metagenome | biome: gut microbiome; feature: rumen; material: KS-attached | host: Bos | place: Iran: Karaj | collected 2018-10 | reverse complement strand
GAACCGCGACGCAGGAGTCGGTTTCGCTCACGCGTGTCAGCACCGCTTTCAGCCAGAAATCGTGTCAAACTTGTTTGACTTGATTTCGGCATCAGTAACAAGTGCAGGCGATACTATTCTTCATCCGCATCTAACGCCGATGTGCACGATGGGCGGTGAATTGGGTGACGTGGAGTGCCGATAATTGAGACGGAATGACTGTTGGTAGATAAAAATGCTGCTTCTATTTTGCTATTTCACAACATTTTACTACCTTTGCATCATAATACATTCCTTTTTAGTTGTCTGCGTCCTTCGTCGAGAGACGGTGGCGCAGATTTTTTATCCTCACGGCCCATTCGTGAAGGCGCAACGGCATCCCATCTCCCACACTGTCATATCATCATTGCACACATCAATCACATGTCATACATCATTTATATACTCTCTATGCCATTGCTGCCGTCATGATGATTAGAGCCACCTCCGAGCATCGGGGACGATGGCATAACGACAGCGTAGGTACATAAGCGTGGAGGGCTTGAGTGTGCGATTAGTGTCGCCCTCGTGGCTGGGTGGCATGCTGTGACACATGGCCTCGGCCAAGCGTAGCAAGTGAGGCGACCCATGCCGATACCCGACGCTGACGCAGGAAGCTCGGGTGTCGGTATGGAAAGGGCGCCCCACCTGCGCAGCGATTGTGCCACAGCGTGTCAAGCTTGGAGTGAGCTAAGGCGGTGAGACGTAGCGGAGCAAGTGAAGCGACCGGGTGCGAGACCAAACGCTGACGCAGGAAGCTTTGGTCTCCGCACGGAAAGGGAGCCCCACGGCTTTAGCGTAGTCTTCTCTGCCGTGCGAACTCGGAGCGTCCCAGCCATGAGGAAAGAGCGACACGTGCCCCTGGGTGGCGCATCTCGCAACGGAGTGGAGAGTTGCGCCATGGCAAGGGGGCAGCACTTTCAAGACCTCTGTAAGCGTTGGCCGCAGCGAGAGTGCCGCCATGTCCCGGATGCGTGTGGCGCTGCCGTGGCTTCCATCAGCTCACTCCGTCAGCCTTTGGCACATCCGGCACTCCCGCCACCCTGTCGAAGACCTAACCGACCATCGTGCACTGACTGCCGTCAGGCTCTACCAAACCGTGAGCGCAGCGAACACCTCTCTGCCGTGCAAGGGGCAAAGTAGTGGATGCTTGCGTGTGATGGCGACTGCCGTGCTGTAGAGCGCAGCGTCCGTCAGTGTAGCGATAAGTGAGTGTGCGTAGAGTGTCGCCCTCGCGGTGCGGTGGCACGCAGTAGCACATGACTTTAGTCAAGCTGTAAGCAAGTGGTGACCGCCATGGCGATACCCGACGCTGACGCAGGAAGCTCGGGTGTCGTTATGGCAACAGGTCAACACCTGCGCAGCGATTGTGCCACGCAGTGACAAGCTTGGAAGGAGTAAAGGAGGAAACCGTAGCGACAGCAAGTGTCGACCGCCATGGCGATACCCGATGCCGACGCAGGAGTGCTCGGGTGTCGTTATGGCAACAGGTCGGACACCTGCGTTAGCGTAGGATTCAGCCGTGCGACTTCGGAGCGTCCACACCACGAGGTAAAGAGCGACACGTCCTGATGACTGGCGCACACGCAGCGCAGCGGAGTTGCGGCAGGTCATGGGCAGCACTCTCACGACAGCGTAACCGACGGCGGAGGCAGGGCGGCGCCAGCACTATTGAGTAAGCATCCTGTGTGCCCATTGCACGGTGTTTTGAGGGAAGCGACTTGTCGCTATGAGGGGCGGGAATGAGGGCGTTTCGGCTTGCCGATGATCATAGCAATGCATAATTGCTGACGACACATTAAATAAGTCCGCAATTGGCTCATCAAGCTATGCGGACTACTAATATTTTTTGAAAACTACCTAAATTACTATAGAGCTAAACGAAATCCAAGAGCACGTCCACGTTCTGTAGGTTCAAAATAAGCTCGATCATTAACTTTACTTAATTGACTAGGACCTCCCCATCCACCTCCACGTCTTATGCGATATTTTCCTTTTTTAGGACCTTTTGGATCTTTTTTTGGTGAAGATTTATAATAATTCTCATCCCAATAATCGTTGCACCATTCAATAACATTGCCACTCATATCATAGATGCCTAACTCATTTGATTTTTTAGTAGCGACAGGCTGTGTTCCATATTTTTGGGAATCTTTTTTTGTAGTTGGAATGTTATCTATGCACCATGCCACACCATAAAAATCTTTGCTACCAGAGTATTCATGTCCTTGACTCTTGTTACCACCACGTGCAGCATACTCCCATTCTGCCTCGGTAGGCAGACGAAAGTTTTTTCCAGTCAACTGATTAAGTTTATTGATAAAAACCTGACAATCGTCCCAAGAGACGTGCTCAACTGGTCGTTGAAGATTTGTGCCATAATCGAATTCATGGCTTGATTCATAATCTGGATTACCTGTGCTGTTAAAGTAGCTCGGATTGAATCCCATAACAGCAATCCACAGTTCTTGTGTAACCTCAGTTTGACCAATATAAAAAGATGATATAGTAACCTCATGTGCTGGATTTTCCAATTCAAAATCCTTTGGATTTGCCACACAGGTGGGTTCTGGTAAAACTACAAAGACCTCTTCATTTGATCCCATTGTGTAGGTTCCTCCTTCAACATGAATCATCTTAAATGTTACACCGTTTACAGTAAAATCTTCGGAAGTTACTACTTGCTTGTTCTCATTTGCAGATTGAGCATGGCATGTTAATCCATACATTCCAAATGCCAAAATTAGAATAATATATAACTTGATTTTCATAATTAATTGTTTTTGTGGAGTCCAACTTCGCAAAGTAAAGGTTTTTTTCATTAAAAACCAAATATTTGCTTTTTTTTCGGTTTCCACCTGCCCATAGTCTCACTTCTTGCGGTTCCAATCAATCCTTCCGACTGGAAGGATTGATGAGAAATCACCAGCTCATCACTGTGTCGTAAATCATCTCCGACTTGTTGGTAAGATTAGCCTCAAACTTGACTGCAAGCAGCTGGACGATATGCTCGAGAGCGTCTTTGCAGTTGGTAGTGCATACGGGCTGATTCTCAAGCCATATCTCAGCTGAGCCGTTATTGATGTTGACATAGATGTTGTTTGGATCACTGTTAGCCTGATCTTGACTGATGTTGAAGAATTGCTGTACCATGATAGATGAATTTATGAAGTGAAACATAATTTTTACGTGCGATAAAGTGCACATGCAAGCCCACGAGGTGCGCAAGAATTTTGCCGAGAAATACTACCCGCAGGTGTGGAGATTTCTCAGCAAAACCCGGAGGGCTTGTCCTTGCGCAGTGGGCGATGTGCTAACTTTGCAAAGTAAAAATATGTTTCAGAAATTCATCGGTACGGCAATTCTATCAGTCAAGTTGGCGGTTAGTGTTCCACCATCCTTGTAACCGCTCAACATCAATAATGGCGATTTGGAGTAATCAAACAAGGACTGACAAATCTAAAAAGCGCAAAAAGTGAGATTTTGGAACATTTGCCGTAAATAAAAAGTGAGATTTTGGAATATTTACAGTAAATAAAATTTGAGATTTTGGAATTTTTGTTTAATTTTGCATTGACAAATATTAATATTATATGGCGATTACAAGAGTTTTTAAACGGAAAATATATGACCGCATGCTTCAGTGGAAGCAAGAGCGTGATGGCAAGACTGCCCTTCTTGTCAAAGGAGCACGGCGTGTCGGCAAATCTACAATAGTTGAAGAATTTGCCAAAAATGAATATGATTCATATATCCTAATTGACTTCTCAAGTGTGTCAGAAGAAGTCACGTCACTCTTTAATGACTTGATGAATCTTGATTATATCTTTTTGCGCTTACAAGCAATCTACAACGTTGTACTAATTGAACGTCGGTCGATAATCGTGTTTGATGAGGTCCAAAAATGTCCAATGGCCAGACAAGCCATAAAACACCTTGTCAAAGATCATCGCTATGATTATATAGAGACAGGCTCATTAATCAGCATCCGTAAGAACACTCAAAACATTATTATTCCTAGCGAGGAAACACGTATTGAGATGTTTCCAATGGATTATGAAGAATTTCTGTGGGCAACAGGAGACACAGCAACAATTTCACTGCTTCACCAGTTTTTTGACAAACAAATGCCACTTGGTCAGGCTTTGCGTAAGTGTATGCGTGATTTTCGGCTTTACATGCTTATAGGAGGAATGCCTCAAGCGGTGAATGAATATCTTGATACTAATAATCTCAGCAAGGTAGACACTGTCAAACGAGAGATAATTGAGTTATACTTTGATGACTTCCTCAAAATTGACCCATCAGGGAGAGCTTCGCAATTATTCAAGGCGATTCCTTCAGAACTAAGCAAAAATGCTTCCCGATACCAAGTTGGTAGTGTCCTCTCAGATAGCGAGCGAAAGAATATCTTAGAAGTACTTCGAGCAATGAAAGATAGTATGGTAATCAACTTCTCTTATCATGCGAATGATCCTAACGTTGGACTGTCTCTCAACAGTGATGAAGACCGATACAAGATGTTTGTAGGTGATACCGGTCTTTTTATAACTCTCGCTTTCTGGGACAAGGACATTACTGAAAATATAATCTATCAAAAGCTATTATCTGACAAGCTGTCGGCTAATCTCGGTTATGTATATGAAAACGTGGTAGCACAAGTGCTTGTGTCCACAGGTAATAGGCTTTTCTATCATGTTTGGCCCACAGAAAATGGGAAACACAACTATGAGGTTGACTTTTTGCTGTCTAGAGGCAGCAAATTATGGCCTATTGAAGTAAAATCGTCAGGTTATAATGCCCATGTATCTATCGATAATTTCTGTAAAAAATACTCTAGTCGTATCAGCAACCGATATCTCATCTACACAAAGGATTTCAAGAAGGATGGTGCAACAACTCTATTGCCAATTCCAATGACGATGTTTCTATAGTACTTGAGACTTGCTAAGCGGAATCCTCAGAAGCTTCTGGAGGAAGTGGTGGAACTTTGTAAGAATCTATAGCAAATAAAGTTAATCATTTTGAGATATCTCTGAGATAATATGTTTTTTAAAGTAGTCAGCCCATATATCTAACAAAAATAGATCACTCTTATTAATCATTGAAATTTGTTAATTGTATTATTATATGGTAATAAAATCAAATTCTGCAACATATAGAATACAGCGTGTGTTAGAATATAGTACTTTCTTTTCCAAAGAAGAACCTATTGATATTACAGCCACACTTAAATTATTTAGTCGAGATTCTCTTGTGAGAATGGCTACTATTGTGAGTCTTCATTTTGGAAACTATTATACTACAGATAAAGCAAGAAGCTTTTTTTCTCCTGAAAACATCAATTACAACACTTATATAGTTCCTCATTTTAATAAATATATAAAAGAGCATAATCTAGCACCTGATTCGTTAATACCTGTGTTTACATTTAGAACAGGATTGGAACTTTGGCGTAATGTTTTTGCAATACATGTTGAAGAATTTCAAAATACTGTAAAAAAAGAAGATTCCGAATTGTTATTGTTTAAGATATTGCTATCACTCAATGAGAAATTATTTTCTATTAAAGCTAATGGAAAATATCAATATGAATTAGATGAAATGCTGTTTTTAAATTATTATCTTACTAATGATCTTAACAATTACGATTTTCAGGCAATACTTCAACCTCAAATATTTTTTTTCAAAAGTTTAGTTGATTTTATACCAAATAATCCCACTTTAGTTAAAGCAGTAAAAATATTGCATGGAAATTGGGGAATCACATCATGGGAAGAGTATTTTGCGACTATTGTTTTTTTGGCGCATGAAACAGAAACCTATCGAAAAGAACAACAAATAGGATTACCAATATTAAATCTTCATAATGCCATAAATAATGATCAAACAGGATTATTATCACCTTCACTTATTCGGCATCTGTGTATTGATGAAAATGAATATATTCCATATGATTATCTAGTTGATAACACAATTGAAATGAATATAGACTATAGAATATTCAGATCGAAACCATTGGTGAAACTCAAAGAGAAAGAAGAATATGTAGTTATCAATATACAATTATTGTGTGAACGCCTTTTTAATAGCCTATATTTTGATTTTTTACCATTAATTAATGGAAGAAAAAATAGTGTTGGCCATCTTGATTACAATAAATACTTTATTGAGCACCGCATTTTTCGTAGTACAATGTATAGTTGTATTCAATCAAATATTTTTACGTTCCCTACATATAATGATTATACAGATGTAGAAGAGAGAAAAGAACCTGATTTTTATATAAGATACCCTAATAGTGATATAATAATTATAGAGTGTAAGGCAATAAAGATGAATGGCAGCATTCGTGATGAAGGAGACTATTATAGGTTACTAGATGAATTGCGTGAGAAAATAGTGTTAAAAACGCGCGAACTAGACAAATCAAGAAGACCCAAAAAAGGCTATCCTGAGCCAATTGGACTTGGACAATTAATTGAGCATATAGACTCAATAGAGTCAGACTCTTTTAAGTGGGATGATAAAATACCAGATGCTGTGGCATATTATCCGATAATTGTTTTTGAAGACGTTAGATATTTCCAACCAGGGTTTCTTTCAATTCTTAATCGTTGGTTTTATGAGTTAATAGAGTCTAAAAATGAAATAAAACTAAGTGAAATATCAATAATGCCTGTGATGGCTGTTTCTATAAATACTCTTTTTCTTTACAATGAATATCTTAAAAAGAATGGATTGAATCGAATAGTAAATAAATATGTCAAAGATTATTGTCATTATGATATCAAAACGGGAAAGTATCATATACCAGTTGATGCTAATTTTGATGCCTACTTGCGAAGAATGCCATATAGAAAACAAAACATAATGGAAAATTGGTTAAGAAAGGCAAAAAACAAAACTTATAAATAATAGTTATAGTAAAACAAACAATTGACCATATAAATTAACTTATTCCAGACTTCGCCATTGAATAAATCGAAAGGTATGAGGCGTTTAAAAGGGGGAGTTAGGTGCTATTATTGTGATTTCAAACAAACGGAAAACAATAATGGTAATGATTTCGGCCATTTATAGCAATTAGTCAACGATCATTTTCAGCAATTTGATTGAGTTTACAAAACGATAGTAGCTGAGACATAGACAATAATTGTGATTTTAGAATATCTCCAGCATTTTTAATAATAGAAGATATTTCTCGTTTTTTCAGAAAAACATATGTCATTGTATATACGAAAACAGCACATAAATGTAAAAATAACATATATAATATGGCTATCAATTTGTTATAAAAAGCCTTAAATACACATGTCTGTATTATAAATGGACTCATGGGATCCGATAAGATTTCGTGAGTTTCTGTTCGGTGAGCTGACCTTTTCATGCGTGAGCATCGTTCTTTATTAATCGTTACCATTGTTCTTCGGTCTCCCTGCGACAAAAAAGAACTCACGGATCCCATTGGGTAGCCGTGAGTTGCCATGCGTCATTGTAGAGAAGCGAGCGAACCTGTGCGGGTTCGCTCGCGCGATTTTCTCACTTTCGGAATTTCTCCTTGTTGCGTGTCGTGAGTTCAAGAAGGCAGTAGCTGCCCATCATCGCCAGTTCTCGGTACTGGTCACACTGCGCCATCCACTCTATAGTGTCGGTTCCAGCTGGTCTATAGTCCTGCACTATCAGGGCGGCCTCCACTGCCAGGCTCTGCAGTCTCTCCAGGTCTCGGTCGGTCATCTTGTGGTAAATCATAGTTTCGGTTTCTTTGAGAGGTGGGCGAACCTTCGCCCACCTCGGGGTTAATTACTCGTTAAAACTCTCTTGCCATCGTTGCACGGGTCTAGGGATGTAGGACCACTGCAAAATAACTGCATCCTTGAAGACAGCCTTCAGCTCCACTCCGTTAGCGTACTCCCATCCTCGGTGAAGATGGTATTGCAGTACGAGAGTACTGCGGTAGCCGTTGTCCTCGATGACTGCGATAACCTCGTGGCTTGTCTCGATGCCTAGATGGGTCAGACTGCACTCGGGCAGCATGCTGCCATCCTTCCACTCAAAATCATTGATTTGTACCATAGTTGAAAAGGGTTTCTTTGTGAGGTGGGGATCTTCTCCCCACCTCGTTAGACAATATTGTTACTTGCTCTCGGTGTTTGGTTCGGTGTTCGCTTTCTTGGCGGTGCGCTTGCGTGGTGCGCTCTTGCGTGCGCCTTTCTTCTTGGGTGCGCTCTCAGCTTGTGCCGGTGCGCTCTCGGTGCGTGCCTCAACCTCAAAGGTGTAGACCTCGTTGTCAAAGTCCACCAAGTCGGCGGAATAATTATTGTATGCGGTAGAGCGGTAATCTTTTTTCGATGCTGTGCTCGCAGCTGGCTCTGGTGATACAAAGAATGATATGTTTACTGATGTTCTCATAACTAGAAAATTTTATTGAAGTGAATAATCATTGTCTACGTATGTCGCGTATAATCTTTTTTCGGTGCAGAATAAGTGAGGCGAGGGAAGCGACCGTTAGACAAGGCTTGACCGAAAAAAATCTCACCCCTTGGGGCGCAGCATTATTTTGTAGCGCAGCGTGAAGCAAAAAAATGTGGGATTATTTTCAGGGCAACCCGACCTGGGCCTTGTCGGGAGCGGCTCGCACTAACTTTGTGCCGGAAAACAGTTATACATCAGCGACAGCAGTAGCCAAAAAACACGCCATGAAAATCCATTATGCCAAGATCCATCTCATTCTTCAGGCACTCAAAGCAGCGTGAGGAGCATCAAACAAAAGTATGGTGAGCGGTAACGCTTTCTACAAAAAATGTTTATGTGCTAAAAAACAGAATATGCAGATTACTCTACAGATAAATTAAAATGAATAATAGTTCTTCTCTTCGATAAAAATTTGTAAATTTGCAAACTAAATATTAATTATTATGGCATATTCTCAGAATGATTTTAAAAGATTAGGTAAAAGAATTCGCACAAGTCCCGATGACATTAAAGAGCAAGATTTACAGATGTTACAAGAACTCAGATTATCATATAAAGAAGATCTTTCTGACGTATTCTACATTCTAGTGAATGAAGCATCAATAGTTGACAGGAAATCGATAAGAACATACCGTATTAAACGTATCGAGTCTATAATCAGCAAACTACTAAGAGAGCCGGAAATGCAATTGCAGCGAATGTCTGATATCGCTGGATGTAGATGCATTATGCAATCAGATAAAAAAGTTTATGCTCTATTTGAACGGCTTAAGGAAAAGCTTATTGTCAAACATTTTAATGACTACATCTCAGAACCTAAAACAACTGGATATAAATCACTTCATCTAATAGTGAAGCTCAATGAGAATAGCAAAAAGACAATTGAAATTCAATTAAGAAGCATTGAAGAACATAACTGGGCTACACTTGTTGAAATTACAGATCTGATATACCACACTAGGCTAAAGGAAACAGGTGAAGGGCACGAATTATCAGAATTTCACAAGCTGCTTTCAATTGGAACCAACCATTTGAATATAGAGCAAAAGAAGAAACTAATCAATATCGCAAAAAGACACAAATATTTCTTTAAGATTAGCGAAATCTTTGCTCAAAACTATATAGAAGTTAGAAATCAATGGAATAAATCAAAACAATCTTATAATAAATTTTTTCTTGTCTCCACTGGGGATGATGGTAAGCCTGAAATATCTACATACAGAAGTTTTGACCAAGCTGAAGAACAGTATTTTATTAAATACAATGAGAACAAAGCCAATAAAAATATTGTTCTTACTCATATATCTAATGCCACTTTTGAAGACATAAGCATGGCATATTCAAATTACTTTCTAACCTACAATGAGCTTTTTTTCAACTGTTACAAGGTTATTTCAGCCTTAGTTATTAACGCTTATCAACGCCATAATTGTTATTCTTTTCACAAATTGTATAGTTATTTCTGGGCAATTACTATACATATGTTGGGGGTACATACAAGAGATATAATAGAATTACAACATAAAAAAATGGTCGTACAATCTACAAAAAAGAAAAAACAATGGATTCATTCTATACAAAATCATATTGGTAACATAGCTAATGTGTTCAATAGAACTCATGCGGAACTGAACAAATGTAAACATAATTTCATTTGTGCTTTAATTCGTTCTTGGATTTTCAAGAAATATGCCCATAAGGAAATTAATCCATATAAATCATAAAGTCTGAATGTATGCCTGAAGGCGGATTCTATACATTAATTATATATAATTCCAATGCTGTTAATCTTTATATACATTTATCTTTTTCAATTTATCACGAATTCTAAAATATTCTTTGAATCTGCATTAATTAAAAAAACATGATTTTCCATTGAAGTAATATAAGCCCAGTATTTGCAGATAATTGCAGAGCGGATTGTTTACTTCTTAATGTGAGAAAAGTGAAGGAGTAGATTTTGTGATTTATAAACACTTTAAACTTTCCAAAAAAATAGAGATTACGTCAAAAGGTTTGAATCGCAAACTTCTACCAGTACAATGCTTAGCGAGTGACCAATAAAATGAATAAAGCACTGGACAACAACTTATAATAGCAAATTGGTACTTATTTACTATCTTTTCAGTCAATACAAAAGTTAAATATATATAAAATCGTATTCTTTCTACGAAAATTAGAAATCAACATATCATCTGTTAGGAATATTATTTGTAATTTTGTAGCACAATTACGATAGTAGATAAAACATTACGGTATGATACGAGATTTTTGGGTAAAGAACTATCTTTCCATTCGCGACAAGCAGGAATTAAGCTTCGTGGCAAAAGGACCTTCTTCGGAACTTGTCTCTGAAGTTGCTGATGGTGTGTTCTTGTACAAGTTAGGCATTCTATATGGTTCAAACGCTTCGGGCAAATCGAATATGCTGATAGCCATGAACGAGGTGTTCCGTCTGTTGATCATGCCAAAATCGGATGCGACGATCGAAATTGGCGGTTGCATACCCTTTGTGCTTACCAAAGATGAGCCAACGGAAATGCATGTATCATTCTATGCCGATGGCACCCGATATGATTATGATGTCAAGTTCAACGGTAAGCACATTCTGAGTGAAGCCCTGTACTATTACCCAAACAAATCGAAATCGCTGTTCTATGAGCGAAGTTTTGTAGGGGAGAATGTACAGGCTGACATCAAGTTTGGTGCAAGTCTTAAACTTCAGGTCAAGACGCAGGATAGCATCCGTGAAAATACACTGAACAACCACAGTGTATTGTCCGTATGCAGAAAGGCCGCCTTGAAAGAAGACATAGCTCCGTTCAACACACTTCACGCTTGGATTATGGGCAACTATCATGAGATAGATGGTGATGGAGACAAAGGTATTGTCGATATTCTAAAGGATGCTTACACCAATCCTAAGAAACGTAAGTTCTATAACACGATGCTTCAGAAGGCCGACTTGAACATTTTGGAGTATCGCCCTATTGTAGAAGACCGCATTGTACCCAACGATTTCCGCGAGCGTATCCAGAAAGAGAACATCCCCGAGGAGATGAAAGACGTTCTGTTGAAGCCTACTACAGATTCTATCACTTTCTTGAACCATTCTGACAATGGCGATTTCGACATTCCACTTAAATGGCAGTCAAAGGGTACTCAGAAGTACATCCGCATATTGGATGCCTTGTATGATATGATAACGAGTCCTCACGTGTACTATCTTGATGAACTGGGTGAGGATCTGCACAACGATCTGTTGTACTACTATCTCAACGTCTTCATCTTCAACTCCGACAAGTCGCAGCTGGTTATTACGAGTCAGGAAACCACCCTCTTGTCACAGGATATGATTAACGAGAATCGAGGTGTGGTGTGGTTTGTCGAGAAAAACAAAGAGACAGCTTCATCCGAATATGCCCGTGGCGACTCCTTCGGTTTGCACAAGAACCTATCGCTTTACAATTCTTACCGCATTGGCAGATTGGGTGCCAAGCCAGAACTTGGTAGTATCTTTATAAATCTGGAGGACTGATATGGGAAAGCTACGACAGACAGCACTCATTCTGGGTGAAGGGCCAACGGAATTCTTCTATTTCAAGTCCCTTTGCGACGTATTCAAGCGTCTGACTATCAAGCCGGATTATCCGAAGCATACCAACATCAAGGAACTGGATGCCAAGATAGCAGAGGGTGTAGCAATGGGTTACAGCCATATCTTCTGCATCATCGACATGGACACGAAGGACAAGGAGCCAGAGCGTTCACAATACCAAAAGCTAAAGACAAAGTACGCTAAGCCTATCGACAAACCGAAGAAAGGTATCTACTGCGAGGTGGAGTTTTTCGAGACTCACCGCTGCACAGAACTGTTCTTCCTCTATTACTTCCGCTACACCTCACGTCCATACGAGACACAAGAGCCATTGCTCAAAGACCTGAACCAATATGCCGAGTATTGGAAAACGATAGAGTTCTTCATCAAAACCAGAGGATTGCATGGTTACTTCGAACGCAATGGTGGAAGCCTTGAAAGAGCTGTGGTCAATGCCAATCGGTCATTGGAAGATAGGCAGGCAAGTGGCAGAGATTATACTTACTCGGAACTCGGGAGGTTGATAGAGGTATTAAAAACATTAAGATAAGTTTTTTAATTCTTCATTTATATGACAGTCGATTCTCATTCATATACCATCAAAATAAACAAGATAATTGAGCCTAATGTGAGGCTTATTAGAGTACAGCCTAATGATCTAAAGATCACACTAGGTCACATATTGACCACGTTTTCCTCAATGTGCTGGATTAGTCAAATGTCAGAAGATTTGAGGCGAGGTTACAATGTCCGACTACAAAGTACTATTAATAAGCTAAACACAGACTTTACCAATGGAACAGACTCTGAGATTATCAGCAACACTGGTGAATATGTTGTTTCTGAACTGACTAGAAGTTCTATTGTAAACGAATTGCACTATTTAGACATTCCACTTGGTGAACTATTCAAACAAAAAAGTACAGGAAACCCAGGTTTTGACATCTTTACTGTTAACACTAACGATGTGATTTTATTTGGCGAAGCAAAATATGTAGCAAATGTTAATGCTTACAATAGCGCAATAAAGCAAGTTAATCGTTTTGTCAAAGAAGAAAGAGATCTTACGGATTTACCAGATTTGGTACCTTTTACGTCGCAAGATGCAAGAATGAAGGCAAATAATGGAAATAGAGGTTTAATTGCAGGATTCTCTTCTACGACAATATCTGATTCAGATTTGGAACAGAACATTAAAGATAACGATGCTTATAAAGCATTACCTAAAGATAAAGAAACAATTTGTGTAGCTGTTGATGTACGATGAGCAGAATTAAAGATATAATTGAAGGTCGTGGTGTTGAAACATTGCTGCAAGCAACTATTGACAATATCTATGCCAATGGACCTGTGAGTATTTCCGACATGGAAACCATTTCTTATATTAAATACTATCACGCCGAATTGTTTGAAAAACACAAACAAAGTATTCTTTTGGCTTCAGGATTATTTTACAAGCCAATAAATACAGAGGCGAAGAATATAAAAGAACTCATTCTTCAAGACTATAGAGAGGTAATTTCAACAAATCTTGCAGGAAATTACACCCCCATGCAAGCAGATTTACTAACATCTATAGACAGAAATAACATATTTAGCTTTTCAGCGCCTACAAGTACAGGTAAGTCATTTGTGTTTAGACAGTTAATAGAGAGTTCCGAGCATGATGTCGTTATTATAGTACCCTCAAGAGCTCTTATTAATGAGTACTATCTCAATCTCACGAATTCCATTATTGATAAAAGTGTGAATATTTTGACAAACATTGATATTATTAACCGTGCTCATAGCCGAAAAAACGTTTTCATTGTTACACCAGAACGATGTGGAATGTTGTTCAATCATGTCAATGAATTGAGTATTGATTTATTACTATTTGACGAAGCTCAATTGGGTGATGAAATCTCAGTTCGAGGATTGTTCTACGATGGACTAATAAGACGTTGTAGTCACTCATTTCCTTATGCAAAGTTTGTATTTGCTCATCCTTTCATAACAAACCCAGATGCTCAGATTGAGAAAAATCATCTTTCAGGTCAGGATATACAGAGTAAGGCTTATTCATATAGGAATATTGGTCAGATGTTTTTGCTATATAGTTCAGAAACAAATAAATATTATCATTTCGGAATAGATAAGAGCATAATGGGAGGTACACGGACGGATTGCTATTTCGACCCAGTTGAAAGGGCTATTCATACAAATGGAAGTACTCTTATATATATGTCGAAAGCAAAAGTGGTAAATTATGATTTCCTAAAAGAATATGATAGGTATATAAAAATGTGTCCAGAGATTCACACCGAAATGGTTGATAACATTATTGAGGAACTAAAGCAATATACCGGAGGTAACACCTCTGAAAACGGATATTATTATTCACGTTTTATTTCTTTACTCCGTCGGGGAATAGTCATCCACCACGGTTCTATGCCATTGAGGACTCGAACATTAGTTGAGAAATTTGTCAATAACAAACTTTGCCGCCTATGTTTCTCCACTTCTACTTTAGAACAAGGTATTAACATGCCATTTGACGTCGTGGTTTTAGATCGATTTGAAAACAGCAAGCCTCTTGCTATAAAGAATTTGATTGGCAGAGCTGGTCGTTCATCAAACAAAGATGATTTTGATATCGGTTATGTTGTAGTGACATCGGAGGCTAATATGACTAATCTTCGCAAGATACTGTTAGAAGATAGTAGAATCAAAAATTATTCATCTTTAGATAGACAAGATGCATTGGATGAAGATTTTCACGAATTTAAAGAGGCTATTAATAACAATACTATGGATAATAGATTTAATATGCCTACTGTTGTTTTGCAAAGGATTGTTGAAGGCGACGGTTCTCAAGAAGTCAGGAATGTTCTTGATATAATGTTTGATAGAGGAGGAAACCTCATTCCAAAAGATAATTTTAAAAACATTGCTATTCCCGCCATAGTTGGAATGCAGAAAATATATGAAAGGTCACTTGGCCGTTCTTTAGGTGATGGCGAAAAGAACGTTTTTGAGATAGCAATTAAATTGATGTTAATACGACTCTTTTTTCATGCTACGTTCAAACAATTATGCCGCTGGCGATATAATAATGCGAGTAGGTTAGAAGAACGCAAGCAACTTGAAAAGAAAGGTCAAAAGTCTGATCGACTTTTTAGCGCATTCATCACAGGATATAGTGATTTACCAAAGAAAGATCTTCATGTATTCTCCATATTTCCGAAAGGAACTAAGGCAAAAGATGTAAGTTATGATGCTATTCTATATGATACATATGATTTTCTTGACAAATTAATCGATTTTAAGCTTGGTGAACTTTTTTACGCTACATTCATGAGTTATTATGAAAAGAATCAAGATGAAAGGGCTGAACGTTTTTCCAAATTACTGCGTTATGGAACAGATAATAGCCGCCATATTTGGATGATACGCTATGGTATGGAATTTGAGGATATTGAGAAACTTGACGCTCATATTAGATCTATAGATGCTAATGGTATAGACTTCTATGATAGTATTAATGAGGTTTCAGAAAAAGACAAAGAAGTCATTAAACGCTACATGAACTAAATATGTCTATGGCACATTGACTTTTATTGCTGTCCGCTAAAAGATTTTAGTATGAAATAAAAATTAGGCTGAATCCCTCGCTTGGGTATCAGCTTTTTTTGTTACCTTTGTTTTTACCACAAAACATCAATAACATGAACAAAGGTACACATTTTATCGGACAGCCGATGTATGGACAGCTGTTAAATATGCTTGACAAGGCAAAAATTCTTCGTTTCAGCCGTGAAATGGGCGGTGAGCGCTATGTAAAACACTTCGATGCATGGCAGCATCTGGTGATTATGCTGTATGCTGTCATCAAGCGTTTCGACTCCCTGCGCGAGATTACGGATTCTATGTTCCCCGAGGCCAGGAAGCTGTCGCACCTTGGTATCAGCCTGATGCCCCGCCGCTCAACCCTGTCGGATGCCAATGCCCGCCGCAAGGAGTGTGTCTTCCTGGCCGTATACAGGGATCTGTATGCCACCTACAAGGACGAACTTTCCTCGGACAGCCGGCGCAAGCAGGTTCCGGCATGGCTCAAACGGCTGCAAATCATCGACTCCACGACCATCACGCTGTTCTCCAACCTCATTTTCAAGGGCGTGGGACGACATCCGAAGACGGGAAAGAAAAAAGGAGGAATCAAGGTCCATGCCAACATCCATGCCAACGAGGGCGTCCCTTCGGACATCCGCTTCACCTCGGCTGCCACCAATGACAGTTTCGTGCTGCGCCCCTCGAACTACGCCAGCGGCGACATCGTCGCACTGGACAGGGCATACATCGACTATGCCAAGTTTGAGGAACTTACCCAAAGGGAGGTGGTATACGTCACGAAGATGAAGAAGAACCTCAACTATGAGACAGTGAGCGACACAATGTATATGCACCTAGAGGGATTGATGGAGTACCGCGTGCAGCACGTCATCTTCCGAAAGCATGTCAGAGATGGAGATGACATTGAGCATCATGCACGCATCATCACCTATGCGGACATCAAGAAAGGAAAGGCCAGGCTAGTGTCCCTGCTTACCAACGACATGGACATGGAAGTGGAGGACATTGTGGCCATATACCGCAAGAGATGGGAAATAGAGCTCCTGTTCAAGCAACTCAAGCAGAATTTCCCTCTGCGCTACTTCTATGGTGAGAGTGCAAACGCCATCAAGATACAGATATGGGTGACGCTCATCGCAAACCTGCTGCTCATGGTCATGCAGAGGCGTATAAGGCGCAGCTGGAGCTTCTCCAATCTGGCCACTATGTTCCGCATTATGCTCATGTACTACGTCAACTGCTATACATTCTTCGAGCAGCCCGAAAAAGACTGGCTCAAAATCCTTGAAACGGATAATCCGCCACCTGGCGAACCGTCACTTTTCGACTAACAGGGGCTTACTTTTTGAAAAAAGTATCCGCAAAGCCTGTTTATCGGCATTGCGGAAGACTTTTAATGGTCATTTGAGTTTTAGGGGACAGCAATATAAAACATTTAAGATAACAGTAAGTGTTTTGCCAATTTCATCATTCCTGTTTTCTTTGTCATGTTTTAATAGACCTTCTACATTTTCAAGGAGAAACCCGTCAACATCATTCAAATGATCTCTTAAAATCCTCTCTATTTCAAAAAATAAGGTTCCTCTTGTATCGAGAAAGCCTCTCTGTTTACCTGCAAAGCTAAATGCCTGACAAGGAAATCCGCCAAGTAAAATGTTGAAGTGAGGTATTTCATCACTTGCAACTTTTGTAATATCTTTTTTTATAATGTTCTCTCCAGGAAAATTGTGGTTAAGAGCACATAAAGCAGAGTCTTTTATCTCGGAGGTAAATACACATCTTGACTCAAGCCCTAGTTCATTAGCTGCTTGAGTAAATCCAATTCTAATGCCACCTAACCCTGCAAACAAATCAATAAAATCAATCATAATATTCTGTTCAGCATGATTTCACATCATAACTAGGACTACCCTATTGCCACATCTATCTTTTTTCTTAAAAGCATTCCCTTCCGAGTTTGTGAAAATGTTGTACTCATGTCTACATAAAAACAGAACTCCCCGACTGTGTCTCGACAGGCGACCAAGCCCTTTTTACACAGCGAGGGAGCTCAATTATTATTCCTTTTTTGCCTTACGGCTTTTGGTGGTCTTTATCGAGAATATCCGTAACTCGATTAAAGCACGAAATGGAGGCTTGCCCCATTCGTCTCTTTCTAAGAGACGTAGAGAAACAAAAAGCCCTTTTATTTCAAAGTTTCATGGGCTATTTCTACCTGTTTTTGCTAAACAAAGTGAAAAAGTGGCATGTATAAAGTCGGTTTTCTTATTTAATAAGGTGGATTTTGCAAGAAAATAAGTACCTTTGTAGCCAAATATCCGTCTCTTAGAAAGAGATTGAGAAATTTGCTAAACAAATTCTTGTTTACAACAACCCCAGAATCATCTTGTTTGCTTTATCAACAACCGACGTTTCCAGTGAAGCGAGGTATATTTGTGTGGTTGCCTCAGAGTCATGTCCCATTCCTTCGCTGATGACAGACAGAGGTACATTCTTTGCCTTGGCTGCACTTGCCCAAGAATGACGGGCTACATACATGGTGAGCGGTCGCTGGAGTTTTAGCATAGTAGATAGCTCCTTCAGGCGATAATTGACAAGATGCAGGGCATTGTCATATTGCCTTCGCTCATTGCCTTCCTCTTTGATGATAGGGAGAAGAAAGTCTGTTTGATTTTCAGGGTACTTAGCGACTATCTCAGCCATGCACTTCTCCCACTTGATGGTCAGTTCCTGACTTGTCTTTCGTCTTCGATAGGTCAGAATTCCGTTTTGAAGGTCTGTCTTTCTGAGGTATGCCATATCCACGAAAGACATTCCTCTTGTGTAAAAGCTGAACATGAACATGTCACGGGCAAAGTCCAATGATGGTTTCATGGATAAGTCCAACTCCTTCAGGGCTTTGATGTCCTTAATAGGTATTGCTCGTTTCACGGTCTTGTCCACTCCCGTATAGACGTGACGGAATGGATTGTTCTGTGGTGTTAGTCCTTTCTCCACGGCTCGGTTATAGACAGCCCGAAGGTTACGCATATAGAACGATATGGTGTTCATGCGTACGCCTCTGGCTTTCAGATGTGCTTCATACATGAGCATCATGTCTGAACTGATACCATCAAGTGGAACATCCTGCTTGTCTCGGAATGCCATAAAACTATTGAGTGTGGCAGTATAGGTTTCAGACGTGCGGATTTTGCCCAGTTGCTTCAGTTGCGCTATGAAACCATGCATAAAGGTAAAGAGGGAGGACTCCTTGGTCAGTTTATGGAACATGGTAATCACGTCGTCTGCCGTGAAACGACGATGCTCCGTTTCCAACGAGCGAACTACCTTTTCCAGACGGGCCACATCCCATGCCAGACGTTCTTGAATACCCAACAGCAGGTTGGAGCGGTTACCATTTACGACAACACTTTCCGACTCTGCATCCTATTCCTCTGCAAAGACCTTGTAATCAGTATTCAACTGCCTGACTACCCGATTGTGGATAATCTGGAAATAGAGACCTCCCTCCTTGCCATCCACTGTGGATGGCCTGAACTTTACCTTTATTGATGTCATCATTTTTTCTTTGTTTTTAAGTTCCAGTGTGCATGAGCACTGCCCTATACACCTGATGCATACGTGCATTATCAATAGCCATGATACAGGTCAGGCATACAGACACAACCCAGAGACATATCATAATAATGATGAGCCATCGTCTGAAATAGGAAGAGGTAAAGAAGCAACGGACATGATACCAGGGTAAGCGAAGGAATAGATAGGCAAACATACCTTTGGCAGACTGAGGCTGTTGTGGGTGTTGGACAGAGACAGAAGATTGGACGCTTTCATCACGGGGTATTTTATCTTTAGCCAACCTATTAATTTTCTCTGTATACCGCTTATGGGCTTCCGTAGCAGCTTTAAGTGCATCCATGTATTTTTGTAACATCTGCATTGCTTCGGATAGGAGATTATCTTTGTCTGCTTTTTCTATCTGCATATTCTTCTTCTGAAGGTATTCGTCCAAGGCATTCTCAATTGTCTGACGGACATTGAACTCATTACAAATAAAATTGAGCTCGCTATCGTAGCCCCCATTTCCGGCAATGCTCTTCATGTACTCATTCTGCTTATTGACAACCTTTTCGAGATTATCAATCTTGCTGCAAACGTCATCGAACTGAGCCAATGGCTCGTCCTTCATAGGTGTAGTTCTATTTTTTGTCATAACTTATCTTTTACGTTTACGTGGTGTATAATTATGATTCTTATTTTTCTCCTTTTCATCGTCATCATCTCTCCATCCACCAGATGAGCTTCCACCACCAGAT
>JAEEGI010010586.1_pt1 | contig 20020 bp, 15 predicted proteins | sample 8958751 | NCBI WGS metagenome assembly JAEEGI01 (sample SAMN16246545, study PRJNA631951) | gut metagenome | biome: gut microbiome; feature: rumen; material: KS-attached | host: Bos | place: Iran: Karaj | collected 2018-10 | reverse complement strand
TATGATTTGTTAGATTTGGACAGATTTGTGAGATTTCTCGCCGTCAGGCGACTGAACATTATTTTGACACACCCTCCAAAAAAAGAGCCAAAAGGCGTCATGCCTTTTGGCTCTCTTCGTAGCGAGAAAGGGACTTGAACCCTTGACCTTCGGATTATGAATCCGACGCTCTAACCAGCTGAGCTATCTCGCCATCCTTTCACTCGCAAACCCGCTCGTTTTGGATTTGCGAGTGCAAAGGTACACTTTTTTTCGCAACCAACAAAGTTTTATGCGATTTTTTTCAGTCTGTCCGTGGATTTTCCCACTACAGGGTTATTCTGCAGCTGGCTTCACCTTGCTGAAATCGCGGCCGAAGTGGAATTTCTCCGGATGGATCTCCACGTAGTTCTTTGGAGCCTCTGTGCTGCCCTCGGCATCTGCTTCCTTCGACACATTGCCCTTGCGTGCTTTCGCGTTGTACTGTGCCCAAGTCATGTAGTGGTAGTAATCGCTGTTGTGATGCATGATGTTGTCGTCGTGATCCCACCAGTACCAGTCATTATGATAGAAGTCGCTCAGCTTGCGGAGCTCGTAAGGCACGTCGTGAATGGTGAACAGCAGACGTGTGCGGCTCTTGATGAAGCGGTAGTCATAAAGTGCGATGTCCAGCTCAGGAGCGCCTGGGTAGGTGAGGTAAAGCACCTGGTCGCGGATGCGCCACTCAATGTAGAAGTTCTGGTAATAGATAGGGCATCCACTTTTTTCAAGGAAGTAGTCGATTTCCTCACCATAGCCGTGGGTGGCATACTCATAATCTGGATAGAACGCGATGTACGTGTTGTGGGCATCGTAAGTGATGCCATAATCATCGGTGTAGTACATGCCCATGTTTCCTTCCCATTCGCCGGAAAGGTCCACGGCGTCGGCGATGTCCTCATCGCACGAAGTCAGTGTCAGCATGCCGCAGCACAGCAGGCCGAGGCAAAGTGCGGAGTGGTAGAGTAGTTTCTTCATTGTCATTCTTTTTTAGTAAGGTTTGAAATATAGGTTATAATAGGCTTTTATGTTCATTTAATTAAGACGCAAGAATGCCGGTGTTGGTTTAATTCGCTGTTTTTTTTCAATGCCCTCCGCATCTTGGTCGTGCTGACAGGGCCTGATTCATCTTGATCGGAAGACAAAAAGCAGTCATCCTCCGTGTGGCAATCAGCGCTCTGCCTGCTCTTTGTGCTGCTTGAACGACAGCGTCACGATGTCCACGCCCTGCTTACGCAATTCGTGTTTCAGCTGACGCTTCACCTCGTCCATCTTGCCCATGTCGAGCAGCGACAGGTGGGCGGAAAGCTCCACCTCGTCGGCGTTGTTGCGCCAGATATTCACGTGCTTGTAGTTTTTCACGTTCTCGTTCAGCTTGATTGTGCTGATCAGCGGCTCCACCTCCAGGCCGTCAGGAACCATGTGGAAGCCTTTCTTCACGTAGCCGTAAACCAATCGGGTGGTGAACAGGATTGTCACCAAAGCGGCAATCAGAGCCGCAATCGCATCAGCCTTGCCGTACGAAGGGTTCAGTATCAACACGACGCCTGCCACCAATACCACGATGGAGATGAAGGTGTCGGCTGCCATGTTCACGAAAGCATTCTTCACACCTGCTGTCCGAGACTGGTTCTTGCGGAGCAGCAAGGTGGTCAAGCCGTTCACGATGATGCCCACACCGGCGGTGATCGCAATCGTAAGGCCCGACAAGTTGTTCGCCCAATCGTCATTGGTCCTGCCCCAGGCGAGGAACGCGATGGCGCCCGATGCCACGAGCAGCAGCACGGTGTTCACAATCAGCGACAAAGCGCTGTATTTCTTATACACCCCGGCGTCGTACTGATAGCTCGGAGTGGTCTTCAGCTTCAATGAATAGAATGCCAGCGCAAGCACCAGCACATCGCCTAAGTTGTAGCCTGCGTCGGCTACCAGTGACAACGAACCGCACCGCATACCGATGATGGCTTCTGCCACGAGGTAAACGATGTTGATGCCCATGCACAGCTTGATCGCCTTCTTCGCCAACGACAGACCTTTCATGCTCTCGTTCTGAGAGTGGTGGCTGTGGTGATGAGAATGTCCGTCACCTGAACTGTGGCTGCTGTGACTGTGGCTGCTGTGACTGTGTTCCTCCCCGGAATGGCTGTGTGAATGATGATGCTCGCCGTGACTTGAATGATGCCTGTGCTCTGTGTTTTCTGTACTCATTGTTTCTTTCTTTTGTTTCCTGTTGTGTCAATTAGGTTATGGACCGTTCTATAAAAATCTTAGAACAATACTTAAATTCTTTGCAAAGATAGAGATTTTTTTATGAATTTTATGATTTGAAACTAAAAAATCATCATTAAGGCTGATTTTTTGTAATCTGACTACCCCAAAAAATAATAATCTGGAAATTTACCCCACTTTGCCCCACGCTTGCAAAATATTGAAAATCAGCTAAATATCGATATTTATAAATATTTTTTTATTTTTTTTGAAAAAAGTTGGTGGAAAAGTGGGGTATTGTGGTGGAAATTTATTATTTTTGCAAAAGATTCCGGTAAAGCACGCAAAAAACGACCGAATCCAGTGGAAAGAGATGTGCGAGAACGATTTTGTTGAGCCGGACGGCTCGCTTTCAGCACACATGCGGCGGACATCGGAACAGACTGATTTGCAATCGTAAACAAAAAGGACTGATAATGAGATTTTTCGGAGATTTTCCAGCTAAGACGGATGCCAAGGGTAGGGTGTTCCTACCGGCGGCTTATCGCAAGGTGCTGGCGGCCAACGGCGAGGAAAAGCTCGTCATGAGGCGCGACCTGCATCAGGCGTGTCTTGTGCTCTATCCCGAAAGTCTGTGGAACCAGATGCTCGACGCACTCAGGGCAAAGCTCAACAGGTGGAACCGTGAGCATCAGGACATTATCAGGGGATTCGTGGCCGACTCCGAAATCGTGGAACTCGACGGAAACGGACGGTTCCTCATCAATAAGAGGAAGATGAACGAGGTCGGAATCAACCAGGAGGTGCGCTTCCTCGCCGTCGATGACACCATCGAGGTGTGGGACAAGGACGTGTTCGAGCAGCACCTGCAGAGCCAGAAGGATTCTCTGGGCGAGCGCATTCAGGAGGCCATGAGCGACATCATGGCGTGAGGCTCCTCTCTGCGGCATGAGGCCAAGGAGGGATTGGATGAATGATTTTTTTTGAGACACATGTCAGAAGACTACCACATACCAGTGTTGCTCCAACAGAGCGTGGACGGACTCAACATACATGAGGACGGGGTCTATGTGGACGCCACTTTCGGAGGTGGGGGACATTCGAGGGAAATCATGCGCCGGCTTAATGGAAAGGGCCGGCTTTTCGGTTTTGACCAGGACATCGACGCGTTCAACAACTTCATCAGCCAATCCAACAACGAAGCGGATTTCTGCAGCGGATTCCAGTTCGTCAGGAGCAACTTCAGGTATATGGCCAATTTCCTCCGCTTCTATGGGGTGGACAAGGCCGACGGCATCCTTGCTGACCTCGGGGTCTCATCCCACCACTTCGACGAGAGCGGACGGGGATTCTCCTTCCGGTTTGAGGGAGAGCTCGACATGAGGATGAACCAGCGTGGCGGTATCACCGCGGCCGACGTGGTCAACACCTACGATGAGAAACGGATAGCCGACATCCTCTTCATCTATGGAGAGCTGAAAAACAGCAGGAGGATGGCGGATGCCATCGTCAAGGCGAGGAAAAACGAGCCTATCCGCAGGATTGAGCAGCTGGTGGCGGTTCTCGAGCCGTTCATGCAGCGTCAACGTGTGAAGAAAGACATGGCGAAGGCGTTCCAGGCCTTCAGAATCGAAGTCAACCACGAGATGGACGCGCTCAGGGAGATGCTCCAGCAGACCATCCGCATTCTCAAGCCCGGAGGACGGCTAGTGGTCATCACCTACCACTCTCTTGAGGACAAGCTCGTCAAGAACCTCATGCGCACAGGCAACTGCGAAGGGGTGGAGGAGAAGGACTTCTACGGCAACTGCCTCACGCCGTTCCAGCTTGTCAACCGGAAGGTTATCGTGCCCGACACGCAGGAGCAGGAGCGCAACCCGAGGTCGAGAAGTGCCAAACTCAGAATAGCCGAACTCAAAGGCTGATTGGAAAAAACTGAATTTTAGAACAATTCTAGAGCAAGCGAATTGATGAAGCGAAACGAAGATACAAACACAACGGACGGATTTGTCGAGATCAACGATGTCGATGAAGACGAAGTCACTGCCATCGACCCGGAGGAAGTGGAGAAGGACGAGCGGAGGAAGGAGGAGCGCAAGGAAGCCATAGAGGCCATCAAGCGATTCGCCGACGACGAGGGAGAGGATGAGGACGAATTCGGAAGTGTCTCATTCAAAACCATCATGGGAGGCGACATCCTCCAGAGCAAGTTCTTCAGAAACCAGGTCATCTTCATCATCTTCTGTGTGGCGCTCCTCTTGCTCTACACCGCCAACCGCTATTCCAGCCTACAGGACATCATCAAAATCGACAGCCTGCAGACACGGTTCGAAAAGGTGCACTACGAAGTGCTCACACAGTCGAGCGAACTCCTCAACAAGGAACGCCAGTCCAACGTGGAGAAGCGGCTGCTCGAAATCGGCGACACCATGATGCTCAACAACAACACACCGCCGTTCGCACTGCCTCAGAAGGAGGAGTGAGCTCCAAGCCCGAACGGCAAGGGCGGAGTTGCTGAAGAAAAACAGGAAAAACGACTGAATGAACTATGAAATTTGACAAGAAATACATAACGACTAGGTTCCCTTATATCGTCGGGGTCGTCATCCTCGTCTGCATTGGCGTCATCTGGAAGATGGTCAAGATCATGACCGTCGATAAGGAGGAGATCATTGAATATAAAAAAGAAAATGTGGACGGAAGGGAAGTGGACGACCCGGCAAAGCGGGGCAATATCCTCTCCGACAACGGGGAACTGATGTCAACCTCCCTGCCTGAATATAACGTCACTTTCGATTTTATCCCAGGTGCGCCACGACTCAAGGCCAAGGACAAGGAGAGGAACCCGCAGAAATACCTCAAGGACTCTCTCGAACGCGAGAAATACATCGCCAAGAAAGACTCCATCTTCCGTGCCAATGTTGATTCAATAAGTATCGGAGTGGCGGAACTCTGCCCAGAGATGGGCGGGCCAGACTCCATCAAGGCGCACATGCTCCGCGGGCTGGAAAAACGTTCGCAGGACTACGACATGTTCAAGCACCACGCCTTCGACTACATCTCCTATCAGAAACTGCGCCAACTCCCGATTTTCAGAATCAAGGAGCAATATAAGAGTGGTGTCATCCCTACAGCCCGTAACCACAGGGAAAAACCGTTCGGTGACCTCGCCAGCAGAACCATTGGCGACCTCTACGCACGAAAGGACTCAGCGGAGGCGGGAATCGAACTTGCTTTCGATTCTGTGCTCCGTGGAGTGCCGGGGAAGAAACGCACCAGCCTCATCCGCTCTAAGAGCAACTTCGTCGATCAGCCTATCGAACCGCCGGTAGATGGACTGGATGTGGTCACCACCATCAATGTCACCATGCAGGACATCTGCGAATCGGCGCTCAGGGAGAAACTCATCGAGGTCAACGCCGATTTCGGCGTCTGCATACTCATGGATGTCCACACGGGCGACATCAAGGCGCTCGTCAACCTCCGCCGCAGGGCCGACGGAACCTACAACGACGACCAGAACCTCGCCGTCTCCGCACTCATGGAGCCGGGCTCCACGTTCAAGACGGCATCCATCCTCGTGGCTCTCGATGATGGCGAAATCACCATCAACGACCAGATCGACACGGGAGGAGGACAATGGCAGATGTACGGACGCACCATGCGCGACGACGGAGGCAGGGGCCACGGACGTATCGATGTCAAGGCGGCTGTAAGGTATTCGTCGAACATCGGTGTCAGCCGTATCATCGACAACCATTACCACAACAACCCGCAGCGCTTTGTTGACGGCCTGAAGCGGGTGGGCATCGGACAGCCACTCGGATTCTGCATTCCGGGAACGGCAAATCCGCGTATCTACGGACCTGAGGAAAACAAGAAATATTGGTCGGCGGTCTCCCTCCCATGGATGGCCATCGGCTACAACACACAGATACCGCCGATCTCAACCGTCACGTTCTACAACGCCATCGCCAACAACGGATGCATGGTCAGGCCGAGAATCGTGTCCGCACTCTCCAAAAATGGGGAAATCGTGGAGAAATTCCCGGTGGAGGTCATCAAGGACCATATCTGCAGCGACACTGCACTCCATGCCATCCAGGAAATCCTCAAGGACGTGGTCAACGGACACAGGGGAACCGGACGAAGGGTGAAGAGCAAGTACTTCTATGTCTCGGGTAAGACGGGTACGGCTCAGGTGGCCGACGAGCACGGAGGCTACCACTCCGGACAGTCACGCCACTTCGTCAGCTTCTGCGGATACTATCCGTCCGACAACCCACAATATACCTGCCTTGTTGCCATCAAGACGGCGCACAGTCCAGTGTCGGGTGGAGCGACTGCCGGCACCGTGTTCCTCAAGATTGCGGAGCAGGTCTATTCCAAGCATGTCACCACCAACATCAAGCTCGCCTCCGACACCATCCATACCCCGCTCCCGGAAATAAAGGCGGGAAACATGAATGCGGCGCAGAACGTGCTCAGCCTGCTCGGACTCAAGATGACGGCGGAAGGCGACCTCACTTCCATCTGGGGTAAGGCGTCGAACGCAACGGGAATGATGGTGGCGGAAAAGCAGAGACAGGACCTCAACCTCGTGCCTGATGTCATTGGGATGGGGGCAAGGGATGCTGCATACGCCCTCGAGCTCAGGGGACTCAAACCTGTGGTCAAGGGATACGGAAAAGTGGTGGAGCAAAGCACCAAGCCAGGCGAAAAAGCCAAACCGGGACAAAAGGTGGTCATCAAGCTCGAGGTCTAAAGTCCTGACGCCAAAAGTCTAACGTCTAAAGTCTAAAATATATGGCTGTATTAGCTGATCTTTTAAAAAACGTGAAAGTCATCGGCATCAATGGAAATCCAGATGTCGAGATCAACGGAATGGAGCTTGATTCCAGGCAGGTGAAGCCGGGAGGGCTCTTCTTTGCGGTCAAAGGCACTGTGACCGACGGACACAAGTTTATCCCGAAAGCTTTGGAAAACGGAGCGGTGGCGGTCGTGTGCCAAGACCTGCCGGAGACAATGCCGGAAGGTGTCACTTTCGTCAAGCTGGAAAACACCGAGCACGCTGTCGGACAGATTGCAACTGATTTCTATGGCGACCCTACGTCGAAGATGAAACTCGTGGGTGTCACCGGAACCAACGGGAAAACCACCATAGCAACCGTGCTCTACAACATGTTCCGCCGACTGGGATTCAAGGCAGGACTCCTGTCCACGGTCTGCAATTATGTGGATGGACAACCCATCCCTACCGAGCACACCACACCGGATCCCATCACGCTCAACCGACTCCTCGCACAGATGGTGGAGGCGGGATGCCAATATGCGTTCATGGAGGTCAGCTCCCACGCCGTAGCACAAAACCGTATCGGAGGACTCAGGTTTGCAGGGGGACTCTTCACCAACCTCACTCGCGACCACCTCGACTATCACAAGACATTCGAGAACTACCGCGACGCCAAGAAGGCGTTCTTCGACAACCTGCCGAAGGACGCGTTCGCCATCACGAATGCCGACGACAAGAACGGGATGGTCATGGTGCAGAACACAAAAGCCAACGTCAAGACCTACTCCGTCAAGCAGATGGCGGACTTCAAGGCAAAAATCATCGAGTGCCACTTCGAGGGAATGTACCTCGAGATCAACGGCAGGGAAGTGGGAGTGCAGTTCATCGGAAAGTTCAATGTCAGCAACCTCCTGGCAGTCTATGGAGCGGCAGTCATGCTTGGACAGCAGCCGGAGGACGTGCTCGTGGCCATGAGCGAGATGAAGTCGGTCAACGGACGTTTTGAGGCCATCACCGCACCGAAGGGATTCACCGCCATCGTGGATTATGCCCACACGCCCGACGCACTCGAGAACGTGCTCAACGCCATCCACGATGTGCTCGAGGGTAAGGGACAGGTCATCACAGTCTGCGGAGCGGGTGGAAACCGCGACAAAGGCAAGCGCCCAATCATGGCGCAGGAAGCTGTCAGACAGAGCGACCGCGTCATCATCACAAGCGACAACCCACGCTTCGAGGAGCCGCAGGACATCATCAACGACATGCTCGCCGGACTCGATGAGGAGCAGAGAAAGAAGGTCTTCTCCATCGTTGACCGCAGGGAGGCCATCCGTCTTGCTTGCGACATCGCACAGAAAGGCGACGTGGTGCTCATCGCAGGAAAAGGACATGAGGACTATCAGGAAATCAAAGGTGTGAAACACCATTTCGACGACAAGGAAGAGGTGCGCAAGTGCTTCTGAACCAACGCCCTGCCTCATTACAAAAGCAAATCCAAATAGCCCTCCAAACAGGGATAATACATAACCAATAAATAGAAACAGAATGCTTTACCATCTCTCTCATATTTTCCAGGATTGGAACTTACCGGGATCGGGTATGTTCACCTACGTCTCCTTCCGCGCTCTGCTCGCGCTGATGATCTCACTCATCCTGTCGCTCTGGCTCAGCAAGAAGTTCATCACCTACATGAAGCGGAAACGACACATCGAGAAAGCACGCGATGAGGAAATCGACCCGTATGGAGTCAAGAAGAAAGGGGTGCCGTCGATGGGTGGAGTGGTCATCATCTTCGCCATCCTCGTGCCGGTCCTGCTCCTCGGAAAACTCAGCAACGTCTATATCATCCTCTTGCTCGTCACGCTCCTCTGGTTCGGACTGCTCGGATTCTACGACGACTGGAAAAAACTCAAGGGAAACAAGGACGGACTCAAGCCGCGATATAAACTCATGGCGCAGTTCACACTCGGAGCGCTCGTGGGTGTGGTGCTCTACATGAGCCCACAGGCAGTCCTCCACGAGAATGTCACCAAGGACACAAGCGGAGCGAAGGTGGTCTATAAGACCGAAAAGCCGGTTAAATCGACCATTACTACCGTGCCGTTCTTCAAGAACAACAACCTTGACTACCTCAATGCGTTCTCTTGGATTTCTGACGGAAAAACAAAGAGGGCGTGTGGATGGATTCTCTTCATCATCATCACCACCTTTGTCATCACGGCGGTCAGCAACGGAGCCAACCTCAACGACGGAATGGACGGTATGTGCGCCGGAAACTCGGCCATTATCGGAACGGCGTTGGGAATACTGGCCTATGTCTCCGGACATATTCAGTTTGCAAGCTACCTCAACGTCATGTTCATACCGGGCTCGGAGGAGATTGTGGTGTTCCTCTGCGCCTTTGTCGGGGCACTCATCGGATTCCTTTGGTTCAACGCGTTCCCAGCCAAGGTGTTCATGGGCGACACCGGATCTCTTGCCATCGGTGGTGTCATCGCCGTCACAGCGGTCGTCATCCACAAGGAGCTGCTCCTGCCAATCCTCTGCGGAATCTTCCTCGTGGAGAGCCTCTCGGTCATCATGCAGGTCATGTATGCCAAGCACGGCAACAAGCAGGGAAAGAAACTCAGGGTGTTCAAGCGCACACCTATCCACGACCATTTCAGGGTCACCAAGAGCGAACTCATTCCAGGTGCCAAGTACATCATTAAAAAACCGGGTACGGCGCTCCATGAGAATATGATCACCATCCGATTCTGGATTATCACCATCCTTCTCGCGGCTATCACCATCATCACCCTCAAAATCCGATGAGAAAAAGCCGGGGACCTGCCCCAAGGGCGAAGTGACCAAGCCGTACGCCCTCCAGGCATACAACGGCAGTTAAGTGGAGACGACGCATCTTGCGTCGTGGCTGCGGGACCAGAACTAAGGTGCAAGACCATCTGCATCTTGCGTCGTGACCGCAGGGACCAGCCCAACACCCGGATGGCCACCTAAGGTCTAAAATCTATAATCTAAAGTCTAAAATCTAAAGTCTAAAGTCTAAAATCTAAAGTCTAAATACATGTCTAAGCGTATTGTTATTCTTGGTGCGGCTGAGAGCGGAGCAGGAGCTGCTGTTCTCGCAAAGAAGCAGGGATTTGAGGTCTTCGTGTCCGACCTCGCTGAAATTAAGGACAAATATAAGAAACTGCTCGACGACCACCACATTGAGTGGGAAGAGAAACAGCATACGGAGGAGAAAATCCTCAATGCCGACGAAATCATCAAGAGCCCGGGAATACCCGACAAGGCGCCGATGATTCAGAAAGTAAGGCAGAAGGGGATTCACGTCATCTCCGAAATCGAGTTCGCCGGTAGATACACCGACGCCAAGATGATCTGCATCACCGGTTCCAACGGTAAGACCACGACCACCTCGCTCATCTACCACATCCTCAAAGAGGCGGGCTACAACGTGGGACTTGCAGGAAACATCGGAAGCAGCCTCGCGTTGCAGGTGGCGGAGTGCAGCTTCGACTATTATGTCATCGAGCTCTCCAGCTTCCAACTCGACAACATGTACGACTTCAAGGCGGATATCGCCATCCTCATGAATATCACGCCCGACCATCTCGACCGCTACGACTTCAAGATGCAGAACTACGTGGATGCCAAGATGAGAATCACCCAGAACCTCACAGAGAACGACGCGTTCGTGTTCTGGAACGATGACCCGGTCATCAAGCGTGAGCTCGAAAAGTACGACATCAAGGCACAGCTCTATCCGTTCTCTGAATTCCATGAGGACGACGCCATCGCCTACGCCGAGGAGCAGGAATACATCATCGAGAAGCCAACTCCGTTCAACATGGAGCTCGAGGAACTGGCGCTCCGTGGAAAACATAACCTCTACAACTCACTCGCTGCCGGTATCACGGCAAACATCGCAGGGGTCACCAACGAGTTCATCCGTAAGGGGCTCAGCAGCTTCGGAGGTGTGGAACACCGACTCGAGAAAGCGGGAAAGGTGAGGGGAGTGGAGTTCGTCAACGACTCCAAGGCCACCAACGTCAACGCGTGCTGGTATGCGCTCGAGAGCATGAGAAAACCTACGGTCCTCATCCTCGGTGGGGTGGATAAAGGCAATGACTATTCTGAAATCTACGACCTTGTGCGCGAGAAATGCATTGGACTGGTATTCCTCGGAGTTGACAACAAGAAACTGCATGAGTGCTTCGACTCTTTCGGCATTCCTATCGCCGACGTGCAGTCCATGAAGGACTGTGTTGACGAGTGCTACAAGATGGCGGAGCCGGGATCATGCGTGCTCCTCAGTCCGTGCTGCGCCAGCTTCGACCTCTTCAAGAACATGGAGGACCGCGGCGAGCAGTTCAAGGAATGCGTCAAGCACCTCTGATCAACCATCCAATCGGTAATGGAAAAACTAAAATCTAACGTCTAAAGTCTAAAGTCTTTAAAGAAGGCTATGGGAAGGAAAATAAAGGATTTTTTCAAACTCAACATCGTCAAGGGAGACATCGGTCTCTGGATGATTTATTTCCTTTTGTGCATGGTGTCCATCGTCACCATCTACAGCGCCTCGAGCCAGCTCACGTTCAAGAGTGAGCGGCATTGGGAGCCGATGGTCTCGCAGGTGGGATTCCTCGTGGCGGGATTCATCATCGCTGTGGTCTTGAGCAAGGTGCCGTGCAAGTACTTCAAGCTCATTCCGGTCGTCGGACTGCCATTGGCATTCTGCCTGCTCGTCTATGTACTCGTGGCGAGCAAGGGAGTGAACGATGCGTCGAGATGGATCTCTCTCTTCGGAATCAGCTTCCAGCCTTCTGAGATAGCCAAAACCATGCTCATCATGGCGGTGGCGGTCGTGCTCTCCAAACTGCAGAAAGAGGAGAAAATCAAGACGAAGAAAGGCACGAAAATCGTGGTCAGGGCAACCAAGGGAGGATACAAGAAGGCGTTTACCATCGTCGGACTCCTCACCGTCCTTATCTGCGGAGCCATCGCACCTGAGAACTTCTCCACGGCATTCATGCTCTTCACCGTCATCGTCATCATGATGTTCATCGGCAATGTGCCGGTCAAGCTCATGATGAAGGGACTCAGTGTGCTCCTCGTCGTGGGGGCGCTCTTCGTCACCGCGCTCCTCGTGCTCCCTGCATCTACCCTTCAGAACTTCCGCAGGGCTGCCACATGGAAGCACCGTATCGAGCAGAAAATCGGACTGGAGGACGTGGATAAGGACTCTCAGAAATATAAGGACGACACCCGTCAGGTCAACATGTCGAAGGTGGCGATCGCATCTTCCAACATCACGGGTGTGGGAGTCGGAAACTCTGTCACCCGCGACTTCCTGCCTCATGCCGAGTCGGACTTCATCTATTCCATCATCATTGAGGAAACTGGCGTGGCTGGCGCTGTCGTGGTTCTTCTGCTCTTCGTCATGCTTCTCATCCGAGTCGGAAGGGTGGCGCAGAAGTGCGACCGCTTCTTCCCGGCATTCCTTGTCGTCGGGCTAGGACTCATGATGGTCATGCAGGCCATGGTCAACATGTCGGTGGCGGTCGGACTTATTCCAGTCACCGGACAGACGCTCCCGTTCATCAGCCATGGAGGCACTTCCATCATCCTCACCAGCTTCAACTTCGGACTCATCCTCAGTGTCAGCCGATATGCAGAGGGCGTGGCGGACAAGAAGGGTAAGGCCGCGAAGAAGATCATTGAGGACGAAGACACGCTCCTCGAAACCGATGAAATCTACAGCAATGTGGGCATGGCGTGAGCAACGTGCAAAAATATGGACCCGACGGGGCATATTCATGCCTTCGGAGTGTGGGTTTCTCATCGTTTTTTCGTAACTTTGCATGATTAAATTTGTCAAATTATGAAAGGTAAGAATATAAAGGTTATTGTCAGTGGTGGAGGCACGGGAGGACATATCTTCCCGGCTGTTTCCATTGCCAATGCCATCAAGGCCCAGCATCCCGATGCTGAGATCCTCTTCGTCGGAGCGCTCGGCAGGATGGAGATGCAGAGGGTGCCGGATGCGGGCTACAAAATCATCGGACTCCCTATACAGGGATTCAGCCGCAAGAACATGTTCAAGAACATCGCTGTGCTCTTCAAAATATGGAAAAGTCAGCGCATGGCAAAGAAAATCATCAAGGACTTCCAACCGGACGTGGCGGTGGGAGTGGGAGGTTATGCCAGCGGACCACTGCTCAACCAGGCTGCCAAAATGGGAGTGCCTACGCTCATTCAGGAGCAGAACTCATACGCCGGAGTCACCAACAAGCTCCTCGCCAAGAAAGCAAGGAAAATCTGCGTGGCTTACGATGGCATGGAGCGCTTCTTCCCAGCCGACAAAATCATCAAGACCGGTAACCCGGTGCGACAGAACCTCGTCGATGCCAATATTTCGCGCGAGCAGGCGGCTAAAGATCTCGGACTCGACCCGCAGAAGAAAACCATTCTCGTCATCGGTGGCAGCCTTGGTGCAAGAACCGTGAACGAGAGCATCCTTCAGCATCTCGACGACATCAGAAATGCGGACGGCGTGCAGATGATGTGGCAGCACGGTAAGTTCTACAGCGAGGAAATCCGTCAGGCACTCGCCAAGGAGGATGAGGTGAAGAACCTCAAGGCCACCGACTTCATTGCAGGCATGGACAAGGCATACGCTTGTGCAGACCTCGTCGTGTCAAGGGCGGGGGCAAGCTCCATCTCTGAGCTCTGTCTGCTCCGCAAGCCGAGCATTCTCGTGCCTTCACCGAATGTGGCGGAGGACCACCAGACCAAGAACGCGCTGGCGCTCTCCACCAAGGGAGCGGCCATCCTCGTCAAGGATGCGGAGGCGAGGGAGACGCTCGTCAGCACGGCGCTCCAAACGGTCAACGACCCGGAGAAGCTTCAGTCGCTCGCTGAGAACGCGGGAAAACTGGCATACCACGACTCCGCCAACGTCATCGCCCAGGAGGTGTGGAAACTTGCTAACGAATGAGGTGGGAGAGCACCCTGACTTGAGACGGGATGCTCGACAACCTTTATAAATTTAATTAATTTTAGATTGCAATTTAAAATGGCTTTCAACATTCACAACATAAAATCGGTTTATTTCGTCGGTGCAGGCGGCATAGGTATGAGTGCGCTCGTCAGATATTTCGTGGCGAAAGGCTACAACGTGGCGGGCTACGACAAGACACCGAGCCCACTTACCCAGACCCTTCAGAAGGAAGGGGCGGACATTCATTTCGAGGAGTCTGTCGATGCCATTCCGCAATGCTTCAAGGATAAGGAAACCACACTCGTGGTCTATACACCTGCTGTGCCACAGGACCATGCCGAGCTGAAATTCTTCAGGGACAATGGATTTGAAGTGGAGAAGCGGGCACAAGTGCTCGGATTCCTCACACGCAAGCATAAGGGACTGTGCGTGGCGGGTACGCATGGAAAAACCACTACTTCCGCCATGATCGCCCATCTCATGCACCAGTCGCATGTCGATTGCAACGCGTTCCTCGGAGGTATCACCAAAAACTACGGAACGAACTACATCTTCTCGGACAAAAGCGAATTTGTGGTCATCGAGGCGGACGAGTTCGACCGTTCTTTCCATTGGCTCAGCCCCTATATGACCGTCATCACCGCCACCGACCCCGACCATCTCGACATCTATGGCACCAAAGAGGCATATCTCGAGAGCTTTGAGAAATATTCATCGCTCATCCAGCCGGGAGGCGCACTCGTCATCCACCGCGGACTTGAGATGAAACCACAGCTTCAGGAAGGAGTGAGGGTGTATGAGTATGCAAGGGAGGAAGGCGACTTCCATGCCGAGAACATCAGAATCGGAAACGGCGAGATCACCTTCGACTTCGTTTCTCCGCTCGGCAATATCACCGACATTCAGCTCGGGGTGCCGGTCAGCATCAATATTGACAACGGTATCGCAGCCATGGCCATCGCTCAGCTCAACGGACTCACGCCTGACGAGATCCGCCAGGGCATGAAGACCTACGGAGGTGTGGACCGGCGATTCGACTTCAAGATCAAGTCCGACAAGGTGGTGTTCCTCAGCGATTATGCACACCACCCGAAGGAAATCGCACAGAGCGTAAAGTCCATTCGCGACATCTATGCCGACAAGAAGATTGCGGCGGTGTTCCAACCGCACCTTTATACGCGCACTCGCGATTTCTATAAGGAATTTGCCGACAGCCTCTCACTCCTCGACACCGTCTATCTCTGCGACATCTATCCGGCGCGGGAACTGCCTATCGAGGGCGTCACTTCCAAGCTGATCTACAACAACCTCAGACCGGGAATGGAGAAGTTCCTCATACGCAAGGAGGACGTTGTGGAAATCGTGACCAAAGGCGATTTCGATGTGCTCGTCTCGCTCGGAGCGGGCGACCTCGAAGACTATGTGCCGCAAATCGAACAGGCGCTCAGGGCAAAGTTCGGACTTTGAATAATAACCCTTAAACCATAACGAACCATCTTGCATGAAACTGGCAAAGACATTGAAAATCATCTTCTTCTCACTGCTCTTCCTGGCGGTGGTGGCATACGTCATCTACACTTTCTTCGGAATGGAATCTACCAATCCTGAAGAAGAGTGTGCTGAGGTGGCGGTCATCATCGATGAGGAGGATCACGATGCCTTTGTCGATTCCACAGCGGTCATGCAGATGCTCTATGAGGCGGAAATCAACCCTGTGGGAAGAAAGATGAAGTTCGTGGATCTTGATGAAATCAAACGGATTGTGGAGAAGAATCCGTTCGTCACTTCCGCTGAATGCTACAGCAACAACAACGGAATGGAAGTGGGCAAGGCGAGGGTCTGTGTGAAGGTTCACCAGCTCGTTCCGGTCGCCCTTGTCTATGACCGCCACGATGTCAGCTACTATGTGGATGCGTCGGGAAATATCATCGAGACCGACTCGCTCTTCGCACGCAACATCCTCGTGGCAAACGGTGAGATCAACCGCAATTTCGTGGTCTCCGACCTCGCTGCATTTGCCAACTACATCCACTCTGATGATTTCTGGGACAACCAGATTGAGCAGGTCTATGTGGAGTACGACAAGAACAAGGAGCGGGTCGTCACCCTTATCCCGAGGGTGGGGGAACAACGCATCTATCTCGGACCCATCACCGACTACGACAAGAAACTCAAACGGCTTCGCAAATTCTATGAGCAGGGTTTGTCGGTTGTGGGATGGAACAAATATTCAGTGCTCAACCTGGAATACGACAACCAGGTGGTCGGCATCATAAAGGGTATGGAAATAAAGAAGGCGCAGGTGGACGACGCAGCAGAGCCTGCCACTGCATCGGAGACAACGGAAAACAAGGACGAGGCTGCGGAAAAGAAAGACGAGACAAAAAAGGACGAGCAGAAGAAAGACGAAGCAAAGAAAGACGATGCAAAAAAAGAGGAACCGAAGAAGGAAGAAGTAAAGAAGGAAGAGCCTAAGAAAGATGAGACAAAAAAAGATGAAGCGAAGAAGAACGAGCCCCAAAAAGAACAGGTGAAGAAGGACGAAAAGAAGAAGGAAGAGCCAAAAAAAGACGAAAAGAAGAAGGAAGAGCCGAAGAAGGAAGATAAGAAAAAGTAGGTGAAGAAGGAAGCAAAGAATTAACTTCGGCTAATTAGTCGTTTGAAATATAAAACTTCGCAAAAAATCGCGTTAATTCGTAAATCGGCTTAGCCGATTCTCTCAAATATGTCTAAAAATAGGAATTCGTGTTAATTGGCTTCGCCGATTTTCTCCTTTTCATGGCATAGCTTAAACAAGTTTGGCTCTGCTCATTTGAAAAGTTCGAAAATTCGTGCTAATTCGTCGTTTTAAATTAAAAACAATTCGCCGTATAAATAAACATAATTCGTCGTATAAACATAATATATCATCGGTATGGCAGCATCAAATGAAACAATAGTTGTGGCGGTGGAACTGGGAACGTCACGCATTTCAGGTATAGCCGGTAAGAAGAAGGAAGGGAGCTTTCAGATTATGGCCTATGCAGAAGAGCAGACCACGGCTTGCATCAAGCGTGGACTGGTCTATAACGTGGAGAAAACCACGCAGAGCATCAGAAACGTAATCGACAAAATCAGCCAGACGCTCCATCAGGATGTCACCAGAGTCTATATCGGAATCGGCGGACAGTCGGTGAGGTCCATCCGAAAGAAAGTGCCGCGCAACATGCTCAATCAGACATCTATCTCTGCTGCCCACATCCAGGAACTGCAGCGGGAGAGTATGGACATCAACATCCCTGACTGTGAGCTGCTCGAGAACATCGTTCAGGGATATGTGGTCGATTCGCTTCCTGTGGACGACCCTCAGGGCGTCTTCGGCTCAAACATCGAAGGAGAATACCTCAACATCATTGCACGCAATCAGCTCAGGGGCAATATCCGTACCTGCCTCAACCAGGTGGGGGTGGAGATTGCCGGTACACGACTCTCTGCGCTCGAGCTCGCCAAGAATGTGCTCACCGAGCAGGAGAAGAGGGCTGGATGCGCCATGATCGACCTCGGAGCGGGAACAACCACTGTGGTGGTTTATAGGCAGAACATCGTCAGATACCTCGTCACCATTCCGCTCGGATTCAACAACATCGTCGATGACCTCAAGGCTAACCTGCAAATCGAGGAGAAGGAGGCGCAGGAGGTGCTGCTCAACTTCGGAAACGCATATATCGATTCGGAGGAGGACAACTCCGAACTCATCAACTCTTCATACACCACATCCAACGACAAGAAGCATAAACTCATCACCATCCATGAGATTATCGAGGCACGGCTCACCGAAATCGTGGCGAACGCCGTGGCGCAGATTGTCAACAGCGGATACTCGGAGTCTATGCTCGCAGGAATCGTCATCACGGGTGGCGGTGCCAATATGAAGAACATCGACAAGGCGTTCAAGAACAACCCTCGAAAACTTAAGTTCGAAATCATCAGGGTGGCGAAGTCCATCATACAGCCGGTCATCAAGGCCACAAGCGCGGCATCGCTCAACCTCGAGAATGCCATGAGCGGCTCGCTCGTCTCACTCCTCCTCTCAGGCGATGAGAACTGCGTGGGAGAAGACTCCTACCAGGGCGACACCATCTTCGGAAAGGCGGAGAAGGACAACCAGGTGAAGGAGAACATCAGCCACACGGAGGAGGAGCGCAAGAAACTCGACGAGATGATTCAGCGCCTCAACGCTTACTGCGAGCGCATGAGAGAGCATATCAACCGACTCAACCGACAGAAGGCAGCTGTGCTCGAAAACCCGAAAAACAAAGTGGAGCGCAACAACGCGATGGAGTATGTCAACGTGGCGGAGCGCGTGTGCGACGAAAACTTCGAACAGCTCATCGCATCGCTTGAGATGAAACTCAAGAACGACCAGCGCATCGCAAGTGCAAAGGCGTTGGAGGAGCAGCTCACCAACAGCATCGACGCACTCCAGGAGGCTGTTGCAGAAGCGAAGAAGAACGGTGGATTTATGAACCGCCTACGCGGAATGCTCGACAAAATCGTCAACGGAGAGGATGAATAGTATTTAGAAACCCCATAAACATATCATTATGGCAGACAAGGATATAATGGATCTCGACCTCGACCTCGGGCAGTTTGCAGATCAAGACAATACAGACAATGCTGACACCAACACCGGACTTCCACTCGCTTTCCAGAGCAATGTGGAGAGCATCATCAAGGTGGTCGGCGTAGGTGGAGGTGGCGGCAACGCAGTCAACCACATGTACAACACGGGCATCCACGATGTCACTTTCGCTGTGTGCAACACCGATAAGAAAGCGCTCAACGACTCTCCTGTGCCTTACAAGCTCCAGCTCGGCGAAGGACTTGGAGCCGGCAACCGGCCGGAGAAGGCGCGAAAGGCGGCTGAGGAGAGCATTCCGCAAATCAGGGCGATGTTCGACGACGGAACCAAGATGGTGTTCATCACTGCTGGTATGGGTGGTGGAACGGGCACGGGTGCCGCTCCGATCATTGCCAGGGTGGCGCGCGAGATGAACATCCTCACCGTGGGAATCGTGACTATACCGTTCAAATGGGAGGGCAAGGCTAAAATCGACCAGGCACTCGACGGTGTGGACGAAATCAACAAGCACGTCGATGCGCTCCTCGTGGTCAACAACCAGCGTCTCTACGAGATCTATCAGGGAAAGACCATGAGCGAGGCGTTTGCCATCTCCGACAACACGCTCTGCAATGCAGCCAAGAGCATCTCTGAAATCATCACCATGCACGGCAAGGTGGGACTTGACTATCAGGATGTCAAGACCGTCCTCACCGATGGTGGGGTGGCGATCATGAGTACCGGACTCGGACAAGGCGAGGGACGTGTGGCACAGGCCATCGAGCAGGCACTCAATTCACCGCTTCTCAACAACAACGATGTATATAAGTCCAAGAAGATACTCCTCCACATCGTGGAGCCGGGACCTGACGGCGACCAGCCGCTCATGGTCGATGAGATTGCGGACATCAACGAGTTCATGGGAAAGATGGAGGACGGAAACCTCGAAACCAAGTGGGGTATGTCCTACGACCCGTCACTCAAGGATCAGGTGAAAATCACCATCCTCGCCTCTGGATTCGGACTCTCCGACATCAACAGCGAGGAGATGAACCAGCGCATCGCAGAGAAAAACGAGGCTGAACTCCGCATCGAGGAGGAGAAGCGAGCACGACGCGAAGGCATCTACGGCTCCGACACCAAAGGCGGATATATCCACAAGCAAATCAACTACTACATCTTCAAGGACCAGGACCTCGACAACGACAACCTCATCTCCAGTGTTGTCTCTGTCCCTACCTACAAGCGCAAGAAATCACAACTCGAGCAGCTTGAGAACATCTCCAACGGCATCACCACAAACACCGTGGAGGTCTAAGCCAAAAACCACTCGGATGGGAATACCAACCCCCATCTGGATAGAAATGACGAAAGCATCTGGATAGAAATGCCGAAA
>JAEEGI010010583.1_pt1 | contig 20021 bp, 16 predicted proteins | sample 8958751 | NCBI WGS metagenome assembly JAEEGI01 (sample SAMN16246545, study PRJNA631951) | gut metagenome | biome: gut microbiome; feature: rumen; material: KS-attached | host: Bos | place: Iran: Karaj | collected 2018-10 | reverse complement strand
GGTCCTTACACTTGCGTTTGTGACTCCTCTTACCCGCCTGCTCGGTGCGACGGGACAAGCGGCGCATCTGCTGCCCAAGGCAAGAGCATATATCATCGGGATCATGGTATCTCTCCCCGTGAGAAACCTGTCGTGGATCCTCTGGATCTTTATGCCTGTTGACAACGACAACGGACTGCTGGTCATTGCCTCCACGGCAACAGCTGTGATCAATGTGATCCTCGACCTGATTGTAGTCCTCGTCATCCACGGCGATACGCTGGAGATGGGTTTAGCGACCAGCCTGGGGTATCTGTTTACCTTGCTGATCCTGCTTCTGCATTTTCGGAAAGAGAACGCTCTCCTGCGTTTTTCTTTCCGGGACATTTCCTGGCGTGAGACCGGGAGTATCATGTGGCAGGGTCTCCCTGCGGGACTCTATCGCATCGGCAACATGGTCAGAGGCGCATTTCTGAACCATTCTCTGGCAATGATTGCTTCTTCTGCCGCCATTGCCGCTTACTCTGTTCATCGCCAGCTGGATTCTTTTCTAAGCATCCTGCCTTTGGGAATGGCAGATACGGTGGCAGTGCTGGCCGGATTGCTGCTGAGCGAGGAGGACCGTCCGGGGCTCAAACGTATGTTCGATCTGTCGCTGCGTTCTGTGCTGATTGTCACGGCCGGGGTCTCTTTCGTAAGCTGGTTTCTTGCACCGTATTTTTCCATGCTGTTTATCCGCGATGATGCGGAAGCGCTCAAGTTAGCGATTCGTGCGGTCCGCTGTTATGCCGTCGGCCTGCCGCTGTACGGCCTCAATGTGATGTATATGAATTATCTGATGGGGATCGGGAAGGAACACTTTTCCTCTCAGGCCAGTATTGCAGCCAACATCCTCCTTCCGATCCTGTCTGCCTGGGCGATGCTTTCCCGATTCGGCGCGGATGCCGTCTGGCTCTCTTTCCCGGTCACCCAGGTGCTGATGCTTATTCTCTTATCGGCAACGATCATTATCATGAGAAAGAGAGAAGGAATGCATGGCAGCCTTCTGCAGTCTTTTCTTGTGCTCTCGGATGACCAGGAAGTTCCGGAAGAAGACCGCATGGACTGCAGCATCACGACAATGGAAGAGGTGACAGATCTGTCGCGGGCGGTATGGAGCTTCTGTGACGCGCACGGCTGCGATGAACGCCGCCGGTATCTGCTGTCGCTGAGTGTGGAGGAGATGGCGGGAAATGTGATCGAGCACGGTTTTACCAAAGACAGCAAGTCCCACAGCGTGGATGTACGCATTCTCAAAAAAGGAGAGGACTATATCCTCCGTATCCGGGACGATTGCCCGATCTTTGACCCGATCAAACAGATGACACTCTATTCTGACAGTGATCCCTCTCATCACATGGGTCTGCGTATGGTGATCAAAACGGCAAAAGAAGTGAATTACCTGTGTATTCTCAAACTCAATAACCTGTCCGTGAAGATCTGAACGGAAACAGGAAAACCGCAGCGCCTGCCGGCAGACCGCCGGCAGGCGTTTTCTGTCAGTTCCGGGCGGAGCAGATCCGAACAAATCCGTGTGTTATCTATGGAATGCGATGTATAGTTATGATATAATAAACAAAAAACGACAGGCGGGAGGTAAAGCGATGCAGATTTCATCTTCCTGCTGCTGCGGAGGCAGCGGCAGCAGAACAGATAAAAAGAAAAACTGTGCTGTCTGCGGAAAACCGCTTATTTATTTCACGGAAGAAAAGCTGCTGGAATGCCGGCTCTGCCACAAAAAGAAACCGGCCAATGCTGCCTGCGAAGACGGGCATTTCATCTGTGACGAATGCCACAGCGGCGGCGGAGCAGTGGTGAGGGATCTGCTGCTGCACAGCGAAGAAAAGGATCCAATAACGCTGTTTCTTCAGGTGACACAGCTGGAAGAAGTGCATCTGCACGGGCCGGAGCACCACAGCATCGTGCCCTGCGTACTGCTGACGGCATATCACAACTGCGGCGGTGAGCTGGATCTGGAGAAAAGCCTGCAGGAAGCGTGGAAACGCGGGCAGAAGATAGCCGGCGGATCCTGTGGATTCCTCGGTGTGTGCGGCGCGGCGGCCGGCGCAGGCATCTTTGCCAGTATTATCAGTGGAGCAACGCCTCTCACCCCCAACCAGTGGGCCGTTCCCCAGCGCCTGACCGCGCAGTGCCTGGAAGCCATCGCAGAAGTTGGCGGCCCGCGCTGCTGCAAACGCACCGGCCGCATCGCCATTGAGTGCGCGGCGGAATTCTCAGAAAAAGAGTTTGGCGTCAGTATGCTGTGCAGCCGGCCGAAGTGCGTGTATTGCCTGTGGAATAACGAGTGTGTCCGCGACAGGTGTCCGTTCTTCCCGCACAGAGAAATACGAACATAAGTCCGGAAAAGAAAAGGAGCAGAGTATGGTACTTGAAGTTGTAGGTTATATTGGATCGTTTCTTGTTGTGATCTCGATGCTGATGTCGTCCATCGTCAAGCTGAGAGTCATCAATACCATAGGAAGCGTGATCTCCGGCGTATACGCTGTGATCTGCGGCGCCCTGCCGCTGGCACTGATGAATCTGTGTCTGATCATCATCAACGTCATCAACCTGGTGAAGCTGCTGGGCAGGAAGATGCCCTACGAACTCGTGGAAGGGAGTGCGGACGATTCCCTCGTCCGGTATTTTCTGGATTACTACAAGGACGACATCAAATCGTTCTTCCCGGACTTCAGCGGGAATGCTGCGGACCACGACGCCGCCTTCATCACCTGCTGTGAGGGAACGCCGGTCGGCCTTCTGCTCGGAAACCGGGAGGGTGACAGTATCGACCTTGCCGTGGATTACACCACGCCGACTTACCGGGACTGCTCCGCAGGCAGATTCCTGCATGAAACACTCCCGAATAACGGCATTCGCACGCTGCGCTTTACCCGCATGCTGACGAACGAGCACAAAGAGTACCTGCAGAAAATGGGATACACGCAGCAGGACGGAGCCTGGCTCCTTGCCCTGTGAACCTCTGATCACAACGACACTGTTTTTTGAAAGAGGGAAAGGATAGAGACTATGGAAATCACGACAAAAGAACTGGAACAGGCGGCTGTCCGTGTAAAGCCAAACATCCACCATACGGAACTGGATCTGTCGTCCACTTTTTCGGGTATGACCGGAGGAGAGATCTATCTGAAATGCGAGAACCGGCAGAAGACCGGTTCCTTCAAGATCCGCGGCGCCAGCAACAAGATCGCCGTTTTGCTGGAAAACGGCAAGCGCGGTCCTGTGGTGGCTTCCAGCGCCGGCAACCACGCGCAGGGCGTGGCCTACGCGGCGCATGTGTTTGGAATCCCGGCCACCATCGTCATGCCCAAAGGCGCTCCGATAGCGAAGGTGCAGGCGACCCGGGGCTACGGGGCGGAGGTCGTCCTTGCCGGGAGCTGCTATGACGACGCCTATGCGGAAGCATGCCGGATCTGCGAGGAGCAGCAGGCAACGTTTCTGCACCCTTTCAACGACAAGGATGTGATCACCGGGCAGGGAACGCTCGGCCTTGAGATCCTGCAGGATCTGCCGTATGCCGACGCCATCGTTGTCCCGGCCGGCGGCGGCGGTCTGCTCGCCGGCATCGCGGCTGCGGTCAAGCAGATCAATCCCCGCATTAAGATCTACGGTGTGCAGGCGGAAGGCTCAGATGCCATCGCGCAGAGCTTCGCTGCCAAGAAACTGATCGCCACTGAGACTTCCGTCACGATCGCCGACGGCATCGCCGTTAAGAAACCCGGAGATCTTACGGTGGAGCTGATCAACCGCTATGCCGATGACATAGTGACCGTTTCCGACAGTGAGATCGCCGATGCGATCCTGTTGCTGATCGAACGCTGCAAACAGATCGTGGAACCCGCCGGCGCCACGACGGTAGCGGCCGTCCTCAGCGGAAAGCTGGACGTCGCGGGGAAGCGGGTCGTCTGCGTGCTCTCCGGCGGCAATATCGACGTGAGCTTCATCCAGTCGATCATCGAGCGCGGCCTTGTGGTCCGCCGGCGCCGGATCAAATTCACTGCGAAACTGGCGGACCGGCCGGGAAGCCTTGTGCAGCTGCTCAACATTCTGGCGGATGCCGGCGCCAACATCCTTGCCGTGGAGCACGACAAGCTGAATTCCTCCCTGCGTCCGGACGAGACCTCCGTTCACATTTCCTGTGAGGTCGGAGGCGCGGAGCACTGGAATGCAGTGCTGAAGACGATCACCGAGAAGGGGATCCCCATCGAAGTCAAGTAAACCGGAGGCAGCGGACATGGACAGCCTGAATATCCGAAAAGCGACGGAAGAGGAGATCCCTCAGATCATTGCCATACAGACGGAGATCTTCTGCGGAGAGCAGGAGATCCCGGAGGAACTGATCGCCACATTCCTGCAAAGCCGGCCGATCTGCTGGGTCGCGGAACTGGACGGCAGGATCGTCGGCTCCATCGCGTCGTGGGAAGAAAACGAAGAGAACCATCTGGGTCGTTTCGTTGTGCTTCCGGAATTTCGCGGGCAGAAGATCGGCACAAAGCTTCTTGACCATGCGGTGCGCGATCTCTTTGACGCTGGCGTTAAGAACATTACTGTGGAGGCTCGGGACAGCGCGGCAAGGATGTTCCGTGCCCTGGGCGGCAGGGATACGGGAGCTCCGTTCCCGTTCTACCGCGGAAACGTCACCCCCATGGTGCTGGAGAAGCCGGCTGAAAAATAACAGGTGCCGGAATAAAACGAAGAGGTCTTCGACCCTGAACAGGAACGGAGACCTCTTCGTATGTTTTCTGTGTTTTATTTTGCCTGCCCTTTTCCGCAGGCTTTGCCGCATGCAGAGCAATCGCAGGAGCAGCCGCACGAGCAGCCGCATTTCCGTACTTTGATGATCCGTCGTACTGCAAAGAATACCGCCAGAACAATCAGGGCAATCAGCACGATCTCAAGGATACTCATGGTTCTCACCTCTCAAAGCAATCCGATCAGCAGACCGATCAGTCGCACAAGCAGAGCTGCGATCCAGGCAACTGCGCACTGCCAGAGCACCACGTACAGCGCCCATTTCCGTCCGAGTTCCCGCCGTACCGAAGCGACAGCCGCCACACACGGCGTATAGAGCAGGCTGAAAACAAGCAGCGAGAGCGCCGACAGCGTACTGATGACCGCAGCGACGCCGCCCTGCGCGCCGAACAGAACCTCCAGCACGGAAACAACGCTTTCCTTGGCCATGAATCCGCTGATCAGCGAGGTGGCGATCCGCCAGTCGCCGAGTCCCAGCGGCGCGAACACCGGAGCGATAAACCCGGCGATCGTGGCGAGGATGCTGGCCTGAGAGTCCTCAACAAGGTTGAAGCGGAAGTCGAAGCTCTGGAGGAACCATACCACGATCGTTGCGATCAGAATGACCGAGAACGCCCGCTGCAGAAAGTCTTTCGATTTTTCCCACAGAAGCTGAAGGGTGTTGCGTGCACTCGGCAGACGGTAGTTCGGAAGCTCCATCACAAAGGGAACGGCTTCGCCTTTGAACAGTGTCTTCTTGTAAAGGAAGGCGACCAGGATTCCGGTCGTGATGCCCAGCACGTACAGACCGATCATGATCAGCGCTTTATAGCGCGGGAAAAACGCATCCACAAAAAACGCATAGATCGGCAGTTTCGCGGTGCAGCTCATGAACGGCGTAAGCAGGATCGTCATCTTGCGGTCACGCTCGCTCGGGAGAGTGCGGGTCGACATGACGGCGGGAACCGTACAGCCGAAACCGATCAGCAGGGGAACGATGCTGCGTCCGGACAGGCCGAGTTTCCTTAGCAGCTTGTCCATCACGAATGCCACCCGAGCGATGTAGCCGCTGTCCTCCAGCAGGGAGAGGAAAAAGAACATCGTTACGATGATCGGCAGAAAACTCAAAACACTGCCGACACCTGCAAAGATCCCGTCGATGATCAGCCCGTGAAGCACTTCGTTTACACTTGCAGCAGTCAAGGCGCTGTCCACAACGGCGGTCAATGCGTCGATGCCCGTTTCCAGCAGACCCTGCAGCCAGGCGCCGATCACGTTGAACGTCAGGAAGAACACCAGACCCATGACCGCAATGAAAACGGGGATCGCGGTGTGCTTTCCGGTCAGAACCCGGTCGATCTTCCGGCTTCTTTCATGCTCACGGCTTTCACCCGGCTTTGTGACGCAGGCGTCACAGACCTTCATGATAAACGAGAACCGCATATCGGCGATAGCTGCGCTGCGGTCCAGTCCGCGCTCTTTTTCCATCTGGAGGGTGATATGCTCCAGTGTTTCCTTCTCATTTTCGTCAAGGCGGAGCTGGTCGATGATCAGCTGATCGCCCTCGATCGCCTTGCAGGCGGCAAACCGCACCGGGATGCCTGCTGCCTTCGCGTGATCTTCGATCAGGTGGATCACCGCGTGCAGGCATCTGTGCACGGCCCCGTTGTGGTCGTTTTCGTCGCAGAAGTCCTGCCGCTGGGGCTTCTCCTGGTACTTCGCAATATGGATCGCGTGGTCCACCAGCTCATGCACGCCCTGATTCTTCGCCGCGGAGATCGGCACGACCGGAACGCCCAGCATGGCTTCCATAGCGTTTACATCCACCGAACCGCCGTTGCCGGTCATCTCGTCCATCATGTTCAGCGCCACCACGACGGGGATGTCCATCTCCAGCAGCTGCATGGTCAGATACATGTTCCGCTCGATATTGGTGACGTCAACGATGTTGATGATGCCTTTCGGTTTTTCCTGCAGCACGAAGTTACGGGAGACCAGTTCCTCGCTGGAATAGGGCGACATGGAATAGATGCCGGGCAGATCGGTAATGATCGTGTCCGCCTTTCCCAGGATCGCGCCGTCCTTGCGGTCGACTGTCACACCCGGGAAATTGCCCACGTGCTGTTTGGCACCTGTCAGCTGGTTGAACAGCGTCGTTTTGCCACTGTTCTGATTGCCCACCAATGCAAACGTCAGCATGGTACCCTCGGGCAGGGGATCGCCGCTGCCTTTCGGATGGAAACGTCCGCCTTCACCGAGACCCAGATGCTCGCTCACGGCTTTCGGCGCTTCCGCCTTCTGCCGCACCGTATCGGTGGTAGGTTCCACTTCGATCTTGTCCGCATCGTCAAGCCGGAGCGTCAGCTCATATCCGTGCAGACAGATCTCCACCGGATCGCCCATCGGTGCGTACTTCACAACTTTGACGTCGGTGCCGGGAATGATCCCCATGTCCAGGAAATGCTGGCGCAGAGCGCCGCTCCCGCCGACTGTCAGCACACGTGCGGACTGGCCTTCTTTTATTTCCTTCAGTGTCATGGACTCTGCCTCTTTTCGTTAATAAAAGTTCCTTACCTGTGATTAGCGTTCGCTTACTAAAAACCATAAGAACCGGTTAGCACCCGCTAACCACGCTTTATTATAATTAGCACCCGCTAACTTGTCAAGAGTTTTTTGTTTTCTTCTTCTCCGGCCGGGGGATTGCTTGCGTATTCTGACCTTCTGTGATAAGCTTTTCTGCAGTCAATAAAACCGTTCTGTTCTGAAAGAGGATCATGAGTACATCAAAAGCAAAACTGTTGCTTGCTGCGGTGTTTGCCGCGAGAGGCATTTCCTTTTTGTTTTCCAAATCCCTGATGCACAGCATGGAGCCTATGAGCATCCTTGCTGTCAGGTTTATCCTGTCGTTCCTGATCCTGGGGATCGTTTTTCATAAAAAACTGACCGGATGCAGCAGGGCGAGCCTGCGGGGCGGCCTGATCCTGGGCATTCTGTACACCATCTGCATGATTTTTGAGATGTATGGACTGCGGCGGATCGACACGGGCGTGAGTTCCCTGATCGAGAACATGGCCATTGTTCTGGTCCCCATTTATGTGGCTGTTCTGACAAGGACTATGCCAAAGAGGAAGACGATGCTCTGCGCCGCGCTGGCTGTTGTGGGAGTGGGATTCCTGTCGCTGTCCCAGAGCCATCTGGCCGGCAGCGGCGTCGGCATCCTGCTTGCGTTTCTGGCTGCGATGACTTATGCGGCGTGCATCATTACGACGGAGAAGGTAAGCCAGGGAGCGGACCCAATCGCGATAGGAATGATCCAGCTGGGTACGATGGGTGCTCTCAGCCTGATGATCTCCCTGCTTTCAGGGACCTTTTCCATGCCGCAGACGGGAAACCAGTGGTTTATGATCCTGATGCTCGTGCTGGTTTGCAGCTGCTTCGGGTTTGCGTTCCAGCCCGTCGGCCAGAAATACCTTCCTGCGGAAACGGCTGCGGTGTTCACAGTCGTGAATCCTCTGACGGCCAGCATCGTGGGCATCACGATTGCCGGGGAAAGCATCAGCGCCGCAAAGATAGCCGGTTATATTCTGATCCTGTTCGTGCTTTTCCTGTATAATATGCGGACAGGCAGGAGGTAGAAACATGAAGATCGAACACGTTGCCATGTATGTGAACGACCTGGAAGCGGCAAAGGAATTCTTTGTCCGGTATCTGGACGGCAAAGCCAACGGTGGCTATCATAACAAGACCACGGATTTCCGTTCATACTTTATCTCGTTTGACGACGGAGCCAGACTGGAGATCATGCGGAAGCCGCAGATGGTCGATTCGAAGAAGGACCTGAACCGCACGGGCTTTGTGCACGTCGCCTTTTCCGTCGGAAGCAAAGAAAAGGTCGATGAGCTGACAGCGCGGCTGAAAGCTGACGGCTTTCCGGTGGTGAGCGGTCCGCGGACGACAGGGGACGGATATTACGAATCCTGCATCGTGGGCATTGAAGACAACCAGATCGAGATCACGGTCTGACTTTTCCGGACGTTCTGGAACTGATCGTGACCGAACGATAGAATAACGGGGAGATCTGTGAAGAAAGAGAACTACAATAAAACCATAACGGCGTGCTTTGTGGGATACATCGTACAGGCGATCGTGAACAACTTTGTGCCCCTGCTGTTTCTGACATTCCAGCGGACCTATCTGGTCCCGCTGTCGCAGATCACGCTGCTTGTCACCATCAATTTCGGTGTTCAGCTGCTGGTCGATCTGCTTTCCGTCAGCTTTGTGGACCGCATCGGCTACCGCATGTCCATGATCCTGGCGAACGCCTTCTCTGTCGCAGGACTGATCCTGCTGACGGTTCTGCCGGAGCTTTTCCAGAGTCCGTTTGCGGGCATTCTCTGCGCGGTGATCCTGTATGCGATCGGCGGCGGACTCCTGGAAGTCGTGGTCAGCCCGATCGTGGAGGCCTGCCCGTCCGACAACAAGGAAAAGGCTATGAGCATGCTTCATTCCTTCTACTGCTGGGGGCATGTGGGCGTGGTGCTGCTGTCTACGCTGTTCTTCTCCCTCGTGGGCATCGAGCACTGGAAATGGATGGCGCTCCTCTGGGCGCTGGTGCCGCTGTATAACATGATCACCTTTTTCCGAGTTCCGATCGCTTCGCTGATCGCGGAGGGGGAGACGGGCATGAGCCTGCGCGAGCTTGCCGCTTCAAAACTGTTCTGGCTGTTCCTGATCATGATGATCTGTTCCGGCGCAAGCGAACAGGCGGTGAGCCAATGGGCGTCGACCTTTGCAGAGAAAGGGCTGGGTGTTTCCAAGACCGTCGGCGATCTTGCCGGTCCTATGTTGTTTGCGATCCTGATGGGCAGCTCCCGTGCCTTCTACGGCAAGCGCGGAGATCACCTGGATCTTGACCGTTTTATGATCGGCAGCACCGTGCTTTGCATCCTGTCGTATCTCTGCATTTCGCTCTGTTCCAGCCCTGTGCTCGGCCTGCTTGGCTGCGGGCTGTGCGGGCTGTCGGTCGGGATCATGTGGCCGGGCAGCTTCAGCAAAGCGTCCCGGGCTCTGCCGCGTGGCGGCACGGCGATGTTCGCACTGCTTGCGCTCGGAGGAGATATCGGCTGTTCCGGCGGACCCAGTCTGGTCGGCTTTGTCTCCAGTGCACTGAACGATGATCTGAAAAAGGGGATCCTGGCAGGGATCATATTCCCAGCTATGCTGCTCCTCTGCATCCTTGCCGTCAGGCGCCTGAAACGGAAAACACCGGCAGCAGAATAATAAGACTCTCCCGGAAACACCGTGTTTCCGGGAGAGTCTTGATTCTCTTATGATCCGTGCTTTCTCAGGTGTTCTTTTCCGCTACCAGGACAAATTCCGGGCTGATCTTTTCCTGCATCGGCGGAGGTTTTATACCAAAGATGTTGGCATTCACGTCCAGCTCCAGCCAGAAGCGCTCGATGCCCCCTGCCATGAGTACGCGAAGATCCCAGAGCGGCCGGTTTTCCTCCGCGATGTACAGCGAGCGGGCGATGTCATTGCGCTCGAGCAGCATCTCCAGGCTTCCGGCGGGGTGCGTATAGTTTGGATTCGCATGCATAGCCGCTTTTTCCGTCATCCCTGCTTCATCCATTTTCCGGAAGCCTGCGGAGTAGTTGGCATCGGCGTTCATGATCCTTCCACCTGGAGCCAGAACGCGAAGCATTTCGCGGTATGCTTTCTCAGGGTCGGGGAGCGTCCATGTCACATTCCGTGTGAAGATGAAATCAAAGCTCTCGTCTTCGAATTTCAGGTCCTGCGCGTCCATCTGCAGGAAGGTGATCCCGGCATAACCCAGACGCTCGCAGTTTCTGCGGGCGTTTTTCAGCATCTCTTCGGAATAGTCGATCCCGGTGACAGTGCATCCGAGGTCGTGAAGGATGAAGGAAAAGAATCCGGCACCTGTCCCGAGATCGAGCGTACGGATGTTCTCTTTCGGGGGAAGGTGCTCCCTAATCAGGTTTTCCCACAGCTCCCGTTTCCGGCCCTGCATATCGGTATAGCGGGCATCCCCAAATTCATCGGCCCGTTTGGACCAGTAGTTGTTGATCCGTTCCTGCATTTCCATGGCTGTTATCCTCAAAACAGATATTCGGTCTGCTGGACCGGCGTCAACGGCAGTAGCATGGGCGTTCCGGTGCGGCTGCTGGTATGCACATGCACCTCCACACCGTACGCCTCACGGATGTTATCGGCAGTGATGACTTCTCCCGGAGGCCCCTCCCGAAAAACAAAACCGTCTTTGAGCAGGATCATGTTGTCGGCATAGCGGGCAGCCATGTTGAGATCGTGCAGCGTGAGCAATGTGGCCGTTTCCCGTTTATGCGTATAGGCTTTGACCAGATCCAAAACCTGCATCTCGTTCACAAGGTCGAGGTTGGCGGTCGGCTCATCCATGATCAGGATCTTCGGATCCCGGACGAGGGTCTGTGCAACGTCCACCATGCGCCGCTGTCCGCCCGAGAGTGCGTAGAAGGGGCGGTCGATAAACGGCTCAAGATGCAGCAGCCGCAGCATGGCCATGGCCTTGTCGATATCCTCATCCTGCACCCGGATGTTCAGTGTGCCGAGCCTGCCGAGCAGCACCACATTCAGCACCGAGAGGCTCGTGAGCAGGGCGTTTTCCTGCGTCATATAGCCCACCAGAGTGGTCAGCTCCCCATGTGACATCTCCCTGCGGCTTCTTCCGTCAAACCACGCTTCGCCTTCTCCTCTGAAGATGCCGAGCATGGTTTTGATCAGTGTGGATTTGCCGACACCGTTAGCGCCGATGATCACGGTCACCTTTCCGTCCGGCACTTCAAAGGAAATGTCTTTTATAATGGCTTCCTTCGCCTTGGGATAAGCGTATTTCAGATGTTCGACCCGAATGCTCATGCGCGCCGTCCTCCTTTGTTTGACCGGAATACCAGCGAGAAGAAGAAGGGAACGCCGATGAGCGAGGTGACGATGCCAATGGGGAATACGGAGCCCGGCTGAATGATCTTGGAGATCACGGAAGCGGCCGAGAGGATAGCGGCGCCGCACAGCGCGGAGATCGGCAGATAGAACCGCTGGTCTTCTCCCACCATCATGCGGGCGATATGCGGTCCGGCGAGGCCGATAAAGCCGATGGAGCCGGTAAAGCAGACGGAGACCGCCGCCATCAGGGAGATGAGGAAAAAGGCCTTAATCTTCAGCCCCGAGACATTGACGCCCAGACTGACGGCCTTCTCATCGCCCATGGTAAGCGCTGTATACTTCCATGAGTCGGCAAAGATCAGCGGCGTCGTAACAGCTACGACCACTGCGGTGAGCAGCAGCTTCATCCAGTCGGTCCGCTGGAGCGAACCAAAAGACCAGAACACGATGCTCTGGTTCTGGTCTTCCGACGCTCCGTACTGAAGCAGTGCCTGCAGCGCCTGAAACAGAAAGAGACAGGCAATGCCGGAGAGCACCAGCGCTCCGGAATTTACATTATTCCTGCCCATAAAGTAGATCATGAGGCAGATCAGCATAGCGAATACGAAAGCAAGGACTGAGGTCATCACCGAGCCGAGGCCGAACACGATCGCAACTGATGCGCCGAAGCCCGCTGCCGTTCCTACACCGAGTGTATAAGGGCTTGCCAGCGGGTTGTGGAGGATGGTCTGCATCACGGCGCCGGCGGTTCCAAGGGAAAACCCGACGACCAGAGCCATCAGCGAGATCGGAAGACGCATCTTGACGACGATGACGTATGTGCTGGGCGACGCCTGCGACGGATGCAGCAGGCACTGGATCACGTCGTGGGAGGAGAGACGGTACAGCGGCGAAGCAGCTGCCGTCATGATGTCCACCACGCAGGTAACCAGGCAGAACAGTGTCAGGCCCACGATGATCCAGTATTTCTTTTGATTCAGCCGCGCATATACTGCGCGGCTGGAATCGTTCAGTGTGCTGTTGTTCATGGATCAGCTGAGGCTGAGGGTCCACACGCCGTCAAGCTCAACGGGCATAAAGCGGTGGAAAAACTCGGCCAGATTGGCTTCAGGATCAAGATCTGTGAAAAGATCAGGCTGGATCTCCTTGGCCAGGAACTGAGCGCCGGCAAAGTCGAAGATGTGGCGGCTCAGATCGTGATAAAGAGCGCCCATGCGGTTGTTCTTCACGGCATCCAGATCGGCCCATCCTTCACGGTTCTTGTAGGCCTCCAGGTGCTCGCGGGCCAATGCTTCATCCGCACCGTATCCCAGGACTACATTATCGCTTACGTCATCGCGGGGACTGCAGGTAAAGATAATAACTTCCGGGTTGGAGGAGATGACCTGCTCGGGAGCGATCTCAACAGAGGCTCCTTCCATACCGGCTGCGATATTGGTGCCGCCGCAGGTGCGGATGAGAGCACCCCACATCTGTTCCGACCAGGTGTTGCCGTAGTGATCCGGCCCCATGCTGAACTCCATGTAAACGCGGGGCCGGGCTTCATCCGGAAGATCGGTCAGGCGGTCGGTGACAAGCGCCATCTGCGCGGTGTAGAAGTCGGCGATCTCATTGGCGCGCTCCTCCTGACCGAGGATCTTGCCCAGCAGCTGCACGCTCTGGCAGTGGGTCGGGACGGTCTGCTTGTGGAAATCGAAGAAGACACACTCGATTCCGGCAGCGCGCAGATTGTCAAAGGCAGGCTCCAGAGCATTGTAGTTGGCGCCGGTGGAAGAGGCAAGCACCACATCGGGCTGCAGGGAGATAATGGCCTCAATGCTGATGTCTCCGTTATAGCCGACGTCGGGGATCTCCGCCAGCTGCGGGTAGACAGTGGTAAAGGCGTCATAGGCGTCCTGACGGCGGCCTTCCCAGTATTTGTGGCTCCAGCCGACCAGCTTGTTAATGCCTTCCTCACCGGCGACAGCGAAGTATTCCTCCGTGTTGAACGTGACGACGACGCGCTGGATATCTGCCGGCAGCGTCACGGTGCGATCTTTCATGTCGGTCACTTCAATAGTAGCGGGTGCCTCCGGCTCAGCGGGCGTTTCCGATTCCGCAGGCTCTTCCGAGGACTGAGCCTCCTCGGCGGGTGCCTCCTGCTGGGCAGGGGCTTCCGTGGCGGCAGGCGCGGCTTTGCTTCCGCATCCGGCCAATACGCTCACAAGCATCAGAACAGCCAGGAGCAGGGCGAGTTTCTTTTTCATGGTTTTATCCTTCCTTTTTTTCAGTTTCTGCAGATTTCTGAAAAAAGCATAGCAGAAAGACAAACCCTGCGGAAGCCCCCCGGGGGGTTATAAATTATGCTGAGAACCGGTTTTCTTTACAAAAAGAGGATCAGTTCATCTATGCACCCCGGGTCACGGCAGAAAACAGTCTGAAAAACGGCTTCCATCTGAAGCCCCGTAGTGGTATAATACCGAACATCACAGGTTTTGCGGAGGATCTCAGTCATGCAGCTGGACCAGAGCTTCTGGATCATAAACCCATTCAATCTTATCTTCAATATCTGCCTGGCGGCGTTTCTTTTGGTGCTGATCCTTGCCAGCCTTGCCCTGCGGAGGACAAGCGTGAAAACGAGGAGCGCAGTGCTGGTCGCGGCCTGCATTCTCACACTGATCGGCTTTTTCGTCTACAAGTATTATCTTTCCCTTGATGCCGACTTTGACGTCATCACAGCGGAAATGGGAGGCTTCAACTGGTGGGGCGAGCTGCCGCTGCAGCTCTGCAACATCAACATGATCCTGATCCCGATCGCCGTTCTGAAGAAGAGCCGTCCGCTCCAGTGCTTCTGCTTTTTCCTTGCCCCGTTGGGTGCTCTGATGGCGCTTGTTATGCCGGGGATCGGCTTCGGCGGTTATTCGCTGCTGCTGCCCCGCATGCTCGGCTATTACGGCACACATTTCATGATCGTCATCGAAGGCCTCGCGCTCGTGACCTTCGGGCTGTACCGCCCCAGGTTCCGCGATCTCCCGCGCGCCATTCTGACCGCGGTGATCATTGCGTTCTGCGTGTTTGTGTTCAACATGCTGCTCCGCTGGACCGGGCTGCATCCGCAGGCCAACTACTTCTTCTCAGTGGAAACGGAAGGCAACTTCCTGCTGGATCTCTTCCACAGCTGGATCCCGTACCCGTTCCTGTATCTGCTGCCGTGCATCGGCATCCTCGGCGTATACATGGTCCTGATCACAACGCCCTTTGCGCTGACCGCCCGAAAGAAAAGGAAATAACCGCAGATCCGGCGCTATACAACAGAAAGGAGAAACACCATGGATCTCGACACACTCGGATACTTTCTCTACATGGATGAGATGGAAAAGAAGCAGAAGGAAGAACAGAACGATCTCTTCAGTGATGACAACGAAGAGGACGATGACGACTGACTTTGCCGCGTTATACGACATTCGAAACAGCAAAACGCTGAAATCGCAGGTGATTTCAGCGTTTTGCTTTAGAACGACCTCAATAATTGTAGTTTACTCTTTGCCGTTCAAATGCTACAATAGGATCACAAAAAACAGATAATAAAATGCCTGGGGGCGTCTCTCCCGCCGCAAAGCAGAGTCTTTCGGAAAAGCAGGGAAGATGCCGCCGAAAGGAGAAGTTATGGCAAAATATATCATGGCGCTGGATGCCGGCACCACCAGCAACCGCTGTATTCTTTTCAACGACAAGGGCGAGATGTGTGCGGTCGCTCAGAAGGAGTTTACCCAGTATTTCCCCAAACCCGGCTGGGTGGAGCATGATGCCAGCGAGATCTGGCAGACCCAGCTTTCGGTAGCGCGTGAGGCTCTGGCCAGGGCAGGAGCGAAGGCTTCAGACATTGCCGCCATCGGCATCACCAATCAGCGTGAAACAGTGATCGTCTGGGATCGCGCCACCGGGCAGCCCATTTGCCCTGCGATCGTCTGGCAGTGCCGCCGTACAGCGGAATTTGCGGACGAGATGAAAGGCAGAGTTCCCGGTATCGAGGAGAAATTCCAGAAAAAGACAGGGCTCAAGTTCGACCCCTATTTCTCAGGAACCAAGATCCGCTGGATCCTGGACAACGTCCCCGGTGCGAGGGAAAAGGCACAGCAGGGAAAGCTCTGCTTCGGAACGGTCGACAGCTGGCTGATCTATAAGCTGACCAAGGGGAAGGTACACGTTACAGACTATTCCAACGCCTCACGCACGCTTCTGTTCAACATCAACACGCTTGAATGGGATGAAGAGCTTTGCCAGATCCTGGAGATCCCCATGTCCATGCTGCCGGAGGCCAAACCTTCGAGCTGCATCTACGGAGAAACGGATCCGGAGTTTTTCGGTGGCCCGATCCTCATCGCCGGCGCGGCGGGCGATCAGCAGGCGGCTCTCTTCGGCCAGACGTGCTTCAAAGAGGGCGAGGCAAAGAACACTTACGGCACCGGCTGCTTCATGCTGATGAACACGGGCAGCAAGCCGGTCTTCTCCAAAAACAATCTGCTGACCACGATCGCCTGGGGCCTGGACGGCGAAGTGACCTATGCGCTGGAAGGCTCGGTCTATGTTGCAGGCGCCGCGATCCAGTGGCTGCGGGACGAGCTGAGAGCGGTAGACAGCGCGGCCGACTCAGAATATTTTGCCACCCGCGTAAAGGACACGAACGGCTGTTATGTGGTGCCGGCGTTTACCGGTCTGGGTGCGCCCTACTGGGATCCCTATGCCCGCGGAGCGATCGTAGGCCTGACCCGCGGCGTCAACAAGTACCACATCATCCGCGCCACCGTGGAGTCGCTGGCTTTCCAGACCTACGATGTGCTGCATGCCATGGAACTGGATTCCGGCAGGAAGCTGAGGGGACTGAAAGTAGACGGCGGCGCCTCCCGCAACAACTTTTTGATGCAGTTCCAGGCGGATATCAGCAACTCCTCCGTCGTACGCCCGAGCTGCGTTGAGACGACCGCCATGGGCGCGGCCTATCTTGCGGGTCTTGCAGTCGGTTACTGGAAGGACAAGGAAGCGGTTCTTGCCAACTGGTCGGTAGATCGGGAATTCGTTCCGGAGATGGACGACGAGCGGCGTGAGAAAGAACTTGCCGGATGGGCGCAGGCGGTCAATTCTGTCCGCGGCTGGGCAAAGGACAAATGATCTGCCGGAAAAAACAGTAAAAAAGGAGCTGTCTCATTTTGAGACAGCTCCTTTTTCTTTCTAACAGTTTCTGCCCGGGAGAACTCAGGAAAGAATGGGTTTGCATGCGTCAGCCAGCAGATCTTTCTTTGCCTGGGCCTCGGCAAGATCCTTGCCCTTGGTCGTGAAATAAGTCTTGATCTTAGGCTCGGTGCCGGAGGGGCGCACGATGACGGTGGAGCCATCGTCCAGCTTGTAGATGAGAACATTGGCTTTGGGCAGACCGGTCTTCTCAGGCTCGCTGTAATCGGTGACGCCGGTGACCGAGACACCCGCGAAATCGGCGGGAGGCGTATCGCGCAGGCCCTTCATGATGGAAGCCATTTTATCCATGCCGGTCAGGCCGGGGAACTCAAAGGAGTCCACCTTGTTCAGGTAGCGGCCGTACTGGGCATAGATCTCCTCCAGACGCTGCTTGATGGAGGAACCGATGCTGCGGTAATAGGCGGCCATCTCGCAGATCAGCATGGAGGCGATGACGGCGTCCTTGTCACGTACATAGGGACCGGCCAGGTAACCATAGCTCTCTTCAAAGCCGAAGATGAAGCGGTCAACTTCGCCGGCGGCCTCCAGGTTGGCGATCTGATCGCCGATCCACTTGAAGCCGGTGAGCACGTGACGCAGTTCCACACCGTAGTGCTCGGCTACGGCGTCGGCCAGCGGCGTTGAGACCAGGGACATGACGGCAACGGGATTCTCAGGCATGGTGCCCTTTTCGATGCGGCCCGCGCAGATATAGTCGAGCAGCAGAACACCCATCTCGTTGCCGGAGACCAGCTCATAGCTTCCGTCCGGGCAGCGCATGGCAATGCCCACGCGGTCGGCGTCGGGGTCGGTGGCGAGCATAAGATCGGCGCCTGTCTGTTCGGCAAGCTTCAGGCCGTATTCCAGTGCCGCAAAGATCTCGGGGTTCGGGTAAGAGCAGGTGGTGAAGTAACCGTTGGGATACTCCTGCTCGGGCACGATGGTGATGTCGGTGATGCCGATGTCGTTCAGCACACGGGTCACAGGGACAAGACCGGAGCCGTTGAGCGGGGAGTAGACCAGCTTCAGGCCGGAACTGGCAGCAAGTCCCGGACGGACCTGCCGGGCTTCGATCGCCTCATAGAAAGCTTTCTTGCAGTCGTCACCCACGAAGCGGATCAGGCCCTTCTCCACGCCCTCGGCGAAGGAGATGCGTTTTGCACCGGTGAGGATATCCGTCTTCTGGATCTCGTCATAGACGATAGCTGCTGCATCGTCGGTCATCTGACAGCCGTCGGGGCCGTAGGCCTTATAGCCGTTGTAACGTGCCGGGTTATGGGAAGCCGTGACCATGATGCCGGCGTTGCAGTTGTAGAACCGGGTGGCGAACGAGAGTGCCGGGACGGGCATCAGCGCGTCATAGATACGGACTTTGATGCCGTTGGCAGCCAGGACGCCCGCCGCTTCTTTGGCGAAGACGTCGCTCTTGATGCGGCTGTCGAACGAGATGGCCACAGTCTGTGTACCGCCCTGGGTCAGCACCCAGTTGGCAAGGCCCTGCGTCGCCTGACGGACCACCCAGATATTCATGCGGTTGGTTCCCGCACCCAGCGTCCCTCTCAAACCGGCTGTGCCGAATTTCAGGGAGACGGCAAAGCGGTCCTTGATCTCATCGTCATTGTCTTTGATTTTCAGAAGCTCGGGCAAAAGATCCGGGTCCTCCAGATCGTGCGCTAACCAGCGTTCATATTCGTCTCTGTACATAGTTTGCTCCCTTCTGTAATAGTATGATGTTAAACAACAGTTATATGCTTTCTGTTTTCATCATAACACAGAAAAACGACTTCCGCCACGTTTTTTTGAATGATTTTCCGCTCCGCCGGGTTTTCTGAGGGCAGAGCAGACAGAACACCGGACCGTCCCTTTCGGGGTGGCCCGGTGCTGTGTATTTCCAGGGTTTAATTCGCGTAATTTTTCATCTGGTCAATGATCAGCTTGCCCACGGTGTCGGCAAAGAGCGAGAAATCGCGGATCCTCACAAAATCCTGCCCATACACCATCCGCGCGGAAGGCAGTTCTGCATCGTCGCCGGTGAACAGGCAGATCACCGAGATTCCGTCCGCCCGCAGGCGTCGGACCTCATGAGCGGTATCGGTGAGGGCTCGGACCCCGTCGTAGCTTTCGCCGACGTCCCGCTCGTTCTTCCGGATCTTTGCCACGTCCAGCGGCTTTACGTCGGAGAGAACGATCAGCATCTTGTGCTCGCAGGAAGACTGCGCCATCAGATTCCCGGCTGCCCGGATGGCAAGTCCGTCGCGGTTGCATCCTTCAGCGTAATAATCAAAGATGCTGCTGTTGTCGGAGGAGAAGGAATAGTCGTTGAACTGCCGCAGCACGGTGAACCCGCTCATCGAGCAGAAGCTCATCACACGGCAGGGGACACGGCACCTTGCGAGCGCTTCGGCTATGATATACGCCTGGGACGAGATCATTGCGGTCCTTGAGATCTGCGAGTGCGACGCGTCCAGGAGGATATCAACGCTGATATCGCCCGCGTTTTCATTCTCTGTCCTGGTGAAGACCTTCTCATCGTCCAGCTTCGCGGCCCGCCACGCGAGCTTCGGGTCCACTGTCCCTGCGTTGGCCTTCACAGGCGAGGGCTGCATGTGAAGGAGGATCGAGTTCATGATGTTGGTGCTGAGCCGAGAGATGAGGACCCGGTTCTGCAGCAGGTTTCGCTGATAGGCGGCACGGTTTTCGGCGATCACTTCCGCCTGGCGCTTCCGCTGGTGCATCTCAAATGTGCTGTAGACGCCCTGAAGCTCCACGACCTCGCCCTTCGTATAGAACAGATGGGTGAATTTGTGGTTCCCGGTGCAGAGTTTCTTTTCCAGCTGCACAACGCGCTCGGCCGGATAGATGGACTTGCCGAACTTTGTCTCGAGAAACTCGCGCAGTTCCGATTCCGTCATCTTGGTGATGACGGAATAGTGGCTGAACCCGGCGGAGTCTTCCTCATAAAGCCCCTTTTCGTGCAGGAAGTATTTGAACGGGAAATCGGCCCATTTCTGATAAACACCGTTTACGCCCCGCTGCAGGAAGCTGTCCACCACCACTCTTCGGAAGTGAGGGAGGCGGTATTTCAGGCGGATCTTTCCGTC
>JAEEGI010010582.1_pt1 | contig 20022 bp, 18 predicted proteins | sample 8958751 | NCBI WGS metagenome assembly JAEEGI01 (sample SAMN16246545, study PRJNA631951) | gut metagenome | biome: gut microbiome; feature: rumen; material: KS-attached | host: Bos | place: Iran: Karaj | collected 2018-10 | reverse complement strand
ACTATCACGAGGATGAGCATATCAATGAATATGATCTGACTATTTTCGCAAGATGCAGCGATGAGGATGAAGTTTTCAGACGCTCAGTTGAAACTCACTACCAGAGGGGATATACACTGGATGAGATGAAGGGATTTGTGGAGGCAGCAGGACTTATCTTTGTAATTGCAATAGATGCTGACACCCACGGCGAGCCCGGAGATGACAGTGAGAGAATATATATTGTGGCTAGAGAAAATGGAAAAAGGATTTAAGGTCTTAAGACCCTAAATCCTTTTTTGTTGCTGTAATTTATCAAATCTCAATAGTTCCCTCGAATACAGTGGTTCCCGGACCTTCCATGATTACAGGTGATGAAGGATCGCCATTCCATGAGCAGGTTACGATACCACCAAGGACGTGAACGTTTACCTTGTTGTCTGTGTGTCCGTTAAGTATGCAGGCAACAGTAGTTGCACAGCAGCCGGTTCCGCAGGCAAGGGTCTCGCCGGTGCCGCGCTCCCAGACTCTCATGTGGACGTTGTTTTTGTCATCTATCTTTACAAACTCTGTGTTTATGCGATTTGGAAACAGCTTGTGATGCTCGAATTTTGGTCCGATGTGCTCAATATCAAATGTGGCAAGGTCCATATCATCAGGCAGAAATACAACTGCGTGGGGATTGCCCATGGAAACGCAGGTGATATGCCACTCTTTTCCGTCAACATCTATTGGGGCGTCAACGACTCTTTCACCTGAAAAGCTCACCGGAACATCGGAAGGATTAAGGATGGGGGCGCCCATATCTACCTTCACGCGCTCAACAAGATTTTCATCATCAATTGTGAGGTCAATGAATTTCTTCTTGCCAGCACTGACGATGGTGAGATTCTTTTTGTCTGTGAGGCGATGGTCATAGACATATTTTGCGACACACCTGATGCCGTTTCCGCACATCTCTGATCTGGAGCCGTCAGCATTGTACATTTCCATCTCAAAATCAATATCAGGGTCATCTACGGGATTAATAAATATCAGTCCGTCAGAGCCAATGCCGAAGTGCCTGTCGGATACCTTTACCGCCAGCTCGGATTTCTTTTCCTGAGGAACAAGCTCTTTTCCCCCGTCAATATAAACGTAGTCGTTGCCACAACCGTGCATCTTTGTGAAACTGATCTTCATACGCTGTCCCTCCTTTGGCGTTTCTATCTTAGAAGCTATTGTAGCATGAGGCTTTATTTAAGGAAACTGTAATATGTGCGGATTGCATTGTAAAAAAGGCATTGTTTACATATCTGGGCCCATGTATTAAAATACTGAATATGTGCAGGCTTTTTTTGGCGTGTACTTTCATTATTTTTTGAGAAACAGGAGAAATAACTATGGCATTATTATCAAAATGGCGCGATATGGCCTACTCTGAGACAGCCAACAAGGGCGACCTTCAGAGACTTTGGACAGATTATTTTCAGAAGGAAAAAGACATTTACGCAGAGCTTTTAAAGAACCCTGATGAAGTTGTTACAGGTACAGTTAAAGAGCTCGCTGACAAGTACGGCGTTGATATTATGACAATGACAGGCTTCCTTGACGGAATCAACGACAGCCTTAAGGAGCAGAACCCTATCGAGGAGATGGAAGAGGATACACAGGTAAACCTCGGCTTTGAGAAGGAGCTGCTCTACAAGAACATGGTAAACGCCGGTGCTGACTGGCTTTACAACCTTCCTGAGTGGGAGGCGATTTTTGATGAGGCTAAGAGAAAAGAGCTCTACAAGGAAGAGAAGGCTTCTCACACCATCAGAAAAGAGAACAAGGTTTATCCTAACGATCCATGCCCTTGCGGAAGCGGCAAGAAGTATAAGAAGTGCCACGGAAGAAACGCATAACGAGGCATTTCACGGAGCTAATGCGAGCCATAGGTGAACACTTAACGAGGTATTTTCGAGTTTAGTGTGAATCCCAGTAGGTATAGCAGCAAAGAAAAACGATGAAAGAAAGGTGCATTTCCCGTGAGCAGAGCACTTGCTGAGGTACCTCACGAAGCTAGTGCGAGCCATGGGTGAACACTTGATGAGGTTTTTTACGAATCTAGTGTGAATCCCAGTAGGAATGTAAAAAATAAACATGTGGCTGCGCCCGGTAGGCGTAGCAGGAAAGGAAACAAACAATGGACAAAGAACAATTCAAACAAGTATACCGTCACTCCCTGGCCCACATCCTGGCCAAAGCCGTATTCGAACTCTACGGCAAAGACGTACAGATCGCCATCGGTCCCCAGATCGACGACGGCTGCTACTACGACTTCATCCTGCCTAAGGCAGTAACCCAGGATGACTTCAAGACCATCGAAGACAAGATGAGAGAGATCATCAAGAGGCGCGAGGACTGGACCAGAAAGGAAGTTTCAAGAGCAGAGGCTCTTGATATCTTCAAGGATCAGAAGTTCAAGGTTGAGCTTATCAACGATCTTCCTGAAGACGAGACACTTACAGTTTACTATACAGGTGAGGATTTTGTAGATCTCTGCAGAGGTCCTCACGTAGACAACTCTCAGGAACTCATGAACGTTTCTTATCAGATCAAGAGCGTATCCGGAGCATACTGGAGAGGTGATGAGAAGAGAGACCAGCTCTCAAGAATCTATGTATACGCATTCCCAAGCAAGGATGAGCTCAAGCAGCACATCAAGATGATCCAGGAGGCTATGGAGAGAGATCACAAGAAGATCGGACCACAGCTCGACCTGTTCATGTTTGACGAGACAGCTCCCGGAATGCCTTACTGGCTTCCAAGAGGATGGAAGATGTACCAGGCACTCCTTAAGTACTCAAGAGAGGTACAGGAGAGACACGGCTACACCGAGATCGCAGCTCCTCTTATCAACAACAAGAAGCTCTGGCTCATCAGTGGCCACTGGGCTCACTATGTAAACAACATGTTCATGGTTCCCGGCATGGAGGGAATGATCAAGGCTGACGCTGAGATCCCTGAGGTATATGAGAACTACAACGATGCCGCAGAGACCCCTAAGCCTGTTAAGATCCAGGCAGGCTCCATGATCTACAACCGTGAGCTTGAGGACACAATGGCAGCTAAGCCTATGAACTGTCCTAATGCCATGATGACCTATAAGAGAACCAATCACTCCTACAAGGAGCTTCCTATCAGATACAGTGAGTACGATGTACTTCACCGCAAGGAGAAGTCCGGACAGATGAATGGACTCTTCCGTGTACAGGAGTTCCGTCAGGATGATGACCATACATTCGTAATGGAGTCACAGATCAAGGACGAGATCGCTGATGTTATCGCTATCGCTGATGAGATCTACTCAACATTTGGCGTAACATACAGAGCTGAGTTCTCAACAAGACCTGAGGACTTCATGGGTGATATCGAAGTCTGGAACAGAGCAGAAGCAGCTCTTAAGGAGATCCTCGACGAGAAGTACGGCGAGGGCGGATATGAGATCAACGAGGGAGACGGTGCTTTCTACGGACCTAAGATCGACCTCCAGATCAAGGATGCTCTTGGAAGAGAGTGGCAGTGCGGAACAGTACAGCTCGACTTCCAGCTTCCTCACAACTTCGGCCTCACATACCAGGCTCAGGACGGAACAATGCAGATGCCTGTAGTTATTCACAGAGCTATCTATGGATCCCTCGAGAGATTCATCGGTATCATCATCGAGAACTTCAAGGGTGTATTCCCATTCTGGCTCAGCCCATATCAGGTAGGTATCGTTCCTATCAGAGTAGAGCACAACGAGTATGCACAGAAGGTTGAGAAGGCTCTTATGGATGCAGGAATCCGTGTAGAGGCTGACTACTCCGACAACAACATGAAGGAGAAGATCAAGAAATACAAGAACTACAAGGATCCATACATCATCGTTGTGGGCGACAAGGAAGCTGCTGAGAACACAGTATCCATCAACGTTCGCGGCTCCAACAAGCAGATCCAGAACGTACCGCTTGATGAGCTCGTTAAGATGTGCACTAAGATGAACAATGAGCATTCACTTGAACTCATTGATTCATACGAGGCATAACAGTTTTTAAGAATCCAGGGCGCAGCACTGACAAAATGTGCTGTGCCTTATTTAGCTAAAGAGGTTTACTATGTCATCAACATCTAAGAGAACAGCAGAAAAGCACCTGGGACTTTTGTTTTTCGCAGCTGCTATCTACTGTCTGATTAGATCAATAATTCTTTCACTTTCAACTGATATCTGGTACGACGAGCTCTTTACCATGGAGTTCTCATCCAGACCGGTGGCTGAGCTGATAAGCCTTACGGCCAGAGACGTTCACCCGCCGTTTTATTACATGATAGTCAGATTCTTTCTTCTGGTATGTAACGGACTGGGCCTTGTTGGAAGTGGCGCAGGACAGCTTCAGGCAGAGATGATAGCCAAGCTTGTTTCAATACTTCCGTTTTTTATTTTGATGATCTATGCTGCAACAACAGTCAGAAAGCACTTCGGTATGGTAGCGGCAGGGATGTTCTCTTTTGCCATAATCACCATGCCCCAGATGCCGGAATATACCACTGAGATCAGAATGTACAGCTGGGCGATCCTGTTTGTGACGGGAGCTATGCTCCACGGCTTTGGGCTCCTTAGGAGCATCCTTGGTCAGGGCAGCAAGGGCTTTGATATTCCGGACGGAATCATGCTCTGGCTTTATACCACTGCAGCTGCGTACACTCACTACTACGCGGCGTTTTGCGCAGGTATCATATATGGCATCCTCACTATCTGGATGCTGGTTCACTACTTCAGAGTTCTCAAGAAAAAGACAGATTCGGGCATTGGTCTTAAGGCGATAGCGACACTTATCGTCTGCATCAACCTGACCATAGCCTCTTACATCCCCTGGGCATCGGTGGTGCTCTCTCAGGTCAGCGCGGTCAAAGCCAATTACTGGATCCAGCCCGTTGGCATCAGGAGCATTGGAAGCGCCATCAAGCACCTGTTTAAGGGATATTTTTCAAATGACATTATTGCGGTGATTGTTGCCGTTATGTTTTTTGCGCTGATCGCATTTCTTCTGGTGAGAACCATCCTGAGACTGATCAAGGGAAAAGAGCTGACGGACGCCCTCACACTCTTTTCATTCTCTGTTCTGCCTTTGGTGGTGGCAACAGGGCTTATCGCCTCAGCACTTATCAGACCTGTGTTTGTTAACAGATACATGCTTCCTGCCTATGGCTGCTTCTGGCTTGCGGTGTCAGTCATGTCATCTGTGGAGATCAGACGGGTATACGATAGAGAGAAGAATCAGATTGTGGGAGAGGCCGCAGGGGTTCTGCTGGCAGTGCTTATCATCCTTGTTGGTGCAGTGGACTTCAAGGCTTTCATCGGCAACGAAGAGTACAGGATCGTCAACATGGAAAAAACTATGGATTTGTTCCAGGGCATCAGTTCTGATACAATTATTATCAGCAATTTCAATCAGGTTCACGGACTTCTGGCCTACTACCTAAATAAGGGCGACGAGGAATACAAGGTATATCTCTACGGCGAGGAGCCTGAGGTTTTGATAAAAGAGACTGTTCCGGGAACGGAATTTATCGAGGATCCAATAGATATTGCCAATTATCTTGAGGCAGGCAAAGAGGTGCTTTTCCTTGGAAGCTTTAATTCCAGGGAGGTCATCCTTCAGGAGTGGAACGACGAGCTTGGCGTAACATCAGAGAATGAGGGCAGCTTCCTCATGGAGAGATACTGGTTTGATGTTTTCAGACTGAGCTTATAAATACGGAGAGTGTATGAACATTAAGAGATTATCAGGTAAAACCGCATATTTACTGGCAGCAGGTGCTGTGGCACTGACTGCATTTCTTGGAGCCGGAAGGATTGCAAACGCGGCAGAGGACGAGCTTAAAGAGGCAAGCTATTGCAGCTTTGTGATTCCGCCTCAGTTTGAGCCCGGGCAGGAAAAAGGTCTTTTCATAAACACGATGCATCCCATGGAGTCATCCACGATCAGGTACAGTGTTTACTACAATGGTCTTGACGTGGTGCTCACCAACAAGGAGAAGCAGGAACTCAAGGACCATGGCGGACCTACAATTTCCAATGAGTCTGAGCGGCTTACCAAAGAGATGTACGAGCAGAAGGTTTCCGAGGCCTATAACGAACAGTATGGAGAAGACGTGGGTTTTGCCGTCAGCTCTTTTGACAATATTACCATCGATGGCTATCCGGGATTTAAGATCGAATCCAGCTACAAAGCAGGTGATCAGGAGACCATCTATCAGACTGTTTACATGATGCTGTCTAAATACAGAACCTTCACCGTGACCTATCAGAGGGCGGAGGACGACGACTGCGAGGAGGCATTTTCTGCCAGCCAGGCCACTATTCATGTACATTAAAACGTTAATTAATGTATAATGATAATAGGGGGCAAATGGACGGAAAATGTTTGACAAGCTCACAGAACTGATCTCACAAGGCGAATACAACGAGGCACTTTACGAGTTTCAGGAGGAGTTTTTTCACATCGATGAGAGAACTCCAAAGGAGGCTGCCAAGCTATGTATTCTTGAGGCCACTCTGTGGGAGGTTTTGAGCGATTCTCAGGCGGAGTACGATGCTATCGCGAGAGGCCTGTCTTATAACCCCGGTGACTACGAGCTCTTTTACATGCTGGGGCTCTATTACATGAACATCAACATAAACAAGGCGTATCTGTGTATGGAGATGGCGCTGTTTTACTGTGATGATGACGCGGACAGAGAGGTTATCGCGGACACCGTGACTGAGCTTCGCTGCAGTCCACAGGTAAGAGTCAGGGATGTGAGTATCATGATCCTGTCTTATAACGACCTGGAGATCATGAAGGAGTGCATCAAGTCGATCGAGGAGTTCACACCAACGGGCATCTTCGAGGTGGTCGTGGTGGACAATGCTTCCACAGAGGATGGCGTATTAGAGTATCTTCGCAGTCACAGGGATGAAGTGGACTATCCGTTCACACTTATTGAGAATTCAGAGAACCTTGGATTTCCCAAGGGGTGCAATATAGGCGCGGCGGCGTGCCGGCCGGACAATGACATTTTCTTTTTAAATAACGATGCCGTGCTCATGCAGAATTCACTTTTCTTTTTGCGCATGGGGGTGTACGACAGTCGGGATGTGGGAGCAGCAGGAGCTTTTTCCAACAGTGCTTCGCTTCAGGAGATTGATGCAAAAGAGCTGATGGAGTACGCTGGCCCTGAAGACCAGGCGGCATTTGATGATGAAGAACCCTGGCATCTGAAGCTGGGATTTGAGAAAGCGCTTGAGGTTTTCAAAAAGTATTCCCGGATCAACGGTATTCCCATGAGGAATGAGTTTATCGAGAGGTTCAGGCTGACAGGCTTTGCACTACTTCTTTCAAGGGATGCTATCGGTGCTGTTTCGGCAGATGGTCAGGTATTTGATGAGGCTTTTTCTCCTGCGTATTTTGAGGACGACGATCTTGGTATCCGCCTTGCGAGAGCTGGCTTTCATCAGTATCTTTGCAGGAATTCCTTTATTTATCACAATGGCGGAAACGGCTCTTTTGGCGCTTCTAAGGGCATGGAGGAAGGAAGAGAGCGGTTTAAGGACAAGTGGGGGTTTGACATCTGGGGATACTGCCTGCCGTGGTTCGAAGCTGCAGACGCAGTGGTAGGGCTGGCTGAGGAGAATAAGGGTTATCTCAGGGTTTTAGATTTTACCTGTGGCTTTGGTGCCACAGCTTCATATATCAGGAGCAAATGTCCGTCGGTTTTTATCGCCGGAGTTTGCAGAACTTCCTTTGAGGCGGGGATTGCGGAACTGGCCGCGGACGAAGTAGTCTTTGGAGAGCTCAATACGGTTAAGCTGCCGTGGGCTACCCACTCCTTTGATGTGGTTCTGGCGGAGACGGTTTTTGTCAACAAGATCAGGATCGCTGATTACCTCAGAGAAGGCGGAATTCATATAGGAAATGATCAGGAGGAAACTCTATGAACTGTCCTAAATGCGGCAAACGACTGCCGGATAACATGAGCATGAATATACGTTTTTGCCCACTGTGCGGGGAGAAGCTCTTTGATGAGGGCAAGAAGTATCTTATTGAGATTCAGTGCACCGGGCAAAGAAGCGGCGAAAACGATGTGATGATGGTTTTTGTTGACGACATGCACATGTACGAGGTGAGGCCCGGAGAGAATATCTGCTTCGCTGTTGAAGCGGGCTTCCATTCCATTAAGTTCAGATACAAGATCAGAAGCAGAAGCATATCACTGCTTGTAGCAAACAGCTATTCTATCAGGACATACTTCAATACACTGTCGGGACTTATTGAGACAAACGTCAATATAGTCGAGAATTCCGGCGCAGGCCTTAGTACCGGTGAACTGGCACAAAAGAAGCTAACCAAGCCTGTCATGGTGTCTGAGGACGGGAAGAGGTCTTTTGACGTAATGCTCGGTGATGACGATCCGGAGTACGAGATAAAGGTCACCAGCGGCCTCAAGGAGGGGGTCCTAAGGATCTACTCCGAGAGATTGGAATTTAGTCCTTCCGATGAACTTAAAAAAGAGATCATCAGTTACAAGAACGTGACCGCAGTTAAGCGTAAAATGGGCTCTATAGACGTTCAATGTGAGGGAAATGTGCATAAAGTTTATAGTATTCCGAAAGATATCTACAACGAGGTTTTGGCATTTTTGACCAATAGAGTGGGGGAAGTTCAGGGAAAGAACTAACTCAGATTCAGAGCGGAATCAAATAACATACATTATTGAATGATATTCAGCATGCAAACAGCGCTTCGGTGCTGTTTGTTTTTTCGTTCATATTAGAAAAATTCAGATTTTGCAGGTTTTATGTGCGTTTTTAAAGTTGACGTTTTAAAGTCTTTTATTTTAACAACGAATTGTGAAAAAAGTGTGAACACTTTCGCAAATTCTTGTTATCACTTTCAATTTCGTTAAAATGCCAAAAAACCGTGGTCAATCTCCCTAAAATTTTATTGGAAAATTCCCCCAAAAAGTGAATGACGAAAAAACGTCTATGTGTTAGTATTATTGATGCAAAAGGAAAGAGATTTCACAAGAAAATAATAAGGAGGTAACAAGAATGACAAAAGCTGAAATTCTTAAGAGAGAAATTCTTTCACAGTATAAAAGTGTTAGACAGTTTGCAATAGATATGTCTATTCCATACAGTACACTTGTAACAGCATTAGATAGGGGGATCGAGGGGATGGCTTACGGAACAGTGATCAAAATGTGTGATCGTCTTAATCTTAACCCGGTTGATTTCTCAACACTCGAGCAGGGTACAGATCTTGGCAAGAAGATCGTTGAGAATCGTGTAATGCAGCAGTACGTTAAGCTGAACAAGGCCGGAAGAAAGAAGATCCTGGACATGATGGGTGATTTCTCACAGCTTGATAAGTATCAGGCAGAATGATCGGAATTACCTGGCGAGGAGCACACAGCAAACTAAGAGGTGAAAAGACTCTGCGGATTTGATATAATAATCCGCAGAGTTTTTTACATTAATCAATAATTTCGGAGGTCACCCAATGCATTACGATTACCTGGTAGTTGGAGCAGGTCTTTTCGGCGCCGTCTTCGCCCATGAAATGAAGGAGAATGGCAAGAGCGTCCTTGTTATAGATAAAAGAGATCACATCGGTGGAAATGTCTACACAGAAAACAGAATGGGAATCAACGTTCACAAATACGGTGCACACATTTTCCACACATCCGACAAGGAGGTCTGGGACTACGTAAACAACTTCGCAGAGTTCAACAACTACATCAACAGCCCCGTGGCTGTGTACAAGGATGAGCTCTACAACCTTCCGTTTAACATGAATACCTTCAGCAAGATGTGGGGCATCAAAACTCCTGCCGAGGCGAAAGAGATAATAGACGCCCAGGCTGACAAGGAAAAGGAGCGCATTAAAAACGAAAAGGGAGCTTCAGAGTTTGAGGCAGAAAACCTCGAAGAGCAGGCTCTTAGCCTCGCGGGTCGCGACATCTATGAGAAGCTTGTTAAGGGCTACACTGAGAAGCAGTGGGGAAGAGACTGCAAGGACCTTCCGGCCTTCATCATTAAGCGTCTTCCCATGAGATTTATATACGACAACAACTATTTCAATGACCGCTATCAGGGTATTCCGATCGGTGGATACGCTGCTCTTGTAGATAAGCTTCTTGAGGGAATCACAGTTAAGACAGGTACCGATTACTATGAATTCATGAAGCTTGTAGAAGGACTTCCTGTTAAGCCGTTTGCTTCAAAGGCAGGGGATGATTTTGGAGAGATAATCTTTACCGGAATGATAGATGAGTTCTTCGGCTACAGGCTTGGAACTCTCGAGTACAGATCTCTAAGGTTTGAGACTGAGGACCTTCCTGAGGTGGACAACTATCAGGGAAATGCAGTGGTTAACTACACTGAGAGAGAAATTCCTTTCACCAGGATCATTGAGCACAAGCACTTTGAGTACGGCACAGGCAAAGGAACCATAATAACCAGAGAATATCCTGCTGACTGGAAGCATGGCGACGAGCCTTACTATCCAATGAACGATGATAAGAACAACAGCCTCTACGCCAGCTACAAAGAACTGGCAAAAGAGTTCAAGGGCGTATCCTTTGGCGGAAGACTCGGCCAGTACAAGTACTATAACATGGACCAGATAATCCGCGAAGCTCTTGATATGAGCAGAAACATATAATAAACAGACGAATCCCCCGCGCGTATGACGCCCGGGGGATTCTTATATTATTTCAAGTCGCCCTTCTGCAGCAGGGAGACTTAAGCGCTTTTATTCAAAGCGCTCAACAATAATTGTTAAACATCATTCCGGAATATTCACTGGTGATATACGGCGATGAATAATCCCGGTTGTCCGGATTCTTATAGTTGACCACCGGCCTCTCCACGTATTTCATGGGGTCTACCGATATGTCTTTTGTCTTATCTATAAGTGCATCTGCGAACTTATTGATAGGATCAAGGGCTGCCATGCTGCTGGCTCCGGAAACTGCCTGTTTAAGCATTTCGTCGTCGATCGAAAGATGTCCGCTTCCTTCAAGCTTAACTCCGATGTCTTCGGCGTTACTCAGATACTGTTGGGTTATACCAACGATCTCAGCCTTGAGCTTGGTGGATTTAAACTTGTCGTCGGATATTCCCGAGGCGCTGTCGATGAAGTTGTTGTAGTTGTCAACCAGAGAGGTTATGTGGTTGATAAGCGCTTCATTATCTTTCTTGACACCTACATGGATGGGAGGTCCGGTGCCTGTAGTGGAGCTTAAGTTTATATCAAATTTACCACCAACGGTGAAGTGGTTGGATACTGAAACCCTGTCTTCGCCATTTAGCGTAAAGTGTGCATTTTTGGCCGGCTCTGCAACTCTGCCAAGTCCCAGGTAATCAACGGATCCGGAAGCAAGTCCACTGGATGCTTCGTAGATCTCAAACTGGCTGATCTCTCCGGGTTTAAGTCCCGTGTGGGTTGAGCGGATCTCCAACGATGCTCTGCCGTCTTCCTCAACGACGCTGGCATTAAGTCCGATGCCCGCTTTGTTTATCAGATTCTCAAGCTTTTGCTGTACATCTATATTTTTATCGCCGGAGTAGATACTGAACTGGAACTCGTACTCCTGGCCGTTAACTCTTGCATCGAAAGCGTAATTGTCAGCGGGAAGACCAGTGATATCCTTTGGAAGGAAATGTCCCTTATTAACCTGACTGCTTGCCAGCTGCGAAACCTCGATGTCAAAACCGATGACTCCGATATCCTGCTCAGGAGTCTTGCCGATATAGGAAGCACTTACCTTGTCCTCATCCGTGGTATAAGCGGAAGAGTGGTTGAGTGACGATTTTTCTTCATGATCACTGAGCCTTCGGATGCTTCCCTGAAGCTGCCTGGCCTTTTCTTTTATATCTATAGCATCGTTTCTTGATGCGTCATCATCTGTCAGTAGATAAAGAGGGGACTTCTTGTTGATTTTTGCAATTGATTTATACACATCCCGAAGCTCATCCTTGCGATGCGCGTCGGCCTGTGTAACATCTTTGGATACGTAATCCTGTATGAAATGGTTATAAGCACCATTGAAAGATATGCCTGCCATAATGCCCCTCCTTTCTTCCTTGAGATACGTACGAGTCCTTCACTCTACCAATCCTTTGGTATCAGTCGCACGAGGGCATGTTAAGCCACGTTTAGTTACCCTTATCATACTAAAATCAAGTCAAATGTCAATATATCGCAGTCTTTTTTTATAGGATTTAATATAAAGTTAATAATTAATTGCGTATATGGGGCTCTTATATTATTATGGTAGAAGTTATTTATCAAGGTTTATGGTGGAATTTATATGTTCTGGCTTGTTGTTTTGGCGCTTCTTCTGGTATCTGCCAGGATCGCGCATGTATATAAAGAGAATATTTTAGACACCGTTACAGTGTCTTTTGCTGCGCTTCTGATGATCATGTATGTACTGGCTTTCTTAAGGGGGCTCAAGGGCATTTTTGCTGTTTCTGCGCTGTGCATCGTGTATGTGCTTGTAAGGGCATTTATTGATGTTCGCAGGGACAAATCTTCTCTGGTAAAAGAGCTTTCGGAGTATGGAAAACTCATCTTTGACCCGGCAGTTATCGGTACTCTGATCACAATAGCATTTGTAGGCTTCGCCACAAGGCAGCAGGTTTTCACATGGTGGGACGACATCAATTTCTGGTCCTCCGATGCCAAGCAGCTCTTTTTCATGAACGGCTTTCCCGGAAAATACGGAAATGTGTCTCCGGAATTTGGCGACTATCCGCCGATGACATCCCTGGCAAAATGGCTGTTTCTGCAGCTGAGTCCGGCTGTCTATAACGAGAGCCTGCAGTTTCTTGGATATTATGCGCTTACTCTTGTATTTCTTTTGCCCATGCTGGCCAGAATTAGAATGGCCATTTCTGAGTATCGCGGCAAAAAAGAGATCAAGGCAGCCCTTCTGGTTCTGGCATTTGTCTGTACAGTGCTGTTCCCAGGCGTGTTTAACGGCATCATTTTCTACGGAACACCTGCAGATGTGGTGATGGCAATTGTTTATGGCGCGCTTCTTCTTGCAATTTATGATCAGTACAGTCATGCAAAATGGTTCTATTACATCAGGATAGGACTTTATACAGCGGTGCTTCTGCTCTCTAAGAGTATCGGCTTTGAGTGGGCACTGTTTGCACTGATCTTCTATCTCGTGATCGCAAGGCGGGAAAAAGAGATGCTCCTGTCGGTGCTCGGTGCGGGAGCCTGCTTTGGCAGCTGGCTTTTGTTCTGCTTCGTAAACAGGAGAGTTGCAAAGCTTACAGGAGCAGGTATCAAAATGGCTACCTCAGGAACCTACTCGGCACCTGACAACACCATGGACAAGATGCGCTATTTTGCTCAGGGCTTTTTGTATGAGCCCATGCATGCGGATCACAATTTCAGCATCGATCTGTCCACAGCAGCGATGGTGGTTATAATCTTTGCTGCAATAGTAATAATGTACAACGCCAAAATACTTGGGAAAACTGAGGTTAAGAGGATAGCTCTTTTCACCCTTATAACTGGACTTGTAGCCTATGCGATAGTGTTCCTGGCGCACATTTCCATCTTCCAGGGCGAGGATCAGTATCTCGATGCCTATGCCATGGGAGTGTCGATTTCCAGGTACTGCGCTCCGTTTACTCTTGGAAGTGCGTATCTTCTTATTGGAACACTTTTCAACAGGCTTAGAGCCAAGAGCGGTCACAGACAGCTCCTGATAGCTTGTGCTGCATTTGCGGTGTTTGCCATTCTGTGCGCGGACTACAGCGGCATCTACAAGCACCTCTGGGGCTACAAAGACAACATCAGCGACAACATTGCCTATGTGGAGGATATGGTAGGTCAGGAGGGAAAAGAGCTTGTGGCAGCCGTTAATGACAGGGCCTACTGGGGAAAGAGAGTACTGGTCCTTCGCGATGGTCACGAGTACTACTGGGTTCACAATACTTATATAAGTAAAGAGGCTTCTCCGGTGGCGCTGGTGTATGATGTTTTCCTTACTGAGGAGGATACGCCGGATACGATCAGGCAGAAGATACTTGACAACCACGCTTCGTACTTTTATGTTGAGGATGAGGAAGGGGCTGCAACAAAGTTGTTTGAAGATATGATGCCGGGCGGGGGATTCAAGCCCGGAACTGTAATAGATGTACAAGGAGCAGTTAACTGATGGGAAATACGATACCCATAGTCATACCGGCCTACGAGCCGGATAACAAGTTAATAGGGCTTATAGATGAGCTGAAGGATGCAGCTCTTTTCCCAATAATAGTTGTTAACGACGGATCCGATAAGGAGAGGTTCGGTAAGATATTTGATGAGGCGAAAGAGCGCGGAGCACTGGTTGTCGAGCATGCTGTCAATATGGGAAAGGGCAGGGCACTTAAGAGCGCGTTCAATTTCTGCCTTAATGAGTACCCCGATCTCGTGGGCGTGATCACTGCTGATTCTGACGGACAGCATACTTCTTCTGATATTAAGAAGTGTAAGGATGCTCTGATCGCTGAGCCTGACACATTGGTTCTGGGAGTCAGGGACTTTGATGAATCGGGAATCCCTGCCAGATCTGTTTTTGGAAATAAGACCACCAGCAGAGTAATGAAGCTTCTGACCGGAATGAGTATCAGCGATACACAGACCGGGCTTCGGGGAATATCTGCGGAGTTTATGAAATATCTTTTGACTGAAAAGGGCGAGAGGTTCGAGTTTGAGACCAACATGCTTCTTGATACCAAAGAGCTTGGTATCAGGATCGTTGAGGTGCCCATAAAGACCATATATCTTGAGGAGAACAAGTCCAGTCATTTCAATCCGATAAAGGATTCCATAAGGATCTACGCGGTATTCTTTAAGTTCATGTTCTCTTCGCTGTCATCTGCAGTGGTTGATGTGCTTATGTTCCATATCTTCTGTACAGTGTTCAGGAACGTGCCTGTGGCTATAGGATATATCATGCTCTCAACTATTCTTGCCAGAATTATTTCTGCCACTTATAACTTTACTATTAATTATAAGGTGGTATTTAAGAGCGATGAGGGCAAGGCTAAGGCTGCGCTCAAGTATGGTACTCTGGCTGTGTTCATCATGCTGGCCAGTGGCGGACTGGTTAGCTTTTTGCACGGACTGGTACCGGGGGCTCCGGAATTCCTGGTTAAGATACCGGTGGACTGCCTCCTGTTTTTTGTGAGCTTTTATGTACAGCGGGAAATAGTATACAAATAAGTGAAAAAATATGTTGACGTCGCTTTGGGTCTATGTTATAGTTGACAAGCGACAAGAGATTTATGTCTTTTTTTTATGCGCAAATTTTGACAATTTATTAGACGCGCGGAGGTGGAATAATGCGTACAAGAATTACATTAGCATGCACAGATTGCAAGAATCGTAACTATGACACAACTAAGGATAAGAAGACACATCCTGACCGTGTTGAGATGAAGAAGTATTGCCCTTTCTGCAAGAAGCATACTTTACATAAGGAAACAAAGTAATTTCATCCTTATAGTAGGAGGGAGACTACAAACATGGAAAAGAGCAAGATTGGTGCTTTTTTTAAAGGTGTAAAGGCAGAATTCGCAAGGATCATTTGGCCTACAAAGGATGATGTTGTTAAGCAGACTACAGCTGTTGTTGTGGTATCAGTCATCTGCTGTGCTCTGATCGCTTTGCTTGATTATGCTTTCGAATATGGAATGAATTTTATTACATCCGTTTTCTAATCAGAAGGAGATAATATGTCAGAAGAAATGGAAAAGAATCTCGAGCAGACCGCAGAGAATTCTGCCGAGGTAGTATCTGATGAGGTATTATCAGATGCAGAAGCTACCGCTGATCAGGAGATTGCAGCTCCACAGGCTGCCACTGAGAACGAGAATGCTCACTGGTACGTTGTTCATACATATTCAGGATATGAGAACAAGGTTAAGGCTAATCTGGAGAAGACCATTGAGAACAGACATCTTCAGAACCAGATCCTGGAGGTAAGAGTTCCTCTTCAGGATGTTGTAGAGGTTAAGAATGGTGCCCGCAAGAACGTTCAGAGAAAGATGTTCCCAGGATATGTTCTTGTCAACATGGACATGAACGATGAGACCTGGTACGTGGTTCGTAACACCCGTGGCGTTACAGGCTTCGTAGGACCGGGATCCAAGCCTGTACCTCTTACAGATGCAGAGATCAAGCCTCTGGGAATCAAGACTGATACAGTTTCAGTTGACTTCGGTGTAGGCGATGAGATCGCTGTTATCGCAGGTGTTTGGAAGGATACAGCAGGCGTTGTTCAGAGAATGGACTTCGGTAAGCAGACCGCAACTATCAATGTTGATCTGTTTGGTCGTGAGACTCCTGTTGAGATCAGCTTTGCAGAAGTCAGAAGAATCGATTCATAAGTTTGGTATTCGGTGCTTGAGCACTTGAATATATAGTTACAATCCACTGAGTGGGAGCAACACTCAAAATGCGTATTTTGCATTTTGTTAGTGGCGCCCCTGCGATAGGACTTGGTCGAGGTATATTCGAGACCGTTAGTCCGAACCGCTGGGAGTGGTACTGACATAGAGTTGATTGCGCCGACCACATATTTTCAGGAGGTGCCAGAATGGCAAAGAAAGTCGAAGGATACATTAAGTTACAGATCCAGGCTGGTAAAGCAACACCAGCACCACCAGTTGGACCAGCACTTGGTCAGCATGGTGTAAACATCGTTGAATTCACAACGCAGTTCAACGCTCAGACAGCAGATAAGGGTGATCTTATCATCCCTGTTGTTATCACAGTTTATGCAGACAGAAGTTTCACCTTCATCACAAAGACTCCACCTGCTGCAGTTCTTCTTAAGAAGGCAGCTAAGATCCAGAAGGGATCAGGAGTTCCTAACAAGACAAAGGTTGCAACCGTTTCTAAGGAAGACATTAGAAAGATTGCTGAGACCAAGATGCCTGACCTTAATGCAGTTGACATTGAGGGTGCTATGAGCATGATCGCAGGAACAGCTCGCAGCATGGGAATCGTAGTAGAAGACTGATGGAGGATGAGAGATGAAACACGGAAAGAAATACGTAGAAGCTGCTAAGCTTGTTGACAAGACTCAGCAGTACGAAGCTGCAGAAGCTATCTCTCTTGTTAAGAAGACTGCTACTGCAAAGTTTGATGAGACTGTAGAAGTTCACATCAGAACCGGATGCGACGGACGTCATGCTGATCAGCAGATCAGAGGCGCTGTAGTTCTTCCTAACGGAACAGGTAAGGAAGTAAAGGTTCTTGTATTCGCAAAGGGAACAAAGCTCGATGAGGCACAGGCTGCCGGAGCAGACCACGTTGGTGGCGAGGAGCTCATTCCTAAGATCCAGAATGATGGATGGCTTGATTTCGACGTTGTAGTTGCAACACCTGATATGATGGGCGTTGTAGGACGTCTTGGTAAGGTACTTGGACCTAAGGGTCTTATGCCTAACCCTAAGGCTGGTACAGTTACAATGGACGTAGCTAAGGCTATCGCTGATATCAAGGCTGGTAAGATCGAGTACAGACTTGACAAGGCTAACATCATCCATGTTCCTGTTGGAAAGGCATCTTTCTCAGAGGAGCAGCTTGAGCAGAACTTCAAGGCTCTTATGGATGCAATCACAAAGGCTAGACCTTCATCTGTTAAGGGACAGTACCTCAAGAGCATCACTCTTGCTACAACAATGGGCCCTGGCGTTAAGGTTGTTGCTAACAAGTACTAATTTGCATAAAAAATGTGAAATGAAGCGGACTGTCATTGTGCAGTCCGCTTTTTAGTATGTTAGGAATTGGAATACCACAACATGTTGTGGTATAATGTGGGCATGAGTAGGAGAAGTTATTACGAACAGAATAATTGGAGCGACAGGTCAGGACTTAGGGACTTCTTTGCAAAGCCGCAGATAGTGGCTTTTGTGCTGACCTTTTCTATAGTTCTCGCTGTGGGAGTTCCGTCACTTCTGGTATTTGGAAATTTCAAGTATTCCAATGATAAATACCAGCAGGCGGGGCTTTTTGCTGAGAAGTGGGAGGCTATACCGGAGGCTGCCAAAGCTGAGAATGCTGCCGTTACAACCGAGGAATCTGCACAGAGAGCTGCCATAATCTATGAAGGAGATGAGGATTATACTCACGTTATTGGGACAGCTGATCCGGAGACAGTAACTATCGGTTTTGCGGGAGATATTCTTTTTGACACCAATTATGCTGTGGGCAATGCCTTCAGACAGGCCGGCAATACAGCAGAAGGTGTCATTGGACAGAGCCTTCTGGACAAGATGCGAAGCGCCGACATCATGATGATCAACAACGAATTCCCATATTCAAATGGCGGATCACCCACTGAGGGCAAGACTTATACCTTCAGAGCTGCGCCGGAGACCGTATCTATTCTTGGCAACATGGGTGTCGACATCGTTGGACTTGCCAACAATCACGCCTACGATTTTGGACAGCAGGCATTTCTTGATACTTTAGATATTGTAGCTAATGCCGGAATAGCCTACACCGGCGGTGGCAGAAACATAGAAGAGGCCTCACATCCCGTCTACTATATTACCAGTAACGGCATGAAGATCGCCTTTATCGCAGCAACTCAGATAGAGCGAAATGACGTGCCTGACACTAAGGGCGCAACCGAGGAATCTCCGGGAGTATTCAGGTGCATGAACGATGCTCTCTTACTTGAGAAGATTCGGGAAGCCAGAGACAAGAATGCATTTGTAGTAGTGTTCATCCACTGGGGAACAGAGAGCACCACCGAGATAGATTATCTTCAGAGAGATCAGTCAAAAGAGATCGCTGAGGCAGGAGCTAACCTGATAATAGGTGCACATCCTCATGTCCTTCAGAAGATTGATTATGTGAGCGGTGTTCCTGTAGTCTACAGCATGGGCAATTACATCTTTAATTCAAAGACCCTTGACAGTTGCATGATACTCACCACCCTTCATAAGGACGGAACCATGAACCTTCAGTTTGTACCGGCAGTTCAGAGCGGGTGTACCGTTACTGAAGCAACAGGTGCAGAACACGACAGGATCATTCGCGAGATGGCAGCCATGTCTCCGGGGATAAACATAGATGAGAACGGCTACATCAGCCCAAGATAATTTGATAAAAAACGCTTGACAACAATAACTGTATATGATATTTTACTAAAGGTCGTCAAAAAGACGCCATGCCGAAGACAGCAGGTGTTCCATATGAACCATACTTGGAACGTAAAGTGTAAGCGCCTGCCGAGGAAAAGTTTGATTAGACTTTTATGCCTCTCGATGTCTTCGAGGGGTATTTTTTTCGGCGGTAAAATTCTATAAGGAGGTAAAAAGATGGCAAAGGTTGAACTTAAGAAACCTGTTGTGGATGAGATCTCTGAGAAGATCAAAGACGCGCAGGCACTCGTACTTGTAGATCACCGCGGACTTACTGTTGCGCAGGATACAGAGCTTCGTAAGAAGCTTCGTGAAGAAGGCGTATCATACAAGGTTTACAAGAACACAATGATGAACTTCGCATTCCAGGGAACTGACTTTGAGCAGCTCAAGGACCTCTTAAACGGACCTTCAGCAATGGCTGTTTCAACTACAGATCCTGCAGCACCTGCTCGTGTACTTTATGAGTTTGCTAAGAAGGCAAAGGCTCTCGAGATTAAGGGTGGTGTAATCGAAGGAAAGTTCTACGATGCAGCAGCAATGGCTGATATCGCACAGATTCCTTCCAAGGAAGTTCTTCTTTCAAGACTGCTTGGTTCTATGCAGTCACCTATCGCAAACTTCGCTCGCGTTATCAAGCAGATCGCAGAGAAGGATGGCGAGGCAGCACCTGCAGCCGCTGAAGAGGCAGCTCCAGCTGAGACAGCTGAGGCACCTGCAGCTGAGGCAGCAGCACCTGCAGCAGAGTAATTTAATCTGCGCAGTAAACTAAAATTATTTTAAGAAAAATCACAAATTATATGGAGGAAAATATAATGGCA
>JAEEGI010010581.1_pt1 | contig 20022 bp, 18 predicted proteins | sample 8958751 | NCBI WGS metagenome assembly JAEEGI01 (sample SAMN16246545, study PRJNA631951) | gut metagenome | biome: gut microbiome; feature: rumen; material: KS-attached | host: Bos | place: Iran: Karaj | collected 2018-10 | reverse complement strand
TGCAGGTCTTCCGTCAGGTGTAGCACCTGTAGCCTTACCATAAACAACGTTAGATGTGATTGTAAGGATAGATGTTGTAGGCTCAGAATCACGATATGTGTGGTGCTTCTCAATCTTCTTCATGAATGTCTTAAGGAGCCATACAGCGATCTCGTCTGCTCTCTCATCATCGTTACCGTATCTTGGGAAGTCTCCCTCTACCTTGTAATCAACAACAAGGCCTGACTCATCACGAACAGTTGTAACCTTAGCATACTTGATAGCTGAAAGTGAATCTACAACGTGTGAGAATCCAGCGATACCTGTAGCGAATGTACGTCTTACATCTGTATCGATAAGAGCCATCTCAGCTGCTTCGTAGTAGTACTTATCATGCATGTACTGGATAAGGTTGAGGATGTTTACATAGAGTCCTGCAAGCCAATCCATCATGATGTCATATTTGTGCATAACTTCATCGTAATCAAGTACGTCAGCTGTGATAGGAGCCATCTCAGGACCTACCTGCATGTGCTTGCCGTCCTTTGTAAGGAACTTCTCATCCTTACCGCCGTTGATAGCGTAAAGGAGACACTTAGCAAGGTTAGCTCTTGCTCCGAAGAACTGCATCTCTTTACCTGTCTGTGTAGCAGATACGCAGCAGCAGATGCTGTAGTCATCGCCCCAGATAGGACGCATAACATCATCGTTCTCGTACTGGATTGAAGATGTTGTAACTGAAATCTTAGCAGCATACTTCTTGAATGTCTCAGGGAGCTTAGATGTGTAGAGCACTGTAAGGTTAGGCTCAGGTGAAGGTCCCATGTTCTCAAGAGTATGAAGGAAACGGAAGTCGTTCTTTGTAACCATGTGACGACCATCCATTCCAAGTCCACCAACTTCAAGTGTAGCCCATACAGGGTCACCTGAGAAGAGGTTGTTGTATGAAGGAATACGAGCGAACTTAACCATTCTGAACTTCATTGTCATGTGGTCGATAAGTTCCTGTGCCTCTTTCTCTGTAAGAGTTCCTTCTTTAATATCTCTTTCAATATAAATATCAAGGAATGTTGAAACACGTCCTACTGACATTGCAGCACCGTTCTGTGTCTTGATAGCTGCAAGGTATCCGAAGTAGAGCCACTGAACAGCTTCCTTAGCGTTCTTAGCGGGAGCAGAAATATCAAATCCGTAAACGGCTGCCATTTCCTTCATTCCCTTAAGAGCTCTAACCTGCTCAGAGATTTCTTCTCTCTGACGGATGATGTGGTCAAGCATTGTTCCATCACCACAGTTGTTGTAATCATCCATCTTCTTCTGGATGAGGTAATCGATACCGTAAAGAGCTACTCTTCTGTAGTCGCCTACGATACGTCCACGGCCGTATGTATCAGGAAGACCTGTTACGATGTGGCTGTGTCTTGCTGCTCTCATCTCAGGAGTGTAAGCATCAAATACTGCCTGGTTGTGAGTCTTGTGGTACTCTGTGAAGATCTTGTGGAACTTCTCATTTACCTTGTATCCGTATGTCTCAGCAGCTTCTTCAGCCATCTTGATTCCACCGAAAGGCATGAATGCTCTCTTAAGAGGCTTATCAGTCTGAAGACCAACGATCTGCTCAAGATCCTTCATAGACTCATCAATATATCCGGGGCCATATGCTGTAAGACTAGAAACAACTTCTGTCTCACACTCAAGAACGCCGCCCTTTTCACGTTCCTGTTTCTGGAGCTCCTGAAGCTTGCCCCAAAGCTTATCTGTAGCTTCTGTAGGCTCAGCCAAAAAGCTCTCATCTCCGTCATAAGGTGTGTAGTTGTTCTGGATGAAATCTCTTACGTTAACGTCATCCAACCAGTGGGTTCCCTTAAACCCGCGCCATGCTTCGTTCATTTTACGTACTCCTCGTTAAAATATTATCATATATATTGTTCGAGATTGATGATATCACCTGTTACACAACCAAACATTGATTGTAATCAAGTTTTAAGATTTTATTAAAATTAATATTAAAATAAGCAAAAAAGGCAGATGCTATCTGCATCCGCCTTCCTGATATTATTTCCCGTTTAATATGTTCATGGCGTTATCAACCCTATCTTTTGTAGGAGATTTTACGCCGTCAAGCTTATATGGTATTCCGAGAGTCTCGAACTTGTGCTGTCCCATCGAATGATAGGGAAGAACCTCTATCTTTTCCACATTGGAAAGTGTCTCTATGAACGCTCTTGTCTTCTTGAGATATTCATCATTGTCCGTTATTCCGGGTACAAGTACGTGACGGATCCAAATGGGCTGGCCCATCTCAGAAAGATAGTTCATTCCGTCAATAATATTATCATTCGGAAGTCCCGTAAGCTCTATATGTTCATCTCTATCAATGTGCTTGATATCAACAAGCATAAGGTCTGTATACTTAAGCAGCTCATTGAACTTGGAGAAAAAAGGCTCCTCACGTGTGAAAGGCTGAAGCGCCGTATCGATACAAGTGTTGATTCCGCGCTCTTTAGCCTTCTTGAAAAGCTCTGTCAAAAAGTCGATCTGAAGAAGCGGTTCTCCGCCGCTGACTGTTATTCCGCCTTCCGCACCCCAATATGATCTGTATCTCTCGGCAAAGTCCAAAAGCTCATCGGGAGTACGCATATCCTCCGAATTGGGATCCCATGTATCCGCATTGTGACAATACTTGCATCTTAATTTGCATCCCTTGAGGAATACGATAAATCTGATTCCGGGTCCGTCCACCGAACCGAATGTTTCTATTGAATGAATTGCACCTTTAACCATTATTACTCCGTTTCATTACATAGTCTGTAAAAAGATAAATCACTGATAAATATAAATTTCCCTGAGCGCGTCTCTGTCAAGAACCCTGATCTTGGCATGCCCTACTCTCTCTATAAGACCGCTCTTTTCCATCTCCCTGAGTTTCCTGCTGACCGTCTCTGTTCTAAGATTTACACTCGCAGCAATGTCGTCGAGTTTTAATACTATGTCATCGCCCACACTTCTGTCAACTCTGTACATCAAAAATCCAGCCAGTCTCGCCATGGGATCCTTGGTGGAAAGTAGCATATTTCTTTCATTGGCATCGTGGAGTTTTTTGCTCAAAAGAATGATGATATTCATTGCGGCCGCAGGATCGTCCACAACCTTTATGAAATCATCCCTGTGTATCTGGCAAATAGAAGCATTTGTAAGGCATACCGCCGAATACGGATATATACTTCCGTCCAAAAACATGCCTTCCCAAATGATATCATGATCTGCAAGTATGGTTATAATCTGCTCTCTTCCGAGAGAATCGTACCTGCACAGCTTAACTCTGCCTTTTCTTATAATACAGATTGAATCTACCGGCTCGCCCTCTCTGAAAAGATAGCTGTTCTTCTTGAGTGTCTCATGAACCGAATGCTCCATAAGGCTTACCTGCGCGTTTACGGGAAGTCCCTCGATAATGGGGACACTTGCCGTGCACAATCCGCCGCATTCCTCACAGATATTAAGACCGATTATTCCTTTTTTTAATTCCTCCGCCTGACTCTGCTCTTGATATATTCCGTTTTGTTTTTCTTTCTTTTCGCTCATACGCAAACACCGACACTCGTTACTCTTTTGACCACAAATAGCAATACGCCTGCGTTCGTCCTGCAAAAGGCTGAGTCTTAAGCAGTTCTCTAACTTCTTTTTTGGTATACCATCCGGGAACTATCTCTTCCAAAGTTGAGCTGCTCTTTGAAAAAGTTCCCGCTGCTTTTCCTACGCAGCAAAGATTCTTCTCGTTTGAAAATCCCACAGCACTGTAGCTCTCGCCAATCCACTCATCGATACTGACGATATCAAGTCCTGTTTCTTCCTTGAGCTCTCTTCTTGCACTCTCTTCAGGCTGTTCACCGGGATCGATAAGCCCCGCGGGGAAATTGTATACCCATGCACCGGGAGCGAGTCTGAACTCCTTGTTTATAAGTATCTTCTCCCCTGTCTCATCATGCATTATGAGAACAACCGCGTCGACTTTGTTGTTGTGAATATCTTCATATCCCTTAAGATTGGGATTTCTGCTGATTATCTCGTAAGTCTTGTCCTTGTTATCCACCGTCTTGTAGTGAAGGTCATAGCGCGTTATAAACTCGCCCTGCTCCTTCTTTTCCAAATACTGAAATTCCATCCGTTATAGCTCCTACATTAAAACTTAACTGAAGGAAGCTGATATTTTCTCTCGTAAAAATCAACTGCCTGCTCAAAGCCTTCTGTCTTCTCAGCTTTGAGTGTTTCCAAATACTCATGCGCATCGTACGCATCATCATGAACCTCGATCACTCCGACAGCAATATTACTGCAGTGATCTGCGATTCGCTCGTAATCCGTTCCTATATCGCTAAGGTCAAATCCCTGTTCAATAGTGCATTTTCCCTTACGAAGTCTTCTGACATGACGTCTCTTTACCTCTTTCTGAATGCCGTCAATGGCTTCTTCCAAAGGTTCGATAGATTTAGCAGTCGAAACATCCCTTGTTTCAAACGCTTTGATAGACATTTCCACAATCTCTTTTACCGCAGATGAGAATATATCCATCTCTGTCTGCATCTTGGGTGTAAATGTCCTCTGATTTGCCGACATTCCCCTTGCTTTCTGCATAATGTTGAGCGCGTGATCGCTTATTCTCTCATAGTCAGTTATGCAGTGAAGAAGCATTGTAAGTGTTTGGCTGTCTTCAGGTGCAAGATGATGATTATTTATCTTCATGAGGTAAGTTCCAAGCTGATCCTCGTACTGGTCAACCTTGCGCTCAAGATAATCAACCTCCTGCGCAACTTCCTCTTTGTAATCCGTAATAAGTTCAATCGCCTTATCAAGAGCATCTTTGGACATATTAGCCATCTCGATCGCAGCCTGTCTTGCCTGCTCAAGCGCAAACGGCGGGTTTGCAAGGAAAAGAGGATCCAGAGTTCTGATACCCTGCTGCTCTTCCTGATCTTTTTTCTCCTTCTCATCAATAGGAATTGAGCTGAGTGCCAGGTTTACAAGCACCGATGAGAAAGGAAGCATAAGCGGTGTTGCAATAAGGTTTACAAGTGTGTGCACTCCCGGAATTCCCGCAAGTCCGACTTCATTATGCATAAACGAGAAATTCATCACAGCGTTTAAAGAATAGAAAATCACCATAAAAAGCCCTGCTTTTATGATATTAAAGTACAAGTGCATAAGCGCTGTTCTCTTACCGTTCTTATTAGCGCCAAAAGATGACAGGATCGCCGTGATACATGTACCAACCTCAGCTCCGACTACAACAGGGATAGCTATGCTGAAATACACAGGTATGCTTCCGGATATCGCCTGTAACACACCGATTGTTCCGGCAGAGCTCTGAATAAGCATGGTAAAAAATATACCAACCAGGAATCCGATCAAAGGATTGCTGAACTTCATAAGAAGAGTTCTGAATCCCGCATTATCTTTAAGCGGAGCTACCGCATCAGACATGCTGCTCATACCGAACATCAAAACAGAAAATCCAAGAAGGATTGTTCCAATATTTTTCTTTTTCTCACTTTTGGAAAACATGTAAAGCCCGATACCGATGAGAGCCAGGAAAGGTGTGAATGACCTGGGCTTTAAGAGTTCCAGCCACAAATATTTCGTGCTGTTCAGATTATTAAGTGTAAGAATCCATGCCGTAAATGTTGTACCGAGGTTAGCACCAAGTATAACGTTTACTGCCTGTTTAAGGGTTACGATTCCTGAATTAACAAGACCAACTACCATTACGGTAGATGCAGATGATGATTGAACAAGTGCGGTGACACCAACACCGAATAAATAAGCGATTATAGGATGCTTGGTAACTTTGGCAAGTACACTTTCAAGACGTCCTCCGGCAGCCTTGGTAAGGCCTCCGCTCATAACGTTCATTCCATACAAAAACATTGCAAGACCGCCAACGAGCCCTGCTACCATTTTAAAACTGTCTAAAAATTCTTTCATTTCACCTCCATAGGCACTCTTCGCTAAGGGCTCTCTACCCTTCGTACCTATCTGTCTTTTTCTTCTTATTGTTACAAATCTATTTTATAGGATGGCGTCAAAAAAAGCCACAAATTAATTTAGCCCTCTTTTTACAGCCTTTTCATCAGCCTTACGTATTCTCCATAAGAAGCACCGCCGACAGGTACGCTGTTCTCTCCGTTGTATTCTCTTCCGTATATGTCTTCCTCGACAGAGACAGTATCGAGATATTCAAAGCCGAGCTTCTTGCAAAGATTTATAGAGATCTCGTTCTCCGCCTTCACAAGTGTCTGGACCTTATCAAAAAGAAGAATATCTCTGCCGTAGTCAAGAACCGCATTGCACGCTTCAAACGCATAGCCCTGTCTCTGGAACTCTTTTCCTATAAGAAATCCAAGTTCTATATCATCAAATCCGTTTCTCACAGAATATCCGACTCTGCCTATTACTCTGCCATCACTTCGCCTTACGAGAGTCCATATGCCAAAGCCCATAAGTCCGTATACTTTCTCGATGTAGTCCTTCTGATATCTTTTCTCATCTTCGGGATTCTCAAACAGGCCTTCCATATATCTGGTCATCTCGGGATCTTTGTAAAGCTTATAGAATTCATCCACATCATCAAGGGTTGTCTCCCTGACAAGGAGCCTGTCCGTTGTAAGCACATCCCACGGCTCCTTCGCATATCTCTGATACGCCTTTATGAATGAATCTATATCGACTTCGTCAATGTCGGAAAAAATATATTTAACTCCGGGGAACTCTTCATTCCTGTTCAGTACATGTTCAACGCCTATTACATAAAAGCCCTCTTTAGTCGCTCTTTCGGAAATTTCTTTCCTGTCCGCAACTACCAGCATTTCCCCATCAGGCTTATGTATTTTGAAAAAATCCTGTGCCCCAAGAATCTCTGAATCCAATCCGCAGCTTTTTATATAAGCTTTCGCAGACTCCATGCTTTCAGAGACTTCTTTATTCTTCAGGCTTTCCTCATCTAATGTAAAAACAATCTTCTTAAGCACGAATTTTTCCTCCAAGAACAATTATAATACAATAAACCGTAAAACGCCCGCATTTACTGAAAAATGCGAGCGTTCATAATTTGTTTACAATTCTTTAAAAGATTGGTTACTTCAAATCATCTTTTGGACATACCTGCTTGTTATTATAATATTGTCAGATGAGTTGAGACAGACAATACCAATTAAACTTTTTCATAATGTGCCGGGTAAGAGATACTTACCCGGCATCCTCCCTTTTTAATAGGGCTTTTTTTAATTAATAATGAATATTACTTTTTCTTGTTTCCGTGAAGGAACATTTCCATATCAGCGACAGCTGATTCCTCATCGCTTCCTTCTGCGATAACCGTTACCTCTTCTCCGGTGTTAAGACTAAGTGTCATCATACCCATAATGCTCTTCGCATTAACTTTCTTGGACTGAGCCTCGATATGAACTGTACTCTCGTACTTACTTGCGAGCTGAACAAGCTCTGCAACAGGTCTTGCCTCCAGTCCTCTGGGCAACTTAATCTCGATAGATTTTGTCAACATAATAATTCCCTCCTCATCTCAGCTTATCCGCAAGCTCGCTCAGTTTCCTAAGCCGATGATTAACTCCTGACTTACCTACAGGCGGATCAAGATACTTGCCCAACTCGAGAAGCGTCGCATCAGGGTGTTCAAGCCTGACCTCCGCCATCTCCCGCAAGTTCTCCTGCAGGCGATTAAATCCGTAAAAGTCTCTGATATATGTAATGTCCTCTATCTGTTTAGTCGCGGCATTAACAGTCTTTGTTATGTTGGCGACTTCACAGTTGACTCTTCTATTAATGGAATTCCTCATCTCTTTTACAATTCTGAGATTCTCCAGATTCATGAGACTTATAGGCGCTTCCATTATATTAAGAAGATCCACGATACCGGAGCCTTCCTTAACATATAACACAAAATACTTCTTACGTCTGACTATTCTTGCCTCAATATCAAAGCTCTCAATTATTTCCTGTAATCGGAGCGCCTGATTCTCATAGTCACAGACAAATTCCAAGTGATACCCTTTATTTGGATCGCTGATGGAACCGATGCACAAGAAAGAATCGCGAAGAAAGGCTCTCCTGCAACAAGAGTTCTTAGTGATCAACGGACTCACACCTTCATCCAAAGGTCTGAATTTACCCTGACCGTCAATCAGTCTTATAGCCTTAAGACACGATTCAAGAATATCCCCTTCACCCAGAACAGGCCTGTAAACTCGCCCATTTACCTTAATATCGGGGGATTCCTCCAAAAAGCTAGTTCCTATATTAAATGCTTTTTTTAATAATGTAAAGAACTTTCTAATTACAGCTTCGTTGTCAGGCTGTAAATAAAGCATTATCGGCCTGTCGTTTTTTAGTTCAACGTAGCCCGTGCTATTGATAATAGCAGCTAGCTCCGCGAGCCGGCAGTGCCTTGACGAACCTATACGTTTAGCAAGTTCTTCCTTTACGTCCGCTGAAAAAGACATACCTCACCTTGCCTGTTTAACATCTCTGTGCAAAAGCTTGAGTCCGAACTTTCCGTCTCCCGCTTTTAATCTGTCGTACAGTTCATTTGCTATGGTAACGCTTCGATGCTGCCCTCCGGTACATCCGATTGCAACAACAAGCTGATATTTTCCTTCTTTTACATAGCCGGGAATCAGGAATTCAAGCATATCCGTCAGCTTATCCAGAAACTGTCCGCATTCGGGAAAACTTTTCACATAGTCCTGAACCGGTTTGTCGTTTCCTGTCTGATGCTTGAGCTCATCTATATAGAAAGGATTGGGCAGGAATCTCACATCAAATACGAGATCCGCGTCCGACGGAATTCCATATTTGAAACCAAAAGAAAGCACCGTTACCATAAGAGAGTTGTACTCTTCATTTCTTACAAATATACGGTCGAGCTCTTCACGAAGTTCTCTTGTAAGGAGCTGAGAAGAGTCTATAACGTAGTCCGCTCTCTTTTTTACCTCTGTAAGAACCGCTCTCTCCTTGGCAATTCCGTCTTCTATACGATTTCCGACATCATTGACGTTCATGGGATGAACACGTCTTGTCTCTTTGTATCTCTTTATAAGGACTTCATCGCTTGCATCCATGTACAAGACTTCGATGGGAAGTCCTCTTTCTTTAAGAGTATCAATGATACCCGCAACTTCTTCGAACTTCTGTCCCGCTCTTGCATCAATTCCAAGAACGACCTTACTGATTCCATTATCCGGAACCGCAACAAGTTCTGCAAACTTCTCTATCAAAAACACAGGAAGATTATCTACGCAATAAAAACCTGCATCTTCAAGCATATGTATGGCAGTAGACTTTCCACCGCCGCTCATTCCGGTAACAACTACGAATCTCATGACTCAATCCTTTCATAATAACTTATGGCTCGCACTAAGTACTCTTCTCAAGGGGATTCTCACTAAGTGCTCTGCTCAAATCTACCCAACATAATAACCTCGGGTTCCAGCATTACTCCATAGGATTCGTATACCTTCTTCCTTACGTCATCTATTACTTTGTATATATCGGCCGAAGTTGCGGAATCTTTATTTATCACAAAGCCGCAATGTTTCTCCGACACGCATGCTCCGCCAACGGTATAGCCCCTAAGTCCCGCATCCTGGATAAGCTTTCCTGCGAAGTTTCCCTCAGGTCTTTTAAAAGTCGATCCGGCGCTGGGATATTCAAGCGGCTGTTTGTCACGTCTTCTCTGCGCAAGATCCGACATCTTTGCTATGATATCTTCTTTTTGTCCCTTCTTAAGTTCAATAAGTACGGACAATACAATATATTTTTTACCCTTAATAAAGCTGGTCCTGTAGCCGAATTCCATATCGTCGCATGAAAGCATCACAACTTCACCTTCAGGTGATATGGCACTAACTTCCTTTACGACCTGCTTCATCTCACCGTCATAGGCTCCGGCATTCATAACCATCGCACCGCCGATAGTTCCCGGGATTCCCGCAGCGAACTCGAAACCTGTAAGCTCTTTTTCCCTGGCAAAAGAAGCTATGGCTGAATTAAGTGCACCGGCTTCCGCTCTGATACAAGTGTCATTTACTTCCGATACACCTGTAAAGTGCTTCAAAGATACAATCACGCCATCATACCCTTCATCGGACACAAGAAGGTTACTTCCGTTTCCGAGGACAAAGTAGTCGGCGCCTTCAGCTCTGAGGCACTTAAGGACCTCCAAAAGCTGCCGCGTATCTTTCGGGCTTATAAATAAGCTCGCAGGCCCACCGGTTCTAAACGTAGTGTGCCTGCTCATTTCTTCATTCAATATTATGTTTTCTTCCGAGACAATATCTCTCAGACTTGTAATAAAATCGTTATTCAAAAAAATCTCCTTTAATACAGAAGCATTCTGGCTGCGCCGAAGACTCCCGCATCATTTCCAAGCTTTGCAAGTGCGAACTGTGCTGTGCTGCAACCTGAAAATACATACTTTTTAAATGAAGGCATCAAGAGGTCGAAAAGCATTTCTCCTGCTTTTGAAACTCCGCCGCCAATAACTATTATCTCAGGATTTACAACCGTCGCAACGCTTGCGATTCCTTTTCCCAAGTAATATCCGTATTTCTCAGCGCACTGAACAGCGACTTTGTCACCCTTCTTGGCTGCATCGAAAACGTCCTTGCACTCGAAGTCCTTGCCGCGAAGTACGCTGTCTTCTGTTGTCTCAGCAAGGATTCTCTTGGCAACTCTTACAGCTCCGGTAGCGCTTCCGTACTGTTCAAAGCATCCGTGATTGCCGCATCCGCAAGCATCGGGCTCATCGTCAACAAGATGGATATGTCCGATTTCTCCGCCTGAACCTGTAGCTCCTGTGAGGATCTTGCCTTCGTTAATGATTCCGCCGCCCACGCCTGTTCCGAGAGTAACAAGGAGCATGTTCTGATGTCCCTGTCCGCCGCCTCTCCACTGCTCACCGAGAGCTGCAACGTTAGCGTCGTTTCCGGCTTTTACCTTGAATCCTGTGAGAGCTTCGAGCTCTTTTACCACGTTGAGTTTGGACCAGCCGAGGTTAACTGCCTGAAGACACATACCATCTGCGTCTACAGCGCCGGGAACGCCAAGTCCGATTCCGATAACATCGTCGGATGAAAGATTCTTCTCAGCGATCTTAGCCTTAACAGACTCTGCAACATCACTTAAAATGCTGCTTCCGTTGTTCTCTTTTCTGGTAGGTATCTCCCAGAGCTCAACCTTCTCGCCTTCCTCTGTAAGAAGTCCGATCTTAGCAGTTGTTCCTCCGATATCTACGCCAAATACATATTTTCCCATTACCTCTATATTCTCCTTTTATGAATTAATCCTCGTCATCGTCGTCATCATCAGAACGTCTTCTTGCAAGCGAATTCTGAACCCTGTTGTAGAGCTCCTGAGCCGCATTGTAGCCCATCTGCTTCTGTCTGTGGTTAACTGCTGCCGATTCGCAGATTACCGCAAGATTTCGACCGGGTCTGATAGGAATTCTGTGACAAACTATCTTGTTGCCGAGATATTCCGTATATTCCTCTTCAAGTCCGAATCTGTCGTACTCGCTGTCCTTGTCCCACTCTTCGAGCTTGATAACAAGGTCAATCGTCTGTGTCTCCCTTACGCTTGATACACCGTAAAGAGTCTTAACATCTATGATTCCGACACCTCTCATCTCAATGAAATGCCTTGTGATATCAGGCGATGTTCCTATAAGAGTTTCCTCACTTACACGCCTAAGTTCAACCGCGTCATCCGATACGAGACGATGTCCTCTCTTTATGAGCTCTATCGCTGTCTCAGATTTACCGATTCCGCTCTCACCCGTTATCAAAACGCCGACGCCGTATACATCGACAAGTACACCGTGGATTGAGATACAAGGCGCAAGCTTTACATTAAGCCACCTTATGATCTCCGCCATGAAAACTGATGTGGATTTCTTAGTCATAAGGACCGGAACTTTTTCTTCAACGGCAATCTTCAAAAAGATCGGATCGGGAGCCAAGTCCCTGCAGAAAACAACACCCGGTATATCAAAGGAAAGCAGTTCTCTGTACATTTTCTCTTTTTCCTTATCAGAAAAAGATTCCATATATGTATATTCTACGAAGCCTATAACCTGAAGTCTGGTAGCTTCAAAGTGCTCATAGTAACCTGCAAGCTGCAACGCCGGTCTGTTAATATCAGGCTGAATAATGCGGATCTTCTTGATATCAAGCTCCGGTGTCAGGTTTGTGAGCTTCATTTTATCGATAATAGTTTTAAGACTTACGCTTGCCATCAGTTCCTCCCCAACATAAGTATTTTTCGAACTATATACTAGGAAAAATGATACCATAGATGTGGGGTTTTTTAAAGCGGAGAGAGAAGGGAAACTGTTACTTGATTTCTTTGTTCAGCAATCTGTTTTTTATATACAAATTGCCCTTAACATCGTTCATTACAGGCGTTATATTATTTTTCCTGACTATATAATTAAGATTTTGTCTCGTGCACTCAAGAAGCTCACATGCTCTTGTAGTATCGACAATATTCCGTCCTATAAATGTAAGAAAATCCTTGTATGTAACATCCACAATTCGCCCTTTATCATACAAAAGCCATGCCGGTATATCTATTGAATCGTTGAATGTCACATAATACCCGCCGCATCCCGGCGTGCAAGTTTCATAAAGAGCTTTATTTGAAATCACTTTATCTACTTTGGAATAATCTCCAATGTCAGAAAGAGAAATCTTTTTCACCGTCTCATCTGCAAAAAAACACATCAGTATATTGTCATCAAGCGCCGTACAATCGATAAGATTATGCCCACTCCTGTCTTTAACAAATTGCGGGATCTCTTCTATGCGATGGATGCAGAGGCCGTCCTGAGAACACCTACCTTCTGACAGTTCCAAGAGTCTCATCTCATCATACTCTTTCATTTTATGAGTGGATAGAATACTGCCGATATTCTGCCTTCCGATAGGAATGACTCTTTCTCTTACCCACATCAGGCTTGCGTCACGCGGAATTGTATATATCCCCTTTTTGACAAAAGAAGTGAAGAGAAGCGGGGCAGTCCACTCGTCAAGCTCAGTTCTGAGCTCGATGATATATGACTTATTCTTTTTATAATATAAAAGAATTCCTATATCGATTTGATTATCTTCATCATAGATCTCATAGACTCGCATATGACTTATATCCTCCCACTACTGAACCCGATTTCAAATAAGTACCTGCTGTTCCTGAAGAATTCCGCGCATGAGACCAGGAAAGATATGTAAGATCTTGAGTTTTTCTGATTACCTTCGCCATTATATACCTCTATTTTTTATTTGACGCGCGTCAAATTTATGTTAATATTATATGGATATATTTGACGTGCGTCAAATAAAAATATACTTCGGAAGGATATCAAATTATTTTGATTTCCTTCCGAAGTATGCCAAACATTGCATGACATTATTCCGAAAAATAAATTTTAGCAGCATTATTACTCATGTAAATCACATTAGCACTATTTCTTAAGTTAAGGACTAAACCAAATCGATACAAAAAAACTCATCACCAATGATGATATCAATTATTCAACAAGCAATGTAAAACATATTAAATTAAAGGATTTTCTTGTGATGGATACTCTTGAATGAACTTCTTATGCACACATCTTTTGATTTACTACCCCCAATTTATAATTTATGGGGTAGTAAATCAAATTGAGATAGCTTACTTACTGGTTACATACTGTCAATAATGTTCCCTATAACATTTATACTACACTTCACTAATTTTGATATATCGAGACATGTTTTCAACAATGTCCTTAGATGAAATGTATGTACCAATATGAAGTTTCACTTCTCGATCCGCCATATATACGCTGAGCGTTTCTGTATCACTTCTAAAAAAACACTTAATAATGCTTTCATATAGGAATTGCTTCTTATACAATAACCCCTTTATTATAATCCTATCCTCATATACATAAAATTTCTTCAACTAAATCCACATTAATGGAACCAGTAAAATCGTAGCCCCTATTATACCAATGAATATCCAGCAAAGTCTTTTTGCCATACTTTCAAAATGCATACTTGGATAAGTTCCAAAGCTTATTGGAACAACAAATGCAGAAAACTTCAAATATTTATTTATAAATTTCTCCCGTTGCACATACATATATTCATACCTCAAAATCTCTAATACAGTTATTCTGCTTAAGATAATCAAGTAACACCTCATAATTGCATACATTATCTTCATATAGCTCAATAAAAGTATCATTATAATACAACTCGAGGCATTCTCGCCTTGGCCCCTTATTCATTTTCTTCATAGATATAGTATATTTCTTTATTTCGGATACTTTTATTACTGCTTTAGACTTAAAAAATTTCTTTATACTTAAATTATCTCCATCTATCTCTATTGAATTCACTATCATTTTTCCAATAGCAGGTACAAAAGCCCAAATCAAAATACCAAGCATAACAATACCAATTGCAAAAATTTCCCAAAAATCTTCAGGCACTGCATTCATTATCATAAATACATCAAGGCCTATAAAAAAGCCCAGCGAAAGAGTATATATAATTGTTTTACTTAACTTATTTTTACATTTCACTTGAATCTTCATGCACAATTCTCCTTTTTATCCTTATACATTCCATAAACATTATCCACTAAATTAAACAATCCACCTATTATATGATCTTGAGTTCTTTCCCATGATTGAACAGACCTTTTAAAACTCTTTGCTAATTTCGCAGATTCTTCTGCAATTTTACTATACCTTCTTTCCAACATATCAGCCTTATTATTATGACGAGTTACTGCATCTAACGCCCGTTCCCTTTGTTTAGCAGTTCTACCCATTTGTGCCCAATAAGAAGCTGTATCTGCCTTTCGAGCCTCTTTCTGCATTGCTTCGCAAATGCTCTCACATCTACGCTGATTAGCTCTTTCTTGAGCAATAAGATTTCTTTCTGCATCTGCACTTATAGCAGCACCGTCTGTACCTGTCATATAATAGGTGAGCCTCAGTGGTAAACTTTTTCATTGACGTTTACATATGTTCCATTGGAATATTTTTTTCTTCAAAAAACAATATCAATTCATCAAAATTATTCCAACGCACACTAATATTACTAGTTATCCAGACTTTTTTTCCTTTTACATAAATATCAATTCCCTTATCACCATTACTGGCTAGACTAACCATTACAATTCGATCAATATCCTCTATCAAATAGTCTCTTTTAAAAATAAATAGCGTCTCGACTTCTATTTTTTTATCCATAACAGTAACTTTATCTGTACACAAAACCATTAAATAAAACAACCCACCAAAAAACAAAAGAAATAATATAGGACCTAAAATCGGATTTGGGTTATTTTTATCCAATAACACAGGCACAAAAAGGTATACAGTAGCTAATAAAAGAACTAAAAATGTACAAACCCCCAACAACCACTGTTTGGGTCTCAATATTATTCTTATTTCATTAATCATGCAATACACTCCTCTCCAGTAATAATACACTCATCTTCTAACAAAGAAGTAATGTTTTTTATAGATTCTGGTATAGCCCCCCATCTTGCCGCAATCTTCTCACCTGTATATTTAGCAGCTTCAAAAATCTCACCATCCTTTAGCCTCATCTTTACATTAGTTATTCGTTTTTCTAGTTTTCTATACCCTTCAGTTCCCGGAGTAGTATCAGCTAATCTTGATTGTAACTTGCTTAAAAGAGCTTCTACTTCACTTTTTGAAGTCTTAGTTACTCCTTCAACGTATTGTCCCCTTTTCCTCATTTCATCTGCAACGTCAATGAGATCGTCATCAGTAAACTTATCCAAAGCTCCATGACTAAACGAATTAATAACTGTTGAAGTCACCCCAGTTATACCTGCTTTAAACAAATCGACATCTCTACCATGCGCAACATCATCTACCGCAGAGCCAAGAGCATCAATTCCTCCCTCAAAAAATCCTTGTGCAGCAGATTTTACAATTTTTTTCGCTACATTGCCAGTAACTTTACTCGCTACTTTTTCTCCAAAATTCCCAATCACCTCAGCTTTTCCCAAACCGCAAGTTAAACCTCCAACAACTCCTTGTATAATCACTTCCTTTACATCAAGATTAGCACAAGCTTCTAAGCATGTTTTCGCATCACTTTCAAAAATCTGTGTTCCAACATCACCAACCACACTTGTAGCTGCACCAATTAAAGCAGCTGCAGCTACACCAGCTGCACCACCGGTTGCAACAGTAGCCACTGCACCCAATGCTATTGCTCCAACCACTAATGCTCCACCAACAATTTTGGGATGTTCATTCAACCACTGTAAAGGATTTTTACCATTCAAATCCACATAACGTATCGGATCATTCCAACAATATGAATATACATTTTGTGTTTCAGGTAGATCAATATAGCCTCTGATCTGATCTTCAGATATAAATCTTCCGTTTTCTGCATTATAGAATCTGGCTTGTGCGAATTTAAGCCCTGATATCTCATCTTCCTGATAACCGGTAAATGCAAATGGCTGAATAATATTTCCGTTCGTCGTATAAGCATGCTTCTTTTGTTTTCCTGTAAACGGATCAATATTTCTTCCAAAATCATCAAATGCATATGCACTTACGGCAGTACCATCCGTACCTGTCATATACATCGGAGATCCTACTTCATCCTGAAGATAATAGAAATTATTACCAGCTTTGGACATCGAAATAACATTGTTATCATATACAAAGCTCTCTGTCTCGCCATTTACTGTTCTTTCAAGCAAGTTATAGTAATCCCTTGACAAATCGCAAAGATACTCTATGTGCTCTTCCGGTCTGGACAATTCCACTCTAAAGCCAAGACCGTTGTAATAATTCTCAAGCTCTCCCTTGTCCTTATCAACTACCTTTGAGAGCATATTTGTAGCATCAAAAGTAAAGGTTTTCTGTAAGAGACCGTTTATGTACTCTTTTGTCTGATTTCCTCTCTTATCATAATCATAGTTCTTGAGGATAGCCTGCGAATTATTTAGTTCCTTAACTTCTACCAACCGATCAAGTACGTCATAGGTATATGAAGTCTTGGCACCATTCTCAATCAAACCTGTTTTGTTTCCAAAAGCATCATACTCATATGATGCTTTTATAACACCATCATGAGAAGTTTGAATCAATCTTCCCATAACATCATATTTGTAATCATACTGACCTGATACGGCATCAAGCCCTCTACGTTTTCTATTTACACGATTGATAAGCCCAGATTCATCATAACTATAACAATATTTATCAAGTATGCCTTCTTTATCCATACTTGTCATGCTTTCAAGTCTTCCTCCCGGAAGATATGAATAGCTCTGCGATACACCGTTCGCAAACGCCTTGCTTGAAATACGACCTAATTCATCATAAGTAAATCTGGTTTCTGTGCCGTTTCCTATAATACTGGAAAGCTGCATATTTTCATCATAGTTATAAACTACTTCATTACCACCAGAATATACAAGCTTTGTCCTTTCTCCATTCTTTCCATACTCATAAGATACAGTTCTGTCCTTATAGTCAGTTACTTTTGTCAAACGACCAAGCACATCATTTTCTAAAGTCGTTTTTCCCAACCAATCATTTATCTGATTAAGCTGATTAAGCTCATCATAAGCAAAGGCTACCGTTCTTCCATCTGCATAGCCTACTTTTGTTATCTCACCTTCATTATTGTACTCATATGTTGTTGCAAAATTATCTCTATCAGTTTTTTTCTTTAATCTTCCATACTGATCATATTCATAATATTCTTTTTGTCCAAGTGCATCAGTTACAGATGTAATCTGCCCGGAAAGGTTATAGTCATAAATGGTTACTCGACCATCTCTACCAACTTTAGGGAAACTATCATCTGTTACTTTTTCATCATTGACTAATCCTTCAGATTTATAAATACTCTTCAGATTATCAAGAACATCATATGTATATATCGTTTCATTACCAAGCGCATCTATTACACTCTTGAGTTGGCCTCTTGCAGTGTATGTATAAAGAGTAGTCTTTTTGCCTTCTACTACCTTTATCGCTCTTCCCATTGCATCATATTCATATGATATGCATCTTCCATCGGATCGCTCAACATTTTTGATTCTATCCAGCGCATCATAACTGAATTTAAGTTCCAAACCATCAGCCAAGCGTTTTCGTATTATTCTTCCAAGTCTATCATAACTAAATTCACGCTCTAATCTGTCACAAAAATAAACTGAACTCAGACTACCTTTCTTATATTCAAAACGTTTGGTTCTTCCTGCTGCATCTGTTATACTTTCAATATTTCCATTTTTCGTATATCTGATAGATATACTATTCCCAAGCGGATCTGTAGTTTTAACTAATCTTCCAAGAAGATCGTATTCCTTGGTAGTTTTGTTTCCAAGAACATCTATAATAGCCGTAACATTCCCATTTACATCATAACTATATTCAGTTTTATGTCCTAGCGCATCCGTCACAGAAGTAACATTTCCTACTGCATCATAAGAAAAACTGTGTACTTTTATATCTCCATTGTACTCAGCAATTACGTTTCCGTTTGCATCATAATCATACGATTTTTCTATACCTTCCGGATCGATTATCTTTACAAGTCTCTTTAACAGATCATACTCATAGGTTATTTTTCCGCCGTTAGGAAGAGTTACCTCTTCTTCATTCCAGACATTGTTATACTTTATCTGTGTTTTTCTACCACATTCATCAGCAAACTCAGCTACTTTTCCTATATTGTTATAATTCCATGTCTTTACTGTTCCATCAGGATTAACTATCCTTATAAGCTTTCCTAACTTGTCATAATTATAGCGTGTCTCATTTCCAAGAGAATCTGTTACCTTACTGATCCTGTCCATGAGATCATACTCATATGTTGTCTCCGCTCCAAGGGCATTCTTAGTAGAGATAACTCTTCCGAGAGTATCTCTTTCATAAAATGTCTCTATTCCCCTAGCATCTTTTACATAACAGATATCTTTATTATCATCATACTTAAGGTATGTATAATTTCCTTCTGCATCCCTTATGCGCTCTACCTGTCCGTTATCATCATAATAGAGTCTGCTCTCTTCATTAAGTGGATTAATTACATTTGCAAGTTCGCCGTAGCTATTATAAGAGTACTTATAGGTCGCTCCATTAGGTCCCTTTACAACAATCGGCTTTCCTGCTGCGTTATATGTGATATTGGTTATATTACCTTTTGCATCGATAACCTTTGTAAGGTGTCCCCTGTTATCATAGCTAAATCTTGTAGTATAACCTCTTTTATCCGTTGCTGTAGTCTTCTGATTCTTATCGTTATAAGTAAAGCTCTCACCTATTCCCTGCTCGGGATATCTTGTTCCAATATGGCGTCCGAACTCATCAGAAAGATACTCTACTTTGAGTCCGTTCTGCTCTGTTGCGGTTGTTATATGATTTTCTTCATCATAGAGGTAAGTGATAACGCCGCCGTCAGGGAAACTCTGCTTTGTGACACGCTTCTTATCATCATACTCATTCTTAAGAAAGGTTGTTCCGTTTGGAGTATCAACCTCTCCGATTATGCCGTTTTCATCATAGCGATACTTTCTTGTAGAACCGTCAGGATATGTTACAAGTGTAAGATGCTTTACGCCTTCTCTTACCTCATACTCATATCTTACGGCTCTTCCTGTATTATCCTTTGCTGTGCAAATACAGCCGTTATCATTAAAGTAAAGTCTTATATATCTATATTCATCGCAGATACCAAGAGGGCGCTCGCCGTTATACTCTACTCTTGCAAGCTCACACCTTTCGTTACCAAACGCTGATATATTTCCATCTTTTCTAAACTCTGTGTAAGAGCCGTCATCCTGAACAAGTCTGTAATGATCCTTATACTCGATAAGTCTCCCTGACTCACCGTGTTCTTCTATGTATTCTTTTTCTTCGTTCTCGTAGTCTTCTTTTACTACAGCACGTCCGTCTTTTGTAGTTACAAACTCGAT
>JAEEGI010010579.1_pt1 | contig 20023 bp, 17 predicted proteins | sample 8958751 | NCBI WGS metagenome assembly JAEEGI01 (sample SAMN16246545, study PRJNA631951) | gut metagenome | biome: gut microbiome; feature: rumen; material: KS-attached | host: Bos | place: Iran: Karaj | collected 2018-10 | reverse complement strand
AGGGCCAGGCGCTGGCTCTTCTGTTCGAGCCAAGAGGAGTAGTTACCCTTCCAGGGTATGCCCTCACCGCGGTCGAGTTCGAGGATCCATTCAGCCACGTCGTCGAGGAAGTAGCGGTCGTGCGTGACGGCGATGACGGTGCCCTCATACTGTTGTAGATGCTGCTCCAGCCAGTCGATGGACTCGGCGTCAAGATGGTTGGTAGGCTCGTCGAGCAACAGCACGTCGGGCTTCTGCAACAGCAGTCGGCAGAGTGCCACACGACGGCGCTCACCACCGGAGAGGTTCGTCACGCTCCAGTCGCCCGGCGGACAATTCAGGGCCGCCATCGCACGGTCGAGCTTCGAGTCCATATTCCAGGCATCGGTTGAGTCGATGATATCCTGCAGTTCAGCCTGACGGGCCATGAGCTTGTCCATCTTGTCGGCATCCTCATAATACTCCGGGAGACCGAACTTCACATTGATCTCATCATATTCGGCAAGGGCGTCGTAGACATGCTGAACGCCCTCCATGACATTCTCCTTCACCGTCTTTGCCTCGTTGAGTGGCGGATCCTGCGGCAGATAGCCGACAGAATAGCCCGGGCTCCAAACGACGTTGCCCTGATACTGCTGGTCGATGCCGGCGATGATCTTCATCAGCGTCGACTTACCGGCACCGTTAAGACCGATGATGCCGATCTTCGCTCCATAGAAGAACGAAAGATAGATGTTCTTGAGTACTTGTTTCTGGTTCTGCTGGATGGTCTTACTGACGCCCACCATCGAGAAAATCACTTTCTTGTCGTCTACTGTAGCCATATTTATAGATATATATTATATAATGTGTAAGTGTTCCGTTAAAAAAGAAAGCACTGCCCCTATAAGCCGGGTTCTGTACCGCTTGCGCGGTGCCTGTCATTTATCTAATCCACGAGTCACCCCGTGGCTTTAGCGTTCTACCCTCCGCCGCATGAGACCCGGCCCTGTTGCATTGCTGCTCAGACCATCGTCAACTCGGGCGGGCAACCCTCTCTCGGGACGGTTTACATGAACTTGCAGCCCCCAGTGGACACAGCCCAATGATCACCCATTGGCTGGTGGTCTCTTACACCACCTTCTCACCCTTACCAACCCTCACGGGGAGGGCGGCGGTCATTTTCTTCTGCCCTAACCTACTGTCACCAATAGCTTCCATTTTCAGAAGTGGGGCGCCCTGTGCTGCCCGGACTTTCCTCTCGTGCCGAAATGACACCAGCGACAGACCGTGGCAGTGCTTTCGGGTGCAAAGATACGCAATTTTGTTGAATTATGAAAGCGCTACAACAAGATAATTGCAAATAAGCAATCAAAAATACGCCATTCTCTTAAAATTGTCAGTAATTTAAGATTTCAACTGTTAACCGCAAAGAGCCGTTAAGCCTTTAAGGCGAATTGTTAAAATGGGACAAATATTTACGACATTTTGTCATAATACGGAAAAATGCACCTATATTTGCACCCGAAAACGATGAACGTGATCATTAAACATCAAAAGTCAAACATTAAACATAATAATAAAAATGACAGAGAATATGAAAAAAATCATCAATGTGGCAACGCCGGCAGTATGCGCCGTTGCCTTGGTACTCTCGGTAGCAGCCTTCAACAAGACCAATGCTGCCAATCCTGCTTCTCCCAACCCCGTTGTGACCTCGGCTCCCGCCGTGCAGCCCGTAGACCTGACCTACGCAGCTGAGAAAGCGCTGCCGTCCGTGGTGTATATCAAGAACACGCAGAACTCAAAGGTGCAGACCGTTGAGTACAACGATCCGTTTGAGGACTTCTTCTCCGATCCCTTCGGCGGCTTCTTCGGTCGCGGGCAGGGTGGCAACAACGGTCGTCGCCAGCGTCAGATCCAGACTCCGAAGCGCACGGCTGCCGGTAGTGGCGTGATCATCTCTACAGACGGCTATATTGTGACCAACAACCACGTGGTGGACGGTGCCGACGAACTGATGGTGACGCTGAACGATAACAAGGAGTACTCAGCCCGCATCATCGGTGCCGACGCTACGACCGACCTCGCACTGATCAAGATCGACGGCAAGAACCTGCCCGCCATCCAGATTGCCAACTCCGACGACGTGAAGATCGGCGAATGGGTGCTGGCCGTGGGTAACCCCTTAGGTCTGAACAACACGGTGACCGCAGGTATCGTCTCGGCCAAGGCCCGCTCAATGGGTCAGGGTGTCAGTTCGATGATCCAGACCGACGCCGCCATCAATCAGGGTAACTCGGGCGGTGCGCTGGTGAACACCAACGGTGCGCTGATCGGCATCAACGCCATGATCTACTCGCAGACGGGTTCGAACATCGGATACGGCTTTGCCATCCCCACCACGATTATGAACAAGGTGGTCGACGACATCAAGAAGTACGGTAACGTGCAACGTGCCATGATCGGCATCAAGGGTTCGGACGTGAATGTCTATGTGGACTCTGAGAAAGAGAAGGGCAACGAGGTGGACCTCGGCACGATGGAGGGTATCTATATCGCTGAGGTAGTGGAAGATGGTGCTGCCGCTGACGCCGGTCTGAAGAAGGACGACGTGATCACCCACATCGACGGCCAGAAGGTGACGAAGTTCGGTGAGTTGCAGAACATCATCGCCCAGAAGCGCCCGGGTGACAAGATCACCGTGAACTACCTGCGCAACAAGTCGAAGAAGACCGCCACGCTGACCCTGAAGAACGAACAGGGTAACACGAAGGTGGTGAAGAATGCCGACCTCGACGTGCTGGGCGGTAACTTCCGCGCCATCACCGACGCCCAGAAGGAGCAGCTGAACATCGGCTACGGCCTCGAGGTGATCAAGGTGAGCGGCGGCAAGCTGAAGGATGCCGGTGTGCCTAAGGGCTTCATCATCCAGCGTGTCAACGACAAGAGCATCAAGAGCATCGAAGATCTGCAGAACACCGTGAAAGAAGCCTCCACCAGCAAGGAGCCTGTGCTCTACGTGCAGGGTATCTATCCGACTGGCAAGAAGGGCTACTTCGCCGTGCCGCTCGAGAACGATTAAGACCTCAATTCCAGACAAAAATGGCAAAAACTGAAAATTTTTGCCATTTTTTTTGGTCGTATCAGAAAAATGCCATACCTTTGCATTTTGGCTACAAGAACCGACCAATGAGACAACTGAAAATCATAAAATCGATTACTAACCGCGAGAGTGCCTCGCTGGAGAAGTACCTGCAGGAAATCGGCAAAGAAGAGATGATCTCTGCCGAGGAAGAAGCAGAGCTTGCCCAGCGCATCCGTAAGGGGGACCAAAAGGCCCTCGAACGACTGACAAGGGCCAACTTGCGATTCGTTGTCTCAGTAGCGAAGCAGTATCAGAATCAGGGTATGAGTCTGCCCGACCTCATCAACGAGGGAAACCTGGGACTGCTGAAAGCCGCAGAACGGTTCGACGAAACCCGCGGTTTCAAGTTCATCTCCTATGCCGTGTGGTGGATCCGTCAGAGCATCCTGCAGGCCATCTCGGAGCAGAGCCGCATCGTCAGGCTGCCGCTGAACCAGGTGGGATCGTACAACAAGATCAACCGTGAGATCAGCAAGTTCGAACAGTTGAACGAGCGCCGTCCCTCGTTGGAAGAGATTGCCGAGCACATCGACCTGCCGGCAGATAAGATCGACGAGGCGATGAGCGTCAGCGGCCACCACGTGAGTGTCGATGCACCGTTTGTTGAAGGCGAAGACAACAGCCTGCTCGACGTGATGGTGAACGAGGATATCCCATCGACGGACAAGGATCTCGTGATGGAGTCCTTGAAATCGGAGATCCGCCATGCGCTGAGCATCCTCACCGACCGAGAACGAAAGGTCATAGAAGACTCCTACGGCATCAACGGCCAGGAACTCACACTCGAGGAGATCGGTGTGAAATACGGCCTCTCGCGGGAGCGCGTCCGTCAGATCAAGGAGAAAGCGATCCGGAAGTTGCGCGGCTGCACAAAGAATAAGATATTAAAGACATATTTAGGATAATGAAACCCATCAGACACTTTTTAAACGGTGCAGCACTCACCATGCTGCTCGCATTGTCATATTCTGCCGCACAGGCAAAGAACGTCGTCGAGAAGAAGGCATACATGTTCGGATTCTCTGCCTCGTTCAACGACTCCATCGTCTACTTCACCACCATTCAGGAGGTAGACAGCGTTTGGTTCACCCAGAAGAAAAAGATGCTCGCCGGACGCAGCAACTATTCGAACCAGTTACGCGAATACTGCAACGACAAGCTCAACCAGCCCAAACGGACCTGTATCGTCGTTGGCAACAAGAGTTTGAAGAAGGTGGAGAAGAAGTATGAGAAGATGAAGAAGATGTACACCCAGAATAAGAAGGCCACATACGACGTCCGTTTCATTCCGGAGGAAGACTTTAAGTTTGTGACGATCAACTTGGGTGAAGGAAAAGATGAAGTCGCCCAGAAGAAGCCTCAGAAGAAGCCAAAGGCTCCCAAAGGTGCTCCAAAGGGTAAGGACGGCAAGATGCCACCTCCCCCCAAGAAATAAAAAAAATCCTCGGTTCGATTACCGAGGATTATTTATTTCGAAGAGTTTCATTCGTTCTTCAAGCATCGCATACTGGTGATCCTCGATGAACGAGGTACAGACGCGCAGGCCTTCCTGTTCTGAACCACAGGTAATCAGACAGATGGCCGAGACTCCGTAGTACATCAGCTCGTGAGCCAACTCACCCGACGTCATACCAGGATAGCCGATGGTGAAATAGAAACCGTCGGCAATAGGTTCGTCGAGGTCCTTGTCATACACCACATAGAAGTTATGACGGCAGAAGATCTCCTTCAGTTTCTTGGCACGCTCACCATAGACAGAAATCTCCTTGCGGAAGTCGTAACGTCCCTCGTAGGCAGCAGTGAGCATGGCGGCCATCGCATACTGGGCGCTGTGGCTCGTACCGGAACTCAAAGCATAAAGCATACGGGTGGAGAAGACCGGACCGAAGGGCAGACCCTCGTAACGGTTGGCCAAATCCTCGAAATGACGATGGAACAAAGCATCTGAGATACAAGTGACACCGATACGCTCACCGGCATAGCTGAATGCCTTCGAGCCGCTGATGAGCAACATATAGTTGTCGGTATAGCGGGCGACGGTAGCCTGATACGGTGGCTGGAGCGGTGTGGAGAGATTCTTGCGGAAGTCCATAGCGAAATAAGCCAGGTCTTCCATCACGATGGCATCATATTTCGTGGCCAATGTTCCGATTACCTGCAACTCCTCTTCCCGCAGACAGATCCACGAAGGATTGTTGGGGTTGGAATAGACGATGGCGCAGATGTTTCCCTTCGAGAGATAACTTTCAAGTTTCGCACCGAGTTTGTCGCCACGATAGTCATAGACATCGAAGGTCTCATACTTCACGCCCATCACCTGCAACTGCATCTTCTGTACGGGGAAGCCGGGATCAATGAAAAGGACGGTATCCTTCTTCTTGTCGCACTGTGAACAGGTGAGGAATGAGGCAAACGTGCCCTGCATCGATCCGCTGACGGGCACACATCCCTCGGGCTTAATGTCGATGCCGATGAAGGCCTTGACGAACTGCGAGGCAGCCTGCTTCAATGTCGGAGCACCCTGAATGTCGGGATACGAATGGGCGATGCCGTCTTCGAGGGCCTTGATCTGTGCGTCAACACCTACCTGGGCGGCAGGAAGTCCGGGGATGCCCATCTCCATCTTGATGAACTCTACCCCACTCGCCTTCTCAGACTTGGCGGCCACCTGCTTCACCTCACGGATGGTTGCCTTGGCGAAGTCCTTGATACCAAGCTCCGCCACCAGTCCGTCAACAATCTCTTTCTTAATAGGAGTTTCCATTATATCTTTCTTTTTTGCAACGGACTACAGGACTGACAAGACTCTTTTTGTGAAAGTCCTTAAGTCCTGTTGTCCGTTGCTAATATTTACTTCTGGGCGGCCTTGCCGATGGCGAGGGCCTTGATGTTTGCTTCAACGATGGCCTCACCCTTACGACCGAAGACACGACGGATGGCATCCTCGAGTTTGTCATACTCGATGCCGAGGGCCTTCTGGGCAGCCCCCAGCAGGATGACATTCGCACTACGGGGCACGGCATTGTCCTTGGCCGCCTGTTCGATGTCAAGCACAATCACATTCTTGATCTCGTTGAGGTCCTGCTTGATCTTCTCGATATCAGGATAGTTGGGGATATTAACGAACGGCGTGCTCGACGTGATGATCCAACCGTCCTTCGCGAGGAACGGCAGATAGCGCAGTGCCTCCATCGGCTCCATTGAGATGATGACATCGGCACCACCGAGGGGAATCAGGTCGCTGGCGATGGGACTGCTGGAAATGCGCAGGTTTGACTGCACATCACCGCCGCGCTGACTCATACCGTGTACCTCAGCCTGCTTGATATAGAGGTTCTCCTTCATGGCGGCCTCACCGATGATGGTGGCGATAGAGAGGATACCCTGGCCGCCTACACCACAAAGTATTATATCAGTCTTCATGATTTACGATTTACGGATTTACGATTTACGATTTTTTCTCTGCGGCCTTCTTCTGTTTGAGGTGGCGCTGGAGAGTCTGCATACACTCACGACGGGGAATGATGACACTCACACCGTGGTAGTTGATCTCATCGCGGATGGCCTGTGTGATCTCGGGCATATTCTTCGGGATGGGGTTCACCACCTTCAGATGATCCTCAGAGAGGCCGAGGCCCTTACAGATAGCCTCAAACTTATTCGTGCCGGCAGAATCCTGACCGCCCGTCATCGCCGTCGTCAGGTTGTCGGAGATGATCACGGTGATATCCGCATTCTCGTTGATGGCATCGAGCAGACCCGTCATTCCCGAATGGGTGAAGGTAGAGTCGCCGATAATCGCAACGGCGGGCCACTGACCAGCGTCGGAAGCCCCCTTGGCCATCGTGATCGAAGCACCCATATCCACACAAGAGTGGATGGCCTTATACGGCGGCAGGAAGCCTAAGGTATAGCAACCGATATCACCGAACACACGGGCATTGGGATAATCGCGCAGCACCTCGTTGAGGGCAGTATAGACATCACGGTGACCACATCCCTGACAGAGTGCCGGCGGACGCGGTGTCACATCCTCACAAGGAGCATAGTTCTCACCGTTCTCAATACCCAACGCTTTCTTCAGGAAGTCGGGATTCAGTTCACCCGTACGAGGCAGTTCGCCCGTCAGACGTCCCTTGATCACTGCATTACCTGGCATCACGCCACGCACCTGATCCTCGATGAAAGGCTGACCCTCCTCAGCAATCAGCACATACTCGCAGTCGTCGGTCATCTGACGAATCAGCTTCTTGGGAATCGGATACTGCGAAATCTTCAACACAGGATAAGGGCATCCATCGGGATAGCACTCCATCAGATAGTTGAAGGCAATACCGCTGGCGATGATACCGAGTTTATGGTCGGCACCGTCGATATACTTGTTATACTTGCTGTCAACGGCCATCTGCTCCAACAGCGGCTGCTGGGCCGTGACGATATTGTTCCGTTTGCGGGCGAAGGCTGGCAGCAACACCCAGTTGCTGGCGGGCGCATCGTAGTTGAGGGGATTTTGCTCACGAGGCGTATCCTTCACCTCCACGACGGCACGACTGTGAGCCATACGGGTGGTGACACGCATCAGGATGGGGAGTTTCAGCTGTTCCGACAGGTCGAAGGCCTCCTGCATCATATCGTAGGCCTCTTGCTGCGAACTGGGCTCCAACGTGGGAATCATAGCGAACTTACCATAGAAGCGGCTGTCCTGCTCGTCCTGCGAAGAGTGCATCGACGGGTCGTCGGCCACCAGCACCACCAGACCACCGTTCGTGCCGGTCATACCCGAATTCACGAAGGGGTCGGCACAGACGTTCAGTCCCACGTGTTTCATACACACCAGCGCCCGCTTGCCCATATAGGACATACCGAGCGCTGCCTCCATAGCCGTCTTCTCATTGGTCGACCAGCGGCTGTGGATCTTTCTCTCCTTGGCGATGGGCGACTCCTGGATATACTCGGTGATCTCCGTCGAGGGAGTACCGGGATAGGCATACACCCCACTCAGGCCAGCATCAATGGCACTCTGAGCTATCGCCTCGTCGCCTAATAAAAGTTTTTTCATTGATGATTTTCTTATTTACAATATATTGATATTTTTCACTTTTTCACCTTTAGAACGTATATCCTACTGTCAGCAGCACCTGATGACGCTTGAAGTCCACGTTGGTGGAGCCCACATTCTGGTCAGCCTCGAACTTCTGCATAGGATAGAAGTCGCCGCTGGTCAGCTGGTACTGATAGGCGATGTCGAAATTCCAGCCGCTGAGCTTATAACCCATACCGAAGGTGATGCGATGGGTATCCTTCCAGTTCACGTAGTCAGTCGTCGAAGCATAGGACACACCGGGAGAGTCGAGCTTCATATCACGCACACCGTTCTTATTATAGGCAGCCGACTGGTAGTTATAACCAGCACGCAGAGCCAGATCGGTATCGGGCTTGAACTCCACACCGGCCTTCAGCAGATGGACGGTCTTCAGGGCGTTCTCCGCATTATCTTTCATCGGGCCGTCCACATACGAACGCTCACGGTCGTAATAATCCGGATCGTCTGAGATGATACGGTTCACGGCAGAGGCGTAGTTTGACACTTCATAGGTGAGTCCCAGCGCCACATTAGTACCTAATGTATGTCCGAGGCTGGCACCGAACTTCCAGGGGGTATAGTAGCGGAACTTATAGCTCTCCCCGGAATACCAGGAGTCTTCGCAACCATACTCAGAGTCATTGTTGAAGTCGGTATCGTTGTCCGTCGTCAGCTCATACCACGTAGGCGTTGAGACATACAGACCGAAACGGAACGGCGACTCCGCAATGGGCCTGACAATGATACCGGCCTTCACGTCGATACCGGTTCCCTCGATCCTTCGCGTATCAATATAGTCCACATAGTCCTCATTGCCGTCATAACCGACATCGCTGCCTTCACTGTTCAACAGACGCTCCGTATAGATGGAGTAGCCCTTGTAGTTCACATCGTGGATGCCGACGGTGACACCCCAGTAGAAACGGTCACCCTGGTTTCCGCTCACGTTGAAGTCGAAGTCGCTGATCCAACCGCGCTGGGAACGGTCAAACATATAATAGTCGGCTGCATTATAGAACATCTGGGCATTATTCTCGGCATCAAATTCGAGATTCAGCGCATTCATATTCAGATAGTCCGTCTGGCTGAACGTCTGGGCCCTGTACGGACTGGTCTCATTCTCATAGCCTATCACGTGACCACGGTCGTTGAGATCCCAATAATAACCACCCTTCCTCACGTCTTCGAGGTCAGCCTTATGATACGACAGCATATTCAACGACGCATTACGCAGACTGTTGGCTGCCGAAAGAATCTGGTTGAAATTGTGACTCTTGTGGAAGTTAAAGCCCACATTCACGAACGAGCTGCGGCTGACGCGGGAAGAATAGACCAGACCCAACTGATCGAAACTCATCTTCGTACCGTTCTTTCCGCCGAACTCCTTCGAATCCTGCTGGGAGACCAGTCCTGCCGACACACTGACGGTAGAATGGCGGAACAATCCTATACCAGCGGGGTTCGTAGAGATCGTCGAGATCTCAGCACCCAGTGCCTCCATCGCACCGCCCATACCGACATAACGGGCTGTACCGTTCAGGTCGTTCATCAGCAGGCGGCCGCTTTCATACGTATCCTGCGCAGCTGCCGGCAGGACTACTGCCAAAGCCAATACTGCTATATATATCCTTTTCATCTTCATATTATTTTCTTACAAAGTAATCATCTATAAACTATAAACTGTAAACTATAAACAAAAGTTTATCTTCTTCCTCCCATCCGGCTGCCACCACCGCCGCCTCCACCACGGGAGCCGCCACTGAAGCCACCGCCGCTGAAACCGCCACTGCGAGAGCCGCCGAAGCTGCTGCCACCATTGCTGCGGGAACCGCTGTAACTACCGGAATTATTATAGTTTCCGCCATTATAACGGGAATTCTCATAAGAGCGCGAAGCACTGCTACGGCTCACCCTGCCGGTGCGATTGGTGCCATTCACCGTCCTGTTGCGCAGTTCGTTCGAGCGACTGCCGTTCGCATAGTGCCCTGAAGAACCTGCCCTGCGGTAGTTGGCGTGTGTCATACCGTCACGACGGATCGTACCCGCACCGATGGTGTTCACATAACGGCGCCCTACTCTGCCACTACCATACCAGGCGTAATACCCGGGGCTGTACCAGCCGTAGCCATAATACCAGGGATCATACCAGCCATACCCATAATACCAGGGATCGTACCAGGCCCAGCGGCTATAATACCAGGGATCATACCAGCCATAACGGCTATAGTACCAGGGAGAATGCCACGCCCAGTCATAACGGCCCGCATTATAACCAGCCCAGAAGGCATCATAGTCCGAGAGCCTGTAGTCGTCGAAACGGCTCATCTCCTTCGTCAACTTGAAGTCCTCATCAGAAATGGAATCGGGATAGACACCCTTCTCGGCGCTGAAGCTGATGGTATCATTGAGCGTCGAATCAGCACCGATCACCTCATAATAACTCTTCGTGCGACGGTTATACTCATCTATACTACGGTCACTGCCTACGTAATACACATTGGCGGGGATGCCGTAATTGTCCGTCACCTTCTCAACACTCTTTTTCTTCGGAACGAAATAGAGGTCATCATCCTGTGCCACCAGCGACAGCGGCAGCATTCCGGCGATCATCGAAATCAGTAACAGTCTTTTCATCTTTACACAATTTTTATGGTTCACGGTGCAAATTTACGGTGAATTTGAATGCAAAAGTACGGAAAAACCCTAACTTATGATAGGATTTTCCCTATTTTTTTGTAATTTTGCGGTAAAATTAACAACTTATGAAGTATTTTGAAGCAGAATTCGTCATTTCGCCCCTCTCACCCGATGCCGCAGACCTTCTGGCAGCCCTCGCCGGAGAGGCTGGTTTCGAGTCATTTGAAGAGACACCCACAGGACTAAAAGGCTATGTGCAACAACAGCTGTTCGACCACTCCACCTTAGAGACCGCCCTCGCCGATTTCCCCTTCGACAATGTCGATATCACCTACACCATCCGCGAGGCGGAAGACCGTGACTGGAACGAGCAATGGGAGCAGGAAGGCTTCGAGCCGATTGTCCTCCCCGGCCTCGTCATTCACGATGGCCGCCACCTGCCGACAAATGAAATCTCTTTCCACTTTCCTCTTTCCTCTTTCCTCGAAATCGAGATCGACGCCCGTCAGGCCTTCGGAACCGGCACGCACGAGACCACCCGTATGATTTGCTCCGAGCTAATCTCACTCCTCACTCCACACTCCACACTCCCCGAAAGAGTCCTGGACTGCGGCACCGGTACCGGCATCCTCTCCATCTGCGCCCTGAAACTCGGCGCAACGGAGGCTGTCGGCTACGACATCGACGAATGGTCGGTTGACAACGCCCGCCACAATGCCGTCATCAACCGCGTCGACGACCGCTTCACCTCCCTGCTCGGCGACGCTACTATATTAAATAAGGTGGAAGGCACCTTCAATCTTGTGCTGGCCAACATCAACCGCAATATCCTCCTGGCCGATATGCCAGCCTTCAGACAAAAGATGGCTCCAGGCGCCACCCTCATCCTCAGCGGATTCTACACCTCTGACTGTCCGATGCTCATCGACAAGGCCGCCACCCTCGGCCTCACCCTCCAAAAACAAAAAGAAGACCACGACTGGGCTTGTCTGGTCTTCAATTTAGGGTTGGTCTGAACCACCTTATCTGATCCTATCCATCGACTTGACGAGCTTCTCGTCAGCAAGTATCGCGTGTCTTGCCATCAGATAGAATATCAGTGCTATCGCAGGCATAACGGCTGGCCATTTCGGCACAAAGTCCACCGTTCCCCACGACTTATCATCAACCGTCTGCGCCACCACGAAGAAACAGATATACCACCCTACTATCAACAGGGCGTTCAACGCACAGAAAAGCGCCTGAATCTTCCTGTTCCGGTAGATGAAGATAGTATATGCCCCAAGGGCGGCCGTAGGCAACAGAATGGCGAACAGCGGCCACACATCGAAATGCCGATGTCCCAGCGGATCGGTGAACCACAGGTTATACACCCGCGACACATCCAGTCCGGCTGCATTGTAGGAGCCAATCTGCGTACAAAGGCAGATGACCGTCAAAATAACCGCCACCACCAAATAAATGGTCTGTTTACGCTGCCACACAGTCCTTTAATTTTTTAATCTTTTAATTTTCTAATTTTTTAATTCTCCTGGTTCTCCCGGGCAGGATCACGCCAATAGACCTTGTCCTCCACGAACTCCTGCGTAGCCAGCAGTGTGGGCTTCGGAAGTTTCTCGTAATAACGCGAGATTTCAATCTGCTCACGGTTCTCGAACACTTCCTCTAAGGAGTCATTATATGACGCGAACTCAGCGAGTTTCTTGCTCAGGTCTTCCTTGATCTGCATACTGATCTGGTTAGCGCGCTTGGCGATGATGGCCACACTCTCATAGATGTTACCGGTATCACGGCAGAGATCCATAATGTTACGCGACACTGTGTTTACGGGTGCTTTTGATTTCTTGTAATCCATATTATTTAATCTTTTGTTACTTTCTTACATTTGACGATATACTTCTCCGCCAGAGCGACATTCTTCGACTCCGGGAACTCGTTGATGAAGCCGTAGCACTCATCCTCGGCATCACGGTAACGCTCCAGGCGCTTCTCGTCCGAACTGTTCTCTGCCAACTGGAACTTACTCTTCATAATCAGCAGCATAAAGTCCTCACGCAGACTGCAATACGGATAATTCTTCAACGTATTCTGCGCCGTGATGATGCTGGAAGTATAATTACTCTCGTCGTTGGAATTGATATTGCCGAAATAGCCGCCCAGGTTGTAATACAGCTGTGCCGACAGGAACTCCTTCTGGATCAGTTTGTCAGTCAGCTCATACAACCGCTCCTGAGCCTGCGGACGCAGATGGGAGTCGGGATAGAGATCCATAAACTGCTGATAGGCGGTGATGGCACCATTGGTGGGCGACTGGTCCAGACGCGGTTCCGGAGAACTCTGGTAGAGCGACTGGCCGATGTAGAAATACGCCGGCTCCGCATACAGTCCGCGCGGATAGCTCGTCGTATATTTCTTAAATGTCTCAGAGGCAGCCTCGTAGTCCAGGTTGCAATACTGCGCCATCGCGAGCATATACAGACACTCCTGAGCCTCATCACTACCCTTCTTCATCGTCACCACCTCCTGCAACAACAGCGATGCCTGCTGGAACTTGCCACGGGCAAACGCCTCCTTGGCAAATTCGTACTTCATCTCGTTGTCGCCGTACTTCGACACAGCTTGGTACTCCGATGTGCAGCTGCACATCAGCAGGGCTGAGATAGATGCTATAATGACTGTTTTCTTCATTTCGGGGTGCAAAGTTACGACTTTTCAGCCAAATAACAAAGTTTTTTATAAAAATTATGTATTACAGCAGGCGAATTATGAATTATTTGTGTATCTTTGCACGCTATGAGCAAATATCATTTGATTTCTGACTATCAGCCGACGGGGGATCAGCCCGAGGCCATCCGACAGTTGACGGAGGGGCTGGAGAGGGGCGACAAGGCCCAGGTGCTGCTCGGCGTGACGGGTTCGGGTAAGACGTTCACGATGGCGAACGTCATCGCCAACTGGAACCGCCCTACCCTCATCCTGAGCCACAACAAGACGCTGGCCCACCAGTTGTATATGGAGATGAAGGAGTTCTTTCCCGAGAACGCCGTCGAGTATTATGTCAGCTATTATGACTACTACCAGCCGGAGGCGTATCTGCCGACGACGGACACGTATATCGAGAAAGACCTGGCCATCAACGACGAGATAGACCGACTGAGGCTGTCAGCCGTATCAAGCTTATTATCAGGCAGAAACGACGTGATCATTGTATCATCGGTTTCGTGCATCTACGGTATGGGCAGTCCGGTGGCGCTGCAGGAGAATGTGATAGAGCTGCAGGTGGGACAGAAACTGAGCCGCAACGCGCTGTTAAGGAAATTGGTACAGTCGCTCTATGTAAGAAACGACCTGGACCTGCAGCGCGGCAACTTCCGCGTGAAGGGCGACACGGTGGATATCGCGATGGCCTATTCGGAGGTGGTGCTGCGCATCACGTTCTGGGACGATGAGGTGGATGCCATCGAGGAGCTGGACGGCGTGACCTTCGACCGCTTAGCGAAGTTCCAGGATTATAAGCTCTACCCCGCCAACCTCTTTATGACCTCGCAGGAACAGACGAACATCGCCATCCACGACATCCAGGACGATCTGATGAAGCAGATTGCCTTCTTCGAGGAACTGGGAGACGGCATCAAGGCGCAGCGGATCAAGGAGCGCGTGGAGTATGATATGGAGATGATCAAGGAGCTGGGACACTGTTCGGGCATCGAGAACTACAGCCGCTACTTCGACGGCCGCAAGGCGGGCGAAAGGCCGTACTGCCTGCTCGACTTCTTCCCCGACGACTATCTGCTCTTCATCGACGAGAGTCACGTGAGCGTGCCGCAGATCAACGGTATGTACGGCGGCGACCGCAGTCGCAAGCAGAACCTCGTGGAGTACGGTTTCCGTCTGCCTGCCGCCTTCGACAACCGTCCGCTGCGCTTCGAGGAGTTCCAGCAGGAGGTACACCAGGTGATCTACGTGAGCGCCACGCCTGCCGACTACGAGCTGCAGGAGTCCGAGGGCATCGTGGTGGAACAGGTGATCCGTCCGACGGGCCTGCTGGACCCCGAGATAGAGGTGCGACCGAGCGAGAACCAGATCGACGACCTGCTGAACGAGATACAGATCCGCAAGGAGCGTGGCGAGCGCGTGCTCGTGACGACGCTGACGAAACGGATGGCGGAGGAGATGGCCGACTACCTGATGAGACACGGGGTGAGGACGAACTACATCCACAGCGAGGTTAAGACGCTGGAACGGGTGCAGATACTCAACGACCTGCGGCTGGGCAACTACGATGTGCTCGTGGGCGTGAACCTGCTGAGAGAGGGTCTCGACCTGCCCGAGGTGTCGCTCGTGGCCATCCTCGATGCTGACAAGGAGGGATTCCTGCGCAGTCACCGCAGTCTGACGCAGACCGCCGGGCGTGCGGCAAGAAACGTGAACGGCAAGGTGATTATGTATGCGGACACTATCACCGCCTCGATGCAGCTCACCATCGACGAGACGCTGCGCCGAAGGGAGAAGCAGATACACTACAACGAGGAACACGGCATCACGCCGAAGCAGATCGTGAAGAACATCAGTCAGGCGGCCCTGCAGAAGGAGAACCGCGCCGACACGAAGGAACTGCGGAGGGAGTATGGTATCGCTGGCGACGGTGTGTCGATGGCGGCGGATCCGATCGTGGCCCGTATGACGAGACCGCAGATGGAGAAGTATATTGCCGAGATCCAGCAGCAGATGAAGGAGGCCGCCAAGCGCCTCGACTTCCTCCAGGCCGCCCAGTACCGTGATGAAATCATCCGCCTGCAGAAAGAACTCGAACTAAAGTAAAGGTGAAAGAGTGAAAAGGTGAAAAAGTGAAAAAGAAGGATGCAAAACGTTAAAAGTATTTGATACAACTATGATTTCACCTTTTCACCCTTTCACCTTTTCACTTTTATTCGTACCTTTGCAGCCATAAACAATAAAAATAGGTAAAGATGAAAAAGATTTTGATAGCCCTGTTGATGATGATGCCGGTGTTGGCATCTGCTCAGGACAACACCTGGGAGCGCATCGAAGTAGAAGAACAGCCGAAGGAGAATCCCGACGCCAAGTACCTGGCACCCAACGCCGTACCCGAAATTGACGGTATGGTGAGATGGCAGACCACCCTCTATGCGGAGGGGAAGACCGCCGACGAGATCTACGACATCCTCCTCCAGCAGATGACGAAGATGACCACCGAAGCAAACCAGATCGGCGGCAGCGCTGTGGTCTTACAGGATCGCGAGAAGCACGAGCTGGGCGCCGTCTATCACGAGTGGCTGGTCTTCCAGGACAAAGTGTTCTCGCTCGACCGCACGCATTTCAACTTCCAGCTCCGCGTCACCATCACCGACGGCAAGTGTGATGTGACCATCGACCACATCACCTACGACTACGAACTGGAGCGCAAGCCGCAGCACTACAAGGCCGAGGAGTGGATCACCGACAAGTACGCGGTGAACAAGAAGCACACGAAGCTCTACCCCATCTCCGCGAAGTTCCGTCGTAAGACCATCGACCGTAAGGACTTCATCTTCAACAAGTTCAACACGCTGATTAACGGTTAATGACAACCAAGGACAAGATTCGCAACTGCCTCAACATCATCTTTATGGTGTTGGCCGTCATCGGCGTGATCTACTATCTGACGAAGGATCGGATGGTGGGTACGTACATCATCTTGATCGCGATGTGCTTCAAGATTGCAGAGTCGTCGCTGAGGATGTTGAATAAATAAAGGTGAAAAAGTGAGAAAAATGTTTCAAAGACATCATAAGAGAATCGGACTAAGGGTGATTGTGTTACTTTTCACCCTTTCACCTTTTCACTTTTTCACCTCTGCTTTCGCCCAGTTCGAAGACTATAACCAGATAGACGAGGACGGTAACGTATCGCGGCGCAACGAGAACTTCAACAAGCACAACAACGACACGACGCGCAACAAGGAGATTCCCAAGGGCTTCCACACGTGGACCATCGACCGCACTTTCGGCGATATGACGCCTGCGGTGCCCGACACCCTGCCCCACCTCTTTATGAACACCACGTTCAACAGCGGTATGTACGGAGAATACAACCACACGGGCAGCAACTACACCAGCCGTCTGAGCCGTATCTTCTTCAACCGTCCTGCCACCGAGGTCTATTTCTTCTCACAGCCCTACAGCTTCGTAGAGAAACGGCCGGAGAAGTTCCTCTTTATGAACACCCTCTCGCCCTACACGACGATCCTCTACGACAACTGCGGTGACAAGACCAGCGGTGAGGACCACATAGACGCGAAGTTCGCCGTGAATGCGAACAAACGCCTGAACTTCGGCTTCGACCTGGAATACGCCTACTCGCGCGGTTACTTTATGAACCAGAACGTGTCGCACTTCGATGCCACGCTGTTCAGCTCTTATACCGGCGACAAATACAGTATGCACGCCTTCTTCTCCGCCATCCACCAGAAGGCCGAGGAGAACGGCGGTATCGAAAACGACAACTATATCGTACACCCCGAGAGCTTCTCCGAGTCGTACAGCGAGAACGAGATTCCCACCATCCTCTCAGACACCTGGAACCGCAACGACCACCAGCACCTCTTCTTCACCCACCGCTACAACGTGGGCTTCTACCGCAAGGTGAAGATGACCGAAGAGGAGATCAAGGCCCGTGAGTTTGCCAAAGCTGCACAGAAGGAGAAGGAAGACCGTGAGGCCAAGAAAGCGCTGGAGAACGGTGAAGAGCCTGCGCCCAGACCGTCCAGCCGACCCAGCGGCCGTCCGGACCACGCCCGCATCGTAGGTGCCGAACCGAAGGCGAAGCTCGACTCCCTCGCCGCAGAGGCCATCGACACCACCCGCATCAAGATCGAAGACCAGGCGACGCTCGACAGCCTCCTGCGCGCCCAGGCCATCCAGGACTCCATCGACGCGACGATGAAGGACGAGTTCGTGCCCGTCACCAGCTTCATCCACACCCTCGAATGGAACAACTACCGGCATATCCACCAGTCGTACTTCACACCCAACGACTACTACAAGAACCGCTATCTCGACCGCAACAACCTGGACAATGACTCCATCTACGACCAGTCGAACCACCGGATGATAAAGAACGTCTTCGGCATCGGACTGCTCGAAGGCTTCAACAAATACGTGAAGGCGGGACTGAAGATCTTCGCCGCACACGAGTACCGCTCGTTTGAGATTCCAGACACCGTAGGAGGACTCACGACCCGCAGCAGCTGGAAGGAGAACGACTTCAGCATCGGCGGAAGGCTGACGAAGACGCAGGGCCGCACCCTCCACTTCAACGCCGGCGTGGAAGCGTGGATAGCCGGTGAGAACGTCGGACAGCTGCACCTCGACTTCAGCACCGACCTGAACTTCGCCCTCTTCGGCGATACCGTCCGGCTGGCAGCCAACGCCTACTTCCACCGCGACAAACCCGGATTCTTCCTGCGCAGGTTTCACGGCAAGTACGTGTGGTGGGACAATACCGACCTCTCGGCCGAGACGCGCACACGCCTCGAAGGCATCTTCACTTACGAGAAGACCAACACCACCCTGCGCGTAGGCATCGAGGAGATTCAGAACTACACCTACTTCGGTATGAGCTACGACAAAGTGGAAAACGGCATCACCAACCTCAGCGCAGGTGTATTCCAGAATTCCGGCAACATCAACGTGATGATGGCACAGCTGCACCAGAACTTCCGACTCGGACCGCTGAACTGGGAGAACGTCATCACCTACCAGAACTCCAGCAACAAGGACGTGCTGCCGCTGCCCACCTGGAACATCTTCACGAACCTCTACCTGAAGTTCAAGGTGGCCAAAGTGCTCGGTGTCGAACTCGGTGCCGATGCCACCTGGTTCAGCAAATACTACGCCCCCGACTTCTGTCCGGCCATCAACACGTTCGCCGTCCAGCAGAACGCCGCCAGCCGCGTGGAACTCGGCGGCTATCCCTGGGTGGATGTCTATGCGAATATGGTGCTGAAGAAGGTGCGCTTCTTCGTGATGATGCGTCACGTGAATGCGGACTCAGGCAACAGGATGCGGTTCCTCGCACCCCACTATCCCACTAACAGCTCCGTACTGCACTTCGGTGTGTCGTGGGTATTCTACAATTAAGGAGACAAGTAAACAAGGAGTTCAAGGAGTTCAAGACAATACAAAAGGAGCTTCATTATCATTTGTCCTGAACTCCTTGAACTCCTTGTCTCCTTGTTTACAATAAAAGACCTATTGTAACACAGAGGCCATAAATAAAGATATTACGAGCGGTCTCCCCAAGGCATAGATTCAGCGCCTTTCCCTGATAAATCTTCTTGATGCGCAGATACGTGAATACGTGCAGCACAAAATACAGCAGCGGGAACACCGTTGCCAGCGGATGGCCATTCAGACAGAACGTGCCGTCGAGGATCATCGCCCCGACGCCGACACCGAGATACAGCTGCAGTCCAGCCTCCGGGCCCATCCGCACGATGAGCGTCTTCTTGCCTGCCAGGCGGTCGTTATCCCTATCGCGGAAGTTATTCACGATCAGCAGCGCATCGATCACCAATCCGCAGGCCAGCGACGCCAGGAACACCTCCCACGTCAGGTCGTGAATCTGCACATAGTACGTGCAGCCCACCGGCACCAGTCCGAAGAACACCAGCACCAGCACATCGCCCAAGCCCTCGTATGAAAAGAACGTCGTATAGAGGAAGGCGAACACCACGCACAGCACGCCGATCAGGATCATCTCCAGTCCCCCGTACCACGCTAAGGGCAGTCCGATGACGCAAGCCAGACACGTCGTCAGTGCGATCGCCTTCTTCATCGCGTCGAGCGTCACCCACCCCTGGGCACAGGCCCTGCGAGGCCCCAGACGCGTCTCCGCATCATCGGAGCCGTTCACGAAGTCGAAGAAGTCGTTGATCAGGTTCGCGTCAATCTGCATCGCGAAGGAAAAGAGCAGACACAGCAGCGCTGCCGTCCACGAGAACACGTCGCCGTCATACATTTTGGCATCCTGCCAGGCGAGCGCGGCACCGATCATCACGGGAACGGCCGCCCCCGACAGCGTCTTCGGACGGGCTGCCAGCAGCCACGCCTTCAGCGAATTGGTCTTGATTATTGCTTCTTCCATCGTTCTTTTCTTTAATTTATGTGCAAAAGTACAAAAGATTTTTGAATAGT
>JAEEGI010010577.1_pt1 | contig 20024 bp, 19 predicted proteins | sample 8958751 | NCBI WGS metagenome assembly JAEEGI01 (sample SAMN16246545, study PRJNA631951) | gut metagenome | biome: gut microbiome; feature: rumen; material: KS-attached | host: Bos | place: Iran: Karaj | collected 2018-10 | reverse complement strand
TTTGAAAAAGCAAAGAAGATTAAGACCGGTACAACCGGTGATAATATGATGATCCTTCTTGAGCGTCGTCTTGACAATGTTATCTTCCGTCTCGGATATGGCAGAACAAGAACAGAAGCTCGTCAGATCGTTGACCACAAGCAGGTTCTCATTAACGGTAAGTGCGTAAACATTCCTTCTTACCTTGTTAATGTAGGCGATGTTATTGAGATCAAGGATACTAAGAAGGCATCCCAGAGATATAAGGACATCCTCGAAGTAACCGCAGGAAGAGCAGTTCCCGCATGGCTTGAAGCAAACCATGAGAACCTTTCCGGTAAGGTTTTGGAGTTCCCTACAATTGATATGATCGACGTTCCTGTAAACGCTACACTTATTGTCGAGTTGTATTCCAAATAGTAGGCTGATTCGGTTGTTTTACCGAAGCATCGGGGAAAATATCCCCGGGACAACAATATTAAAGGAGGGTCCGATATGTTTGATTTCGATTTTAAGCCGGCAAAGATTGAGATTGCCGAAAGTACAGAGGACAATAAATACGGTCGTTTTGTCGTAGAGCCCCTTGAACGCGGATACGGCACAACGCTGGGTAATTCCCTGAGAAGAATCATGCTTTCTTCACTTCCGGGTTCGGCTGTAAGCCAGATTAAGATCGATGGCGTAGTCCATGAATTCTCGGAAATTCCGGGCGTTAAGGAAGACGTTACCGAAATCGTTATGAACATCAAGAGTCTTGCAATAAAGAATAACAGCTCTACAAACGAGCCCAAGGTCGCATACATTGAAGCCGAGGGTGAGGGTGTTGTAACGGCTGCCGATATTATCGTTGACTCGGATATCGAAATTATCAACAAGGATCAGGTTATTGCTACACTTAACGGCGGTGAGGATTGCAAGCTTTACATGGAACTCACGATCACTAACGGTCGTGGTTATGTAAGCTCTGAGAAGAACAAGAACGATGAACTTCCTATCGGAGTTATCGCTGTTGATTCCATCTACACACCTGTTGAGAGAGTAAACTTAACGGTTGAGAATACCCGTGTCGGCCAGATGACCGATTACGACAAATTAACACTTGATGTTTACACAAACGGAACTTTGGCTCCCGACGAGGCTGTCAGCCTTGCAGCTAAGGTTTTGAGCGCACATCTTGAGTCTTTCATTCAGCTTTCCGAGCGTGCTGCTTCCGCAGAAGTTATCGTTGAAGCTGAATCTGATGAAAAGGAAAAGATTCTTGAAATGAGCATTGATGAACTCGAGCTTTCCGTTCGTTCCTTCAACTGCTTGAAGCGTGCAGGTATCAATACCGTTGGCGAACTTGTAAACAAGACTCCCGATGACATGATGAAGGTTCGTAACCTTGGTCGTAAGTCACTGGAAGAAGTACATGCTAAATTAAAAGAACTGGGCTTGTCTTTAAGACAGAGCGAAGAGAGTTAAGATCAGATCACGATCTGAGGGACAGGTCGGGATGATACATATTATTTAGGAGGAATTACGATGGCAGGCTATAGAAAACTTGGCAGAACAGCAAGCCAGAGAAAAGCACTGCTCAGAAACCAGGTTACCAATCTTCTTTACAACGGCAAGATTGTTACCACTGAGTGCAGAGCCAAAGAAGTGCAGAGCATCGCTGAAAAGATGATCACACTTGCTGTTAAGGAAAAGGATAACTTTGAAACAGCAACCGTTAAGGCTAAGGTTGCTCGTAAGGATAAGGACGGAAGACGCGTTAAGGAAGTTGTAGACGGCAAGAAGGTTGACGTTTTCGACGAAGTAGAGAAGGAGATCAAGAAGGATATGCCTTCCAGACTTCATGCTCGCAGACAGATGGAAGCTTATCTTTATGACGTAACTGAAGTTCCTACAGAAGTTGCAGGCAAGAAGAAGAACACAAAGAAAGTTGATGTTGCACAGAAGCTCTTTGATGAGATCGCACCCAAGTATGCAGATCGCAAGGGCGGCTACACACGTATCGTTAAGATCGGTGAGCGTAAGGGCGATGCAGCTATGGAAGTTCTTCTCGAGCTGGTTTAATTTAAATCATTACATCAATAATAAACGGACATCTTACAAGCTGATTGTAAGGTGTCCGATTTTTTTTACACCACTCTTTTCTTAAACTCCATCCTTGTATTGAAACGGTGGATATGTTAAAATAAAGTTTACTGTGGGTAAATAGAGACTTTTGTTGAAAGACAGGATTTTACGGATGATAAAAGCAAGCAAACTTGCATATGAATATATAAGAAGAGACGAAGAAGGCAACGTGGAAGGCATAGTAAGAGCCATCGACGGGATCGATCTTGACATAAAAAAAGGGGACTTTGTGGCTATCCTAGGTCACAACGGTTCAGGAAAGTCCACAGTGGCAAAGGAGATCAATGCGATCCTGGAGCCCACTGAGGGAGTGCTTTTCGTTAACGGGTTTGATACTTCAAAAGAAGAAAATATCTGGGATATACGTCAAAGCGCCGGAATGGTTTTTCAGAATCCCGATAACCAATTGGTGGCTTCCGTGGTGGAAGAGGACGTGGCTTTTGGCCCTGAAAACCTGGGCGTTCCCACGGATGACATAGTTAAGAGAGTGGCTTTTGCTCTTGAAAAGGTGGGAATGACCGCTTACAGGACTTCATCTCCCAATCATCTTTCGGGAGGACAGAAGCAAAGGATAGCAATAGCGGGCATTCTTGCTATGAAGCCCAAGTGCATAGTGCTTGACGAGCCCACGGCCATGCTGGATCCCAACGGTAGAAAAGAAGTAATAGCCACAATACATGAACTTAACAAAAAAGAGGGTATCACCATCCTTCTGATCACTCATTATATGGATGAAGTGGTGGATTGCGATAAGGTCATAGTCATGGATAACGGTAAGATAGTTATGCATGGCACACCCAGAGAGATATTCTCAAGACCCGAGGAAGTAAAAAAACACAAATTGGATCTGCCTCAGGCTACAGAGCTGGCATATGAACTTAAGAAAGACGGATTGGATCTTCCGGAAGGAGTACTTTCGGTGAATGAATTTGTGGATGCTTTTGTTTCCAAATACGGTAAGAAATGAGGAAAGACTTTGCTTTATTTAGATAAGGTAAATTATATTTATCAAAAGGGCACGGCAATGGAAATGCCGGCTTTACATGATGTTTCCATCGAGATCAGGGACGGGGAATTTATCGGTATAATCGGCCACACGGGTTCCGGTAAATCTACTTTGATCCAGCACCTGAACGGTCTTGTGCGTCCCACCGGCGGAAATATTTATTATAACGGCAGAGATATCTGGGATGAAGACTTTTCGAGAAAAGAACTCAGAACCAAGGTGGGGCTTGTTTTTCAATATCCCGAGTATCAGCTTTTTGAAACTACGGTGGAAAAGGATGTGGAATTCGGGCCTTCCAATATGAAACTTCCGAAACTTGAAGTACAGCTCAGAGCTTTTGAGGCTCTTAAAACCGTAGGTATCGGAGAAGATCTTTACGATGTTTCCCCCTTCGACCTTTCAGGAGGTCAGAAGAGAAGAGTGGCCATTGCGGGAGTCCTCGCCATGAAGCCGGAAGTCATAGTATTGGATGAGCCCACAGCCGGGCTGGATCCCAGTGGAAGAGACGAGATACTGGAGGCTATAGATCGTATCCGTGAGGAAAGAAAGATAACTGTTGTTCTGGTTTCTCATTCCATGGAAGATGTGGCCAGATTTGTGGACAGACTGATAGTTATGGATCATGGCTGCGTCCGGTTTGACGGACCGACCAAAGAGGTATTCCAAAACTACGAAGAACTTGAAAAGATCGGCCTTGCCGCTCCTCAGGTCACCTATCTTACCGCAGCCCTTATAAAGCGCGGCATACCTTTGCCGGGAATCGCCACCACTGTGGAAGAAGCAAGGGAAATGCTGAAGGCTGTTACAGGAGTTAAATAAATGTTACGAGATATTACACTGGGACAATATTATCCCTCACAATCGGTCATACACAGACTGGACCCCAGAGTTAAGCTGACAGCCACCTTGCTGTTTATAGTATCCATGTTCCTGTTTCACACATTTGTGGGATACATTATTGCAGGGATCTGTCTGGCTACAGTCATCATCGTTTCCAGGGTTCCTTTTAAGTTTATGATGAAGGGACTTAAGACCATCTGGTTTTTGCTTATATTTACAATGTTTTTTAATATATTCCTCACTTCGGGAACACCTGTGTTTCAGTGGCAATTCATTACTGTGACCAAAGAAGGACTGACTACGGCAGCATTTATGGGGCTTAGGCTTTTCTTCCTGATCATCGGTTCATCACTGATGACTCTTACTACCACGCCAAATCAGCTTACAAGCGGTATGGAAACAGGCTTAAGATGGATGAAGAAGATCCACGTGCCGGTGCATGAGATATCCATGATGATGTCCATTGCCTTAAGATTCATTCCGATCCTGATGGAGGAAACTGACAGGATAATGAAGGCTCAGCAGGCAAGAGGAGCTGATTTTGAGGAGGGCAGGTTCATGGACAGGATAAAGGCTCTGGTGCCTGTTTTTGTTCCTTTGTTCGTGTCAGCCTTCAGACGTGCAAATGAGCTGGCTATGGCTATGGAAGCAAGGTGTTATCATGGAGATGAGGGCAGGACTTCCATGAAACCTTTGAGATATGCAAGAAGAGATGGTGTAGCTTATCTTCTTCTCTTGCTTTATATCGTTGTGATCGTGGCAACAGACAGGGTGGTACTTGGTTTATTATGAAAAGGGTAATGCTGGAAGTGGCATATGACGGAACAAAATATTCCGGTTGGCAGATTCAGCAAAACAGCGAGACTGTTGCCGGTGTTCTGACTAAGGAGCTTAAAAGATTATTGGGTGAAGACATCCTTTTGATAGGCGCCAGCAGAACAGATGCCGGTGTGCATGCAATGGGAAATATATGCGTGTTCGATACAGAGTCCGAAATACCGGGAGAAAAGTTTTGTTATGCCTTAAATCACTCATTACCGGAAGATATAGTTATACAAAGATCTTGCGAAGTTCCTTCGGATTTTCATCCCAGAAAGATAAAATGCAAAAAGACCTATGAATACAGGATATGGAATGCTGACCATATTCAGCCCTTTAACAGAAAATATACCTATTTTGTATATAAAAAACTGGACATGGAAAAGATGAAGGAAGCTGCGGGTTATATCACAGGAACCCATGATTTCACGGCATTTTGTTCGATACATACGGTTGTTCCCGATCATGTGAGAACCATATATGAAGCAGAAGTGTTTAAAGAAGGCAATCTCATCACTTTCAGGATCACAGGAAACGGTTTTCTGTACAATATGGTCCGGATAATAGCCGGCACGCTGGTACAGGTGGGACTGGGAGAAAAGACACCCGAAAGCATAAAGGATATACTGGCTTCCGAGGACAGAAGCAATGCGGGGCCTACAGCACCTGCTCAGGGACTTACGTTAATGAGGATAGATTATTTAAATGAGAATAAATAGGCTAAAATACAAGATACTGCTTTCCGTTCTGGTTGCAGCAATAGCTGCGGGGTGCGGGAAAAACCCGGGACCGGGGGAAAACGGAGTTATTGAAACACAGGTGACAGCAATAGCCACCTTTACCCCGACACCCACTTTTACCCCTGCACCTACGGAAACCCCTACGCCCACCTTCACGCCGACACCCACCTTTACCCCTACGCCCACCTTCACACCCACTCCCACTCCGGAGCCGGCCATGACAATATCCATGGTCGGGGATATATTGATGCACACAGGGGTGGAAAAAGACTGTTTGCAGGCTGACGGGACATATGACTATACATCGATCTTTAAAAATATGAAGGATCGTATTTCTGCCTTTGACTATTCTTTTGTCAATCAGGAAGTTATCATCGGAGGCAGGGACTTGGGAGTAAACGGATATCCGAATTTCAATGCTTCCTTCGAACTGGCGGATGCACTTTCGGATGCGGGTTTCGATGTGGTGCTCCACGCCACTAACCATGCACTGGACAAAGGAAAGTCCGGTATACTTAATTGCCTTTCCAACTGGAAGAGATTTTCGGGCATATATGTTCTCGGCATCTATGATAGCGAAGAAGCGGCAGAGGATCAGATAGTCTACCTTGAAAAGGACGGAATGAAGATCGCGGTTTTGAATTTTACTTATGGAACCAATGGGATCAAAGTTCCTTCCACAATGCCTTATGCAGTGGGACCTTTTCTTGTAAATGATCCGGCTTCTGAAAGCAATGCGGTAGCCGTTAAGAAAGTTACGGATCTTATTGACAGGGCAGAACAAAATGCGGATTTCACCATTGTATGTCCTCACTGGGGAACAGAGTATTCCAATAAGCAGGACTATTCCCAGAGATCCTGGAACAGGATATTTTACGAGCATGGAGTGGACCTGGTGATGGGAACTCATTCCCACGTTATCCAGCCCATTGTAGTGGTTGACGAAAAATCCACCTATGACGTTTGGGAACTGGGCATTGGAGAGAACGGACCAAGAGAAGTGTCGAGTGATCGTATGCTTGTATATTACTCTCTCGGAAATTTTGTGAACTGGACTGAGGAAGAGGGGGAAAAGATCCTTAAAAGAATGCTGGGTGGAATGTCCGAGGTTCTTTTGGGACGAGATGATGAAGGCAACGTTATCATAAAGGATTTTGATATAACACCTGTTGTATGTCATGTGAAGACAGGAAAAAATGCTGTTACAGTATATGCCTTATCTGATTACAATGAGGAATTGGCAGCAGAAAATGAAGTATATGTCCGGGCAGGTAAAAAGTTGACGATAGATTATTGCACAAACTTATTGGATGAAGTTTGGGGGAACCTATGGCGATGAAAAAAGATAAAGTGGTGTTCAGAATACTGTATGGCATATTGTTGGCAGCCATTATCCTTTTAACGGATTATGCGGTTGTTTTCGTACAGGCCAATATAGATGATTATGAAGCGTCTCAGCCTGACCATGTGGTAAATGAAACCATGGAAAAATTTATCGATGCGGTGAGAAATGAAAGAGCTTCGGAAGTGATCAACTATCCGGAGATCAAAGTCAGCCCTTACGACAGCGATGTGTATGAAGAATACAACAGAAAATTGGCCATGGCTCAGAACTGGACATGGAAGATCCTTTCCGGCAGTTACAGTGAAGTAAGGCAGGTCTACGGCTTTTACGGAGACGGAGAGCTGCTTGCAAAGTTTATCCTTAACTGTACCGATTCCAGGATCATAATGGAGATATTGACGGCCAATACCTGGGAGGCGGGAGAGATCTCACCTGTTCTTACACTTACAAATTACACGGAATATATTGAGATCCCTTCGAATTTTACCGCTGTTCTTAATGATCAGGCAGTATATAAAAATGCCAACGGAGTGGAATGTACGGAGAAGGAAGGCAATGTTATCTACAGCATTCCGGATATGTATAATCTTAAGGAAGTAAAGGTTTATGACCACGCGGGAAGAGAATGCAAAACCGTAAACAATAACGGATATGTTACCGCTGAGTACAATACCTACAATCTGATACTCCCTTCAAGTTATAAATTGACGGATGAGGGATATGAAGTGGCGGGAGTGCCCGATAACGGCGGAGTGCATTATATTTATAACACGGCAGCCGAAAGCCTTACGATAAGTGACGGCTACGGAAACAGCATCGACTACAAAAACGGAGATCAGGTGTCCACCTTCGATCTGGCGTTTACGATCCCGGATAATTTTGACATTAAGTGGCAGGGTAAGGATCTGAGCCTTTTTGAGACCGAAAGAGTGGTTTTGAGTAAGTATGACGATTACAGACCCTTTGCTGAAATGCCGGGGCTTGTAAAATATGAGATCAAGGGCCTTTTAAAGGAGCCGGAGCTTGAGATCAGAGATAATTTAGGTGATATTGTAGAACCTGAATTTGTGGGTAATCATTTTGAGATAACGGAACAGGCCACATTAAGGGAAGTTCCTCAGGAAGTCCTGGTGGAAGCGGATCCCATAGGAAGCGTGGAAATGTGGTCCCTTTTCCTGTCAAACGACCTTAAGGGTACCAGACACGGCTTTGGGATCATAAAGGAATATCTTGTTCCGGATACATATCTTTATAAAAATGCAGAAGCTTTTGCAAAGAGTATAGACATAACATTTGCTTCATCCCATGAGACACCTGTATTTATAGAAGAAGGAGTTTCGAATTATGTCAGATATTCGGATAACCTGTTCTCCTGTGATGTATATGTTAACAAGGAAATGAATGTTATAACGAATTACGAGAAGAAGATTGTAAATGATAAGATAAACAGCACATTTTTCTTCTGTTATTATGAAGGAAAGTGGAGGATCGCCGGACTTATTGCCAAAGGAGCGGAATGATCATGGAAGAGAAAAGATCTCTTAAAAACATAATATTGGTAAATGTGGGCAGAGTTTTTGCATGCATAGGCACTGTCGTCGCCGGGATATTGATGATCCTTATCCTTTCCATGAACATTATCTGTAACGGCGGATCTGCCACCGCCAGGGAAATCTTCGTTAGTACCATACTTGAGACAGGTGCTTTAAAATTTCTGGCCTCCTGGTATCTTACGGATGAAGAGATAAGCGAGATCGTTAAGAATAACTCCATGGAGGAGTTTAAAGAGGAAGTTGATACCAATCTCATTACCGTAGTTGCCGGAAATGCAGATGCGGGAAAGAACATGGGAGCAGCCTCCGGTAAAAATCAGGAAGCTGTTACAGCCACTCATTCCGACGCTTTTGGATCCGAATTGAACCGTGAAGTGGATGAGGACGGAGACGGTGTGATCTTTTACGAAGTTGAGGGCCGAAATTTTTACGGAACCATGATGGTAGTCCTGGATCCTTCCAGGGTAACTCTGGAATCTTATTACAACGATTACAGAAAAGGTGCTCCACTGGATAAGATCGTAGCCGAATACGGCGGAGTGGGAGGAATAAACGGCGGTATCTATATACAGACAGAATTGGGCGGAAGACCTTACGGTGTGACCGTGGGGCATGGTGAGATACAGACCAACAAACCCAGAGAGCTTAATGGACTGGTACTTATAGCACTGACCGAGGATAACATCCTGATCATAGAAGATATTTCCGACCTGGATGAAGCGGGTGTGGAAAAACTGGTCAAAGATAAGAAGATTAGGGATGGCTGCAGTTTCCAGGAGGAATTCAAGGACGAGAACAATCACTTTGTATCTCTTGTGATCAACGGTAAGCCCCGTGAGCTTAACGGCAACCTGGGAAGCGGATACAATCCAAGAACAGCCATAGGTCAAAGAGCAGACGGTGCTTTACTGCTTTTCGTTACCGACGGCAGAGGAGCTTCCGGACATCTGGGAGCATCGGCTTCGGATCTTATAGAGATAATGAGTGAATACGGCGCCGTAAATGCCGCAAATCTTGATGGAGGAAGTTCATCAAGCATGGTATATAACGGTAAATATATTATGGACAGTGTGACCTTCAGAAAGGCAAATACATCCTGGAATCTTCCAATTGCATTTGTGGTCAAATAAATGCAGGAATGGGAAAGATCAATGGGATATGGTAGATCAAACGTGAAGAAAACTTTAAAATATAAAAAGATCATAGTATTGATGGTTATGATGGTATCATTGTTAACCATGTCTTCCGGAAAAACGGAAGTAAAGGCCGAAGAATTGGAGATCACACTTGAGGATCTTCTCGAAGGAATTACCTTTGAGGTTGGACCTGACGGAACACTGATCATCGTAGATGAGGACGAAAATGATAAGTCCCTTGATTATATGGTGTTACCTTCATATGCATTGCCGGAGGGACATGGGCTTTCTGCACTCAGGGATGATAATACGGAAACCGCAGAAATGATACCGGAAAACTCTGTTTTGGGCATAAAGGCAGATGAAAAGATCTACGGCGTGTATGTGACCTGGGATTGTTTAAATCTTCCCGGAGAATGGAAACTGGAGTATGGTTCAGAGTCCATAGTCTGCGGAAAAGACGGTTTCCTTCGTGAATTTATAGAGATTCCGGGAGGAGCGGATACTTGCAGACTTTCCTTTACGGGACAGGCAGGGATCTGTGAACTGGAAGTGTTCGGTGAAGGAGAAATACCCGACAGGGTCCAGAGATGGGAAAAACTGGATAAGGATGCGGACATATTGATATTTGTACCTCATGAAGGTGATGAGATAGCAGATTTTGGGGCCGTCGAGGCAATATATGCAGGAAAGAGGGATCTGCGTGTCAAGGTCGTCTACATGTGCGAATATACTTCTTCGGAAGAAAGGATGAAGGAGTACGAAAAACTTGATTCTCTGTGGAAACTGGGAGTAAAGTATTATCCTGAAATGGGGAAATTCAGGAATAAGCTGCTCATGAGTTATCAAACGGCGGACAAGTTTTACGGATATGATAACGTGCTTTCTTTTGCGACTGAGAATATCAGAAGATTTAAGCCCATTGTTGTGGTGGCGCCGGATATCGAGGGTGAAAACGGCAATGCAGTACATATGCTGCTGGCTAAGGCAGTAATTGAGGCTGTTGAGATTTCAGGGGATGATAATGTGTTTTGGGATCTTGTTGAAAAATACGGTATCTGGGACGTTCCCAAAACATACCTGCACAATTATGTGGGTAACGGAGCCATTTCTCTTGATATGGGGAACGGTGTAACGGAACTGCTTGAGGATGCGATCAAGAGCAGGAAGGCAGAAAGCTGGTGCGGATCGTTGATCGAAGGTGCTGAATTTTCAGCAGACAATGCTCCATATTTTGGACTGTATCGGACCAATGTGAGGGTTGACAAGCGAAACGATATGATGGATAATGTCAGGTCTTATCAGGATCAGGAAGATCTGGCAAAGTACAAGGCCGAACGAGATAAAATGGCCGCATATGAGAAAGAAAACAATAAATACAACGAACAGCTTATAAGGGTACAAAAAGAGGGCAATTATTTATATGGAAAGTATCTCTTTGATGAATTGGGAACTTTTTTGGATAAAATAAGAGCTAATGAGTGGGAATAATTTTTAGAATGAAAAGAAGACGTAAAATCGCAAAAATACTAATACTTGCGTTGTTGCTGGAATTTTTTATGCGGGTTACTTACGGCATCAGTCCGGAGCCTGCCTATGCAGCGACAACATTGACTGTTGAAAGTTATGACGATGGAAAGGCCAATCGCGGTGAACAGTTCTCGGCAGATAAATACATTGCACAGAGAATAGACTATGCGTTCAGTTTGTACGGTCCGGGGGCTTTCTTCAGCAAAAACGGAAGAGCATGTACCTGTCACCCCAATCATCCGGAGATCAGATGCCTGGAAAACAACCTGACAGACCCAAGATGTAACTGCCTCAGATATGTTGATATAGAAGGTGAAACGGTAGACCTTAAAGCAACTCAATGTATGGGCTATGCTATGTTCATACAGCAGGTACTTTTCGGTGTAAACAACATTGCCAACCGTAACAAGTTCCAGTATATTTCCGGACCCAATCAAAAGGCTCAGGAAATTACAGGAAAAGAAGTTGAAAAGTGGTTTATTGATCATGCCGAACTTATCCATCCCGGAACCCATCTTCGTTGTAATTACGGTAACCATTCGGTTATAATCCTTGGCGTGGATTATGACGATGGAAAGCTCTATGTTATTGACTGTAACTGGGGTATGAGATGCTATGTAAGTGAGATCCAGGTACTTTCATGGAACGGATTTGCATTAAAGTATCATTCACTTAACTGGGCATATGTTTACAAGAACTATTACGATACCTTCTATGGTGAGATCAGTAAGGAAGATCTTTCCGTTATCAGAAAGAACACCACTCCCACACCCACCAGTACTATGGCTCCCAAGCCCACCAGCACACCCAAGCCTGCACATTACAATGCAGGATATTATATCGTGAATGTTGACAAGGGTTCTTATTTAAATCTTCGTGCCGATACCAACACGGAATCCGACGTTGTTTCCAAGCTGGAGGTAGGATCACTTGTAGAGATATCCGACTTTGTATATAACGAAAACGGTCACCATTGGGGATACGTCTTCACGGTACCCAATGCGAGCAATCCCGGTACTCAGACGGGCGCAACCGCAACACCTGTACCGGATGATATTGAAGGACAGAGCAATAACCAGGTATGGGGTTGGCTGGCTATGGAATACGTTACCCTGAAGGCAGTTTATTCACCCACACCCACACCTACACCTCAGCCGGCATCAAAGTATGAAGCGGGTGAGTATGAGGTGGTTACGGAATTTGGACGACTTACCGTAAGAGAGTCATACACAACGAACTCGAAGATCTTGAGCATGCTTGTAAGCGGAACCAGACTTGATCTGGAGATCTTTGTCCAGGGCGGAAATGATATGGACTGGGCAAGAGTGATCGTGGAAAATGAATCGGGAAAGACCTATGGATGGGTTTCTACGGAATATCTCAAGCTGATACCTTCACCGACACCGACGCCGACAAACACGCCGACGCCGACAAACACTCCGACACCGACGCCTACACCTACCAATACACCGACGCCGACAAACACGCCAACGCCAACGCCCACTCCAACGCCTCTTCCTGCATTGGTTAAACTTGGAAAGAGCACGAAAAACGGGTTGATGACGATAATAAACAGTGACTTTGTACAGGCACATAAAATAGCGTTGATCCTTGTGGGGATCGCACTCGTTGCACAGTTCCCGCTTATTGGCATTTTAAAGAGAAAGAGCAGGAGAAGATTAGAACGATTACATCATAGATTGGGATAGAATGCAGAACAAGTTACTTAAAACTTATTTGATCACAGTGGTATTGCTGCTCCTGGCAGGGGCAGCAGTACTTGTAGTGGGATATAATTATCTGGAGCGCTACGAAAGAGAGCAGGAAAGGCTGGAGCAGGAAAGGATCGCCAATATCACACCTACTCCTACCCACACGCCCATACCGACTCTTGAACCTGAAGAGATCGTGGAAGCAAAGTACAAATACACCATAGAAGTTCCGGAGGGCTTTACGGTTTTGGGGGATAATGTTTCCGAAAGTGAAGCCAAAGAGGGTAAAAAAGCTGTTTTAATACAAACTGATTCACCGGAATTTGAGGTGAAGATAATCGATGAATACGGATATGAAGTGGATTACAGATCCGGAAATACCCTTGAAACAAAAACCTATAATCTGATACTTCCCGATAATTTTAAGGTTACGTTAAAAGAAGCTTCCAAGACCGCTGAGGATTATATAGTATCTGTAGAAGAAGCAGAAGAATATAGGTGGTGCTACGAGTATGCGGATATGCCTAAAATAGCTTCCTATGCATTTACCAATGCTTTAAATGCGCCGGATCTTGAGATCAGGGATAATCTTGATGCTTTGGTTACACCTTTTTGGACGGACGGCTATTTTACAATACGTGAACAGGCGGTTTTACATGAAATACCTTCGGAAGTCATTACCGAAGAGGAGATCATGGAATATGTGAAGACCTGGAGCAGTTTCATGACCGATGATCTTAAACCTGATGGGTTTGACGCTTATATTTTTACGGATAAAAAGACCGGCAAGAGAGTACCTTATGTTAAGGGGATGGATGTTCAAGGGCTTGATTACCGTTCCAGATCTCCAAGGGATTATGGATTTAGTGTGCTGGAAGAGTATTTACTTCCCGATTCCTACAGATATAGGGTCTTGAAAGAATATGCCTATGGAAGTGACATAGGTCTGACCAGCAGGCATTTACCTGATCCGGAGTTTATCAATGAAAAGATCGATAACTTTGTAATGTATACGGATTCATTCTTCTCCATCGACAGTTCCTTTACAAAAATACTTATATTACCTACCCTTGGATACAGTAAAAGGTACGATACAACATCTGTCAGGGTCTATTTTATAAAGAATCCGGACAGTACGGGAAACAGAAAATGGCTAATGGCCGACATGATCACCTTATCGGAAAACAGTGAGACTAAATAGATTATGAGTAGAACAGCCAAAAGTAACAGCATAGGGAAAAATATTTTGGGAGCTTTCGCCTTCCTTTTGACTTTTATTGTGATCCTGCTGATAGTGGTTTATTGCCTGTGCGCAATGGCCTGCTCCGACAAGAGACCATATGCCCAAAAGACTTTTGTTACAACTTTATTGGAAACGGGTGAACTGAAATTTGTTGTTAAGCTCTTTTTAAATGAAGACAAGATAAATGAGATAGTGGACTCCAACTCCATGGAAGATCTGGAAGCAGAGGTGGATGAAAGTCTTATAACCATAAAACCCAGAGAAGTTGTGATCAGGGAAGAGGTTGTCGAAGTAAATGCAGGCAGCATCACAGATAATAAGGAGATGACCGCCAAGGAGAATAAGACTGAGGATCCGGACGGAGACGGCGTTGATGTATTTGAAGTTATCGGAAGAAGTTTTTCGGGGAAAATGATGGTGGTCTACGATCCCTCAAAGGTGTTTGTAAGCGCGAAATATCCTTTCGGTAAGACCGGGCAGACGCTGGATAAGTTTGTTGAAAAAGAAAAGGCTTTGGGCGCTATTAACGGAGGCCTTTACGAAGAATCGGGCAACAGCGGGGGAACACCTTACGGTGTTGTGGTGAGTAACGGTGAGATCTTAAGAAACAAACCACGGGAAGAAAAAGGACTGGTGCTTATCGGATTGACTGAGGAAGGTGTACTGATAGTGGAAAATATCAGCGAAATGACCGAAGGTCAGGTAAAGGCACTGGTTGAAAAAAAGAAGATCAGAGATGCGGTATGCTTCCAGGAGGAGGCATCGGATAAAAACAATCATTTCGTTCAGCTCATTATAAACGGGGAGAAACGTGAGATGAAGGGAATGGGAAGCGGATTGAATCCGAGAACCGCAATAGGACAAAGAGCTGACGGTGCATTGCTTTTGCTGGTTACTGACGGCAGAGGCGCTTCGGGACATCTCGGAGCATCGGCATCGGATCTGATCGACGTTATGTCGGAATACGGCGCAGTTAATGCCGCTAATCTGGACGGAGGAAGCTCGTCCTGTATGTATTATAACGGGGAGTATCTTATGAACAGTGTAACCTTTTATTACGCAAACAGTTCATGGAATCTTCCTTTGGCATGGGTTGTGAAATAATTTTTATCACGTTTAGGATTTTTTTACGAAATATTTCGTTGTTAGTAGAAACCAAAAGAAATATTTAACGTGATTTAGGGTAAGAGTGGAAAAAATGGAAGATGCTAAGATCGTGCAGCTTTACTTTGACAGGAATGAAGCTGCGCTGAAGGAAACACAAACGAAGTACGGAAAGTACCTGCTTAAGATAGCCAATAATATCCTTTACAATAATGAGGATTCGGAAGAGTGTGTCAATGACACTTATCTGTCAGCATGGAATGCCATGCCGCCTCATAAACCGGATGTATTGTCACTCTTTTTGGGCAAACTGACCAGAGGTCATGCTATCGACGTATACAGAAAAAATCACGCCGGGAAAAGGATACCTTCGGAATATACCACTTCTATTGATGAACTGGAAGAGTGTATTCCCGGTGGTTCGGACGTGGAAGCAAATCTCGAGGCGAAGCGCCTGGGAGAAGTAATTAGTGCATTCTTGAGAGAACAGGATGATGAGGCCAGAAATCTTTTTGTGGGACGATATTTCTATGCCGATTCACTAAAAGAAGTTGCAAGTTATTACGGTATGACTGATACAAAAGCTAAAATGATACTTTTCAGAACGCGTCAGAGACTTAAGGAATATTTGGAAACGGAGGGTTTCACCGTTTAATATGGATAAAGAGAAAATATCGGATGCATTGTCCTATCTGGATGATGATATAATTGAAGAAACCGAAAAGTTGAGACAGCGGAGTGCGAGGAGCCGGAGTTCAAAACTGGCTGAATTTACACGGAGACCCTGGTTTAAAACTGCGCTTGCGGCAGCGGCTGTTATTGTTATCCTTATCGGTGGCGGAGCTGTAGCCGGAAATATGCATTTGAAAAAAAAGGAAAGCAGCGCGGATACTAATATGATACAGAAGAGCGCTTTGATGAAGGACATGGAATCAAGGGCGAATGAAGAAACTGACAGCTCCGGTTTCAGTGATTCCTTGGATCCGCAGGAAAGTAAGTACCTTAATCAGTCGGCAACAAGTTATCCGGCAACAGTAAGTGATAATAGCGGTATAAGCAAGGGAGGTTTTGGCGAATCAAACTCCTTGGTAGATTATGACCTTAGTTATATTTCAACAACATGTGTCGTTTCACGTAATGATGAAAGTGTAAGCGGAAGTTATAGCATCGACCTTTCGGAAAAAGCAGATTATTATCTGGAAACCGGTGAAGCGTGGAGTCTGGAGATCTTGAAGGACGATAGCTGGGAATACATCGGCCCCAAGTCAGAGCAAACATGGAACCAGGCTGTATATGGTATAGGAAAGTTCGCAGGAACCGGTCATCTGGAAAGAACTTTTAATCTGAATGCTTATGGTACTCTTAAAAAGGGCAAATACCGGATCGCTAAGAATATATATGTCTTTAAGACGGTAGATGGCAAGGAAAATGTTTATAACGATACTGTTTATTGTGAGTTTGAACTAAATGATTAAAGTAAAGCAGAAAAATCACTTTGAGAATGAGAATATAACACAAACAATCGGATTTTTTTGAAAAAATTTTAAAAAAGATGAGAAACACTGTTGACAGGCAGTGTTTCTTTTTATATAATTCCACCGTTCAGAAATACGAATGAAATTTGCCTTAAGGCAAGAATAATCTAATTTAGGAGGAATCTCAATGAAGACTTATGTTGCAAGCGCCGCTAACGTACAGAGAAAATGGTATGTTATCGATGCAGAGGGACAGACACTTGGCCGTCTTGCATCCGCAGTTGCGCAGATATTAAAAGGTAAGAATAAGCCCGAGTATACACCTTTCCTTGATCTCGGTGACAATGTTATCATCATCAATGCTGCAAAGATCAAAGTTACCGGAAAGAAGCTTGATCAGAAGGTATACTTCTCACATTCCAAGTATGCAGGCGGCACTACTGAGTTAACCCTCAGAGAAATGCTCGCTAAGGACCCTTGCGAAGTAGTAAAGATCGCAGTTAAGGGCATGCTTCCTCATGGACCTCTCGGAAGAGGCATGATCGAGAAGCTTCACGTATACGCAGGACCTGAGCACAACAATCAGGCTCAGAAGCCCGAAGTATTAGAGATCAAGTTTTAATGAAGGGAGGACAAAACATTGGCTAAAGCATCTAAATCAGCAAGATATTACGGAACAGGAAGAAGAAAGAGCTCTGTTGCCAGAGTATATCTCGTACCCGGCACAGGCAAGGTTACAATAAATAAGCGTGACATGGAAGAGTACTTCGGTCTCAACACCCTTAAGATGGTTGTTCGTCAGCCCCTTGAGCTTACCCAGACCGGCGATAAGTTCGATGTTATCTGCACCGTTCGCGGCGGCGGATTCACAGGTCAGGCAGGAGCTATCCGTCACGGAATCTCCCGCGCTCTCCTTAAGGCAGACGCAGACTACAGACCCGCTCTCAAGAAGGCAGGCTTCTTAACAAGAGATCCTCGTATGAAGGAAAGAAAGAAGTACGGCTTAAAGGCAGCGAGAAGAGCACCTCAGTTCTCAAAGAGATAGTATTCGCTTACATACCCTGGAAACAACATGTTTCCGGGGTTTTTTATTTTGTTTGATTCTGTCATAATCTGTCCGATTTTATCCAAAATTTTAGGGGTTAAATCGGGGTTAAATTCATCTAATGGGTTAAAAAATGGGTTAAACCCAAGAATTAAGAACTTGGTCTTAACAACTTTTTTCTCCTACCCGTTATTCGGAATTGTTCACTGTCTAAATCACTTTTTATGGAGGATTTAGATGTCTGAAAAAATCACTTATATCAATCTCAACAACTTAATAACCTTTGAAGATCATCCTTTCCGCGTCTGCAACGATGAGCAAATGAGAATGATCACCGAGAGCATACGAAAGGTGGGCATTCTCGTTCCGGCTATCGCAAGACCTCTTGGAGACGGGAAGTATGAGCTCATTTCCGGGCATCGAAGAAAAAAAGCTTCGGAGATCCTGGGACTTAAAACAATGCCTGTGATCGTAAAAGATGTAGATCACGACATTGCAACCGTGATGATGGTCGACTCAAACCTTCAGCGTGAGGATATCCTGCCAAGTGAAAAAGCAAAAGCATACAGGATGAAGCTTAATGCTATCAAAAGGCAGGGGGCAAGAAATGACCTTACATCTGACCACTACGACAGGAACAAGCGGATCACATCAAGGGATATCATTGCCGAAAGCAGTCCTGACAGCGCAGCGCAGATCCAACGTTATATAAGACTGAACGATCTGATACCGCCTTTACTTCAGATGGTAGATGAAGGAAAGCTTGGACTCACAACCGGATCGGCAATCTCTTTCCTTGAGGAAGAGGAACAGGGCTGGGTCTTTTTAACGATCCAAAGTGAGCAGTCTGTACCGTCGTATGCACAGGCTGTAAGAATTAAAAAGCTCTTTCAGAGCAGGAAACTGACCGAAGACATGATACTTAAGATCATGAATGAGCAGAAGAAACCGGAGTGCTGGAATCTAACGATTCCTATGAATAAAGTAATGAGGTTTTTCCCTAAGACTTATACGCCGCAGAAAATCGAAAGCGTGATATTGGACTTGCTGGAAAAATGGACACATAGGAAACAGATGAACGGTACGGATGATTAAAGGAGGAATTAAGATGAGTGAAGTAATTGCGGTAGCCAATCAAAAAGGTGGCGTCGCATAAGGTCGGGATGATCTCCGGACACAGACGGATGCATGCGGCACAGGCGGTAGGCCTTGAAAGGATCCCTGCTATGGTAAAGGACATGGATACGGATGAAGCTACCATAGCCATGGTGGACGCGAATATCCAGAGGGAAGAGATACTGCCGAGTGAGAGAGCGTGGGCTCTGAAGATGAAGATGGACGCCATGAGAAGGCAGGGAGCGCGGAAAGATCTTTCGTATGACGAAGATGGAACTTGTGGACATGATGTCCACAAGTTGGACACGGAGACCAAGGCAAGGGAAATCGTAGGCAAGGACTTTAACCTTGGTGGGCGTCAGGTTCAGCGTTATGTAAGACTTACGGAAATTAAACCTGAGCTTCTTGATATGGTCGATACCAAACGCCTTCAGTTTGTTTGTGCAGTTGATATTTCATATTTCAGTTCCGAGGTCCAGCAGTGGATATATGAATACATCAAAGAGAACGGTGTCATCAAGCCCGTTCAGATCGCAAAACTTAAGGCATATATGGACGGCAATAATCCTATAAGCCAGAGCATAATGATAGACCTTTTTCACGAGTGCATTCCTAAGCACTTCAAGAGGAAATATGTGATCTCGGAGAAAACGCTGGATCAGTATTTCCCTTCATATTATACGGATAAACAGATAGATGAGGTTATTTCCGGGCTCCTTGATAAATGGTCGAAAGAGAGCGGAAGATAACCCGGGGAGGAATTAGAATTGAGATTTGATTACTTTTATGGTGCGGAAGCAGAACAGTTTGCTTTCTACAGAATACCCAAGCCCATTGTGACAGACCCTGTGTTTTCGAAGCTGTCCATAGAGGCAAAGTTCCTGTACGGTCTTTTGTTAGACCGTATGGGAATGTCCAGAAAGAATAAATGGGTGGATGAACAGGACAGGGTTTACATCATATATGCCATAAGCGAGATCGCGGAAGATATGAATGTGTCCGAAAAACTTGCAATGAAATATATGAAGGAGCTGGAAGATATTCATCTGCTTGAAAAACAGAAGCGCGGATTCGGTTTTCCGAGCATACTTTTCGTGCGCAGTTTTATAGATAAACCCGATAAAAGTTCCGGCGTAAAAACAGAGACTACGGATAACGACGGAAAAACAGACATCATGTCAGATGAAGACACAAAGACAGATAACGAAAATGCAGAAATGGGAACCTCCGGAGATTCCCTCACGGTAAGTTCTGAAG
>JAEEGI010010571.1_pt1 | contig 20030 bp, 24 predicted proteins | sample 8958751 | NCBI WGS metagenome assembly JAEEGI01 (sample SAMN16246545, study PRJNA631951) | gut metagenome | biome: gut microbiome; feature: rumen; material: KS-attached | host: Bos | place: Iran: Karaj | collected 2018-10 | reverse complement strand
ATTGAGAATTTCATGATATGTGCCAATGAAACTGTTGCTGGTTTTATCGAAGATAAAAAATTACCAGGAATATACCGTGTTCACGATAAACCTAATACCGAGAAATTAGAAGTATTACTTAAATTCCTAAATTTAAAAGGATATAATATTAAAGCAGATATCAACAAGTTTAAAGCAACAGATTATCAAAAATTATTGCATATGTTCGAAGGAAAAGAAGACGAAGTAATCTTAAATACCTTTACTATTCAAACAATGGCTAAAGCAAGATATTCTGATGTTAATATTGGACACTACGGAATAGCAAGTAAGAGATATGCTCACTTTACATCTCCGATAAGAAGATATCCTGATTTGACACTACATAGATTAGTAAAAGAATATACTCATGCTTTGACACCAAGAACGGTTAGTTATTGGGCCAGCCATTTATTTAATATTGCTAATCAATCATCTAAGAAAGAGCAAGATGCTATCGATTGCGAAAGAGATGTTGATGCAATGAAAATGGCTGAATATATGGAAGGACATATTGGCGAAGAATTCCATGGCGTCATCAGTGGCGTATGTGAATTTGGCTTTTTCGTAGAACTTCCTAATACCATCGAAGGATTAGTTAAATTAAACACTTTAACTGGCGATTACTTTGCATATAATAAAGAATTAAATGCTATCTTAGGAAAGAATAGCAAAACAAGATATATGTATGGTGATAGTGTAACTGTAAAATGTATCGGAGCTAATAAAGATACTTCCCAAATTGATTTTGAAATAGTGGGTGCTGATAATAATGAAAAAAAGAAGAAGGAAACTAAAGATAAAGAACATTAGTATTTTTCTAATTTTAATTATCATAGCTATAATTAGTACTGTTAAATTATCTAATAAAAACAGTACTTTTTCTAGTCCTAAAGAAGAAACTATTTCTCCTAAAGAAGATAGTATCACTCTTGTTATGGCGGGAGACGCCTTAATTAATGATTTGCTTTATAATGATGCTAAAAGAGATGATGGTTATGATTTTAAACCATACTTAACATTAATTAAAGAAAAAATAAAAGATTATGATTTAGCTTATTATAATCAAGAAACTATTTTAGGCGGCAGTGATATTGGCGTATCCAGTTATCCCAGTTTTAATTCTCCATATGAAGTGGGAGATGCCATGATTGATGCTGGCTTTGATATTGTAAGTTTGGCTACCAATCATACTTTAGATAGAGGAAAAAAAGCTATCATTAATTCTAGAAATTATTGGAATAGCAAAGAAGGAATATATGCTATTGGTAGTTATAGTTCATCTGAAGAAAAAGAATTGTTAGAAAGTCGGGTATTTAATAAAAATAATATTACATATGGCGTATTAAATTATACCTATGGTACGAATGGTATAAAAGTTCCTAATGGCGAAAATTATTTAGTCAATTTATGGGATGTAAATAATAATTATGAAGGATATAAAGAAAATGTTTTAAATGATATAAAAAAATTACGCGATAAAGTAGATGTCTTAATCGTTGCTATGCACTGGGGTATTGAATATACTCATACACCAGTTGCTAAACAAAAAGAAATGGCTAAATTTCTTGCAGAAAATGGGGTAGACATCATTATTGGAACTCATCCTCATGTCATAGAACCAATTGAATATATTAATAATACATTAGTATTCTATTCCCTAGGTAATTTTATATCATCACAGACGAGTGATTCATGTACTAATTATAAATGTAATATTGGTTTACTAAGTAGTCTTAAAATTACTAAAACTACTGATGGTATTAAAATAGATAATGTTATGAACGAATTAATTTATACCTATAATAAGAATCATAGCAATTATTTAGTTGTTCCATTTTCTAATGAAAAAATAGCTGAATATTTACCTAATTATCAAGAAGTATATAATAATTATGCTAATATCATAAATAGTGACGATGAAAGAATAAAAACCGTACCTTTAGCTAGTTAGTTGTATTGACAATTAGCTTGGTTTAACTTAAAATAAATAATGTCGAGTGAAGGTGTATCAAATGAGAAGGATAAAAAGAAAAACAAAAAGAAGAGTTAAAAGAAGAAAATTAAAAATAATACCTATTTTAATACTTGTTTTAATTATCGAATTATTAGCTCTTGGCGCATATAGTGGTATTAAATATCTAAAAGATAAAAATGCTCCTACATATGAACCAATCCCAGGACCTGTAATTAATGAAGCAACAATGGTCATGGTAGGAGATGCGCTAATCCATAGTAGTGTCTATAGAGATGCTAACAGATTAGCTAATTATAAAGGGTATGACTTTAAACCACAAATATCATATATTAAAGAAGTAGTAAAAGATCATTACGATATTGCTTATTATAATCAAGAAACAATTCTTGGTGGAACAAGTTTAGGATTGTCTGATTATCCAACCTTTAATTCTCCACAAGATGTGGGAGATGCCATGATTGATGCGGGATTTAATCTAGTAAGTCTAGCTACTAATCATACCGTTGATAGAGGTAAGAACGCTGTCGTTAGTTCAAGAGAATATTGGAATAAACAAGAGAATGTTCAAGCTGTTGGTAGTTATAGCTCTGAAGAAGAGAAAAAAGAAATAGAAACAAAAGTATTAACCGTAAATGATATTAAGTATGCTATGTTAAATTATACTTATGGTACAAATGGTATGCCGGTATCTAATTCTTATCTAGTAAATGTATGGCCAACTAACACTAGTGGTGTTAATAATCCAGAATATGATACAAGATATCAAAATTATAAAGAAACTGTCTTATCTGATATAAAAGCCATAAGAGATAAAGTAGACGTTTTAATGGTAGCTATGCATTGGGGTGTTGAATATACTCATACTCCAACAAATTATGAAAGAGATATGGCTAAATTTCTTGCAGAAAATGGGGTAGACATCATTATTGGAACTCATCCTCATGTAATTCAACCAGTTGAATATATTGATAAAACTTTAGTAATATATTCTCTTGGTAATTTCATATCAGCTCAATATCAAAATCAAGGTTCTTGTTATAACTATAAATGTATGGTAGGACTTATGACATCACTTAAAATAACTAAAATTACATATAATGGTGAAACAACTATTAAAATAGATAATGTTGAAAATGATTTAATATATACATACTATACAAACTGGAGTAGATTTAAAGTAATTCCATTCTCTAATCCAGCTATTAGTGATTATTTACCAAGTTATAAGAGTGTATATAATACATATGCTAACGTTATTAAAAGTGATGATGAAAGAATTACTACCAAAGCATTGGGGGCATAAATATGGAAATTATAAATAGACAAGCTAATCATAATTATTTTGTTATAGATACTTATGAAGCAGGCATTGTCCTTAGTGGTACCGAAATAAAATCAATAAGAAATGGTAAGTGTAATATTAAAGATAGTTATGCTATCGTTAAGAATAATGAAGTCTTTTTACTTAATACTCATATTTCTTCATATGAACAAGGAAATAGATTTAATCATGATGAAACAAGAACAAGAAAATTACTTCTAAATAAGAGTGAAATCTTAAAGTTAAAAAATAAAGTAGAACTTGAAGGTTATACTTTAATACCATTAAAAATATATTTTAAAGGTAGTCATGCTAAAGTAGCTCTAGGTGTATGTAAAGGTAAAAAGAATTATGATAAAAAAGAGGTCTTAAAAGAAAAGGATATTCAAAGGGAATTAGAAAAAAATAATAAGTATAGGTAGGTTTTGGAATGAAAGAAAGAGAAAGAATAAGCGAATTAGAAGAAAGAGTTGTAAAAACATATACCGCATATAAAAAGTTTTTACTAAATAGAACTAATGTTAAAGGATATAAAATTAAAACATTTTTTGAAGTAAATGAAGAAAGTAAAAATCTTATTATTGATATGTGTTTAACTCATTTTGATAAACCATTATTTAATCGTCGTATCACATATCATGATGAATATGAATTTAATAGTTATATTTGTGAAAAACTATTTTATGAAATGATAAAAATAGATTATGAATATAAGTTAGGTCCTGGTGAACTACATATTAAATTACCAGAAAAATATATGGATAAGCCTAAAGGATATGATAAAATAACAGAGTGGTTTTTAAATGATGAACAAGAAGAAATAGATGAATACTTTAATAGAAAATATAGCGGTTGTCTAATTAGAAAATTAATTAGAGCAAAGAAAACTCCAATAATAAGAAAATGATATTTAAAATATCATTTTTTTTAAAAATTAATATTGATTTTTTATCGTTTATGTGCAATAATTTAATTGAAAAATAAATAGTCATATATGCTTGAAGATTTGGTTCAAGTGTTTCTACCTATTCACCGTAAATGAATGGACTATGACGTCTAGTTTTATCTTGCATACATAGTCTTACATTGCAAGTGTAAGATTTTTTATTTTTCAGGAAGGATTAGGTGTTGTCTGTGAAAGACAAAAAAAAGCAAACTAGTAAATTTGATGATTTCTTTGAGTTAGCTAAAAGAAAAACAAACAGAAGAACAGAAATATTTGCTGGTTTAACAACATTTCTTGCTATGGCTTACATACTTACAGTAAATCCTAATAATATTCTTTGGGGTGGTACAGCAGATCCTAGATTCTCTAGTGTCTTTATCGCTACTGCCTTGGGAGCATTTATTGGAACTTTACTAATGGCATTACTTGCCAAAATGCCTTTGGCTCAAGCACCAGGTATGGGACTTAATGCAATGGTTGGAACCATTGTCGGAGGTGCACTAGGATTTGGTTTCTCTTTTGGAAATGCAATGGCTCTTGTATTCATAAGTGGAATTATTTTCCTACTTCTATCATTCATTCCTTGCGGAAGGAATAAAGAAGGAGAATTAGTTTCTTTAAGAGAAAAAATATTCGATGGTATGCCTAAAGCAGTTAGACTTAGTATTTCTGTTGGAATTGGCCTATTCATCGCCTTTATTGGACTTCAAAATGCCCATATTATTACTGCTAATCAATTTACATTAGTTCAATTAATCGATTTAAACAATCCTGAATTATGGGCAAAAGGTGGCGAAGCTTGCATGGCAGCCGTTGCTTTATTTGGCTTAGTTGTCATTGTTACATTATCTCACTATAAAGTCCGTGGCTCAGTAATTATCGGTATCTTAGCTGCTACTGTTTTAGCAATTCCATTAGGCGTAGCTGATTTGAGTATCCTAAAAGGAACTGTTCCAGGAATCAGTTGGAAGTTCTGGGAAAACATCGGATCATTCTTTGGTAAGAATGGTGTCTTCCTATCATTATTTGATGGAGGATTCAAATTCCCTGATGGTAGTATTATGACAGTTATTATGTTGATTATATCATTCTCAATGATCGACATGTTTGATACGATGGGAACTGTCGTAGGTTGCTGCAGTAATGCTAATTTATTGGATGAAAACGGAAAACCTATCAATTATGGAAAAATGATGTATGCAGATAGTATTGCTACTATTGCTGGTTCATTACTAGGAACAAGTACAGTTACAACTTTCGTAGAAAGTGGAACTGGCGTATCTGCTGGTGGAAAGACTGGTCTTACAGCTCTAACTACAGCTATTTTGTTCTTACTTGCAATATTCTTACTTCCATTATTTGCCTTTATTCCATCAGCAGCAGCTGCAAGTGCACTAATCTATGTTGGAATACTTATGATGGCAAATGTTGAACATGTTGACTTCAAGAATGTTAAAAACGCATTCCCAGCATTTATGACTATTATTACAATGGTACTTGCTTATTCAATTACTGATGGTATTGGAATGGGTATTATATCATTTGTAATTATTGATTTAATAATCTATCTAATTGATAAGATTAGATATAATAAAAAGAAAACTACTGAAAAACCAAAACTTGAAATTACCTGGGTAACATTAATCGTATTTATCTTATTCTTGGTATATTTCTTGGTACCAACAGTATTATAATTAAAACGCCAAATGGCGTTTTTTTTATTATTTGCATATTATATTAGAATATGCTATAATAATTGACATCGAGGGAGACTATATGAAACTATCAGAGTTGAAATTTGATTGCCTAAGTGATAGAAATAAATATGATTTAGTCATGGATGGCGTCAAAGATTACAAAAAGGATAATAAAGTCGAAACAGATGGTATTGTGGTACTTGGCTGTGCGCCACGTCTTTTATATGATAGAATTCTAAAAATGAAAGAATTATATGATCATAAAGTAAGTGATAATTTATTTTTAACGGGAGGTAATGGTTGGCATAACGTATGGCAAAATGATCCTCGAAAACAGTTGTATCATGCCGTGATTATCTGCGAATTATTAGGTGAAAAATTATTTAAATATAGGGTAGATGATGATAAAATAAAAGATATCTATATTAAACAAATAATTGATGTTACCGAAGCCGAATTAATGAAAAAATATATTGAAAAAATAGGTGGCTTAGAGAAGGCTCATAAATATTATGAACCATTAGCACAAAACACAAGAGATAATGCCATATTCACAAAATTGTTAATTAATAGATTAATTAATAATCAAGAAATGGATAAATGTGATAGCTTAGCCGTAATAACAACTGCATGGCACACAAGAAGAACATTAGCAGTTTTTAAAAAATATTTTGAAGATGAAGAAATTAAGGTATATCCATCTACTGAAGATATAGATAGAAATGGTGTAACTCTAGATTATGATGAATATTATCGTTTCTACTATGACCCAATAAATAGTGAATGTAAGAAACTAATAGCTTATAGTAATTCCGGAGCAATTAGTGATTTATCATTGGATTCATTTCTAAGTGAAGAAGCTAGATATGATATTGAAAAAAATCAGAAAGATGGCATTAAAACAAGGTCTCTTAAATTGAAAGGTGATATAAAATGTTAAGTGTTTATAAAAAAAGTAATATGAATGAATTTGATCAAATAGATATAGTTACTGAAGATGGATCATTTTCAATGTTGTTAAAACCAAATAGTAATCTATACTGGAGATATAATAACCCAGGAAATGGTGTTCATGAAATAATGATTACCAAAGAAGATTATTTCTTATATCGTTTATTTGAAGACGCATACAATCTAATTATGACTGACAATCCATATGAAAACGAACGTAAAAAAATGCTTTCTTATGGCATTCCATATAATAGTGAAAGAAATTTAGTAAATGGTAATTCTGTCAAATGGTATTCCGATGAATATTCATTTGTAGAACAAGCACCTAGCGTATCAATTCAAAAATATGAAGAAGCATATGGTGTTACATTCAATCCTAGTAATATAAGTTTTCCAGCTAGAGCCCAAGCTTTTAATTATATGGTATCATTTAAAAATGAAGGAAGTAGATATTTAACTTATAGTAGTATTTTCTTCAACATGATGAAAAAAATGCAAGAACACGATTTTGAAAATCATCAAATGCATATCGAAGAATATTTATATGAATGTAAGAAAAGAAAATTGGAGAAATAATTAATGGATAGAAATCAAGTAAAAAATAAAATAGAGTCTAGATATTATTATCTATATAATAACATAATAAGCATTCTTGCTCCTTATGTTCACGAATATACAGATTCTGAAGTAGAAGAATTAGAAAAAAAATATAATATTAAGTTAGCTAATAAACCCATAGAGCTTACAAAATTCCATAAATATGTTTTATATATGCTTGAAGAATATTTATTGGGGGACTATAAATATACACATGAAAGTGGATTTTATACCTTTACAGAAGCCAAGAAAAATGATCCGGAATACAAAGAGTTAGTAGATAATGCAATGGTTCTAGTGGCTACGGCTAATTCTAGATATGATAATGAAGCATTAAAAATAAAATTAGATATGTGGCAAGTATTAGATCAAGTTTACGAATATGTTTATAGTCAAAGAAGCAATATTCATACTAAAAAGAAAAAGTTAGCTATTCTAGATGAATATTACAGACTACTTAGATATACTAATGATGGTAGAAAATGGACGAGTGGCTATTTATTAAATTCTAGAGATATAATTGTTAATCTTGATGGACACAATCCAGAATATGATAGAGGAACGTTTTCTAGCGTAAAAGGTAGTAAAACAGATAAACATGTAATGCCTAATGATTTTATCAATAGTGCAGTTGATTTCCAATTTACTGAAAAAGAAAAACAAAGAATTTATCTCATGTTTCATGATGAACTACCTTGGGATTTAGAAATAGTATGTGAAGAACATGAAGATGATCCACTATATCGTGAAAGCAATTTTGAACCTTGTTCTGAGTACTTTTACGCCGATGCAGATAAAATGATTTGGCACGATGGACATATCTATCAAGAGTGCCCTCACTGTGGCTATTTAGTGGATGTAAATGATTATCTATTATCACCAAGTGTTATCAAACAAATTAGAGAAAGAAGTACTCCTAAAAAGTTTAAGGAAATATATTTTGATTCCGAAATGTGTGCTTTAGGTAAACATAGAGAAGAAGAAAAAAGAAGAACACGTAAAAAAGGAAATCATGGCAGAAATGTATAATTTCTGCTTTTTTTCATATACATAAATTAAGGAGGATATATGAAAATTAATTATCAAAGATTATTTATAAGTATTATCATACCCCTAGTACTAGGCGGTCTTGTAGCTATCTTGACAGTTCCTAATAGTGGTATTGAAAGTAAATTACCCGGTTGGGTATTTATGGTTGTATGGAGTATCATTTATGTCCTAATGGGAATTTCTTGCTATCTAATATATCAAGATACTTTAGAAATACCCAAAGTATATATAACTAATCTAATATTTAATTACCTATGGTGTTTTATCTTCTTTAGATTAAAATGGTTTGTATTTGCTTTTATCTGGATAATCATTTTATTTTTTATTACCCTAAAAATGATTAAAGAATTTAAAACAGTAAATAAGTTAGCCGGTAATTTACAAATACCTTACACTTTATGGTTAATTGTAGCTGCTGTTCTAAATTTAATGTACATAATCTAAAAAGATATGCTATAATATAGTAGAAAATAGGTAGGAGAGGAAAAATTATGAACTATAAAAAAATTGTCGTTATTGGCGGTGGGGTTTTAGGTAGTCAAATAGCATTTCAAACAGCGTATTCAGGATATGAAGTTGTTGTATTAGCACACAGTGAAAAATCAAAAGAAGATACTGAAGAAAAATTAGCCAAACTATATAAAACATATGTTGAAACAATAAATCTAATGGCTACAAGAGAAGGTAAAGATATTTCTAATTGGGCAAGAGGTATTCCATTTGGTGATAAATTTGATAAAGCAGATTGTCTTAAGAGAGCTACCTATGCTAGAGATAATGTTGTTATCTCTCTAAATATGGAAGAATCTTTAAAGGACGCTGATTTAGTCATCGAATCTATTACTGAAAATATCGATGCTAAAGTAGAATTATATAAAAGTATTGCCCCATTGCTACCAGAAAAAACAGTTATTGTTACTAATTCTTCAACATTACTTCCATCTAAAATGGCCAAGTATACTGGAAGAAGTAATAAGTATCTAGCCCTTCATTTTGCAAACTCTATTTGGAAGAATAACATTGCCGAAGTTATGAGACAAAGCGAAACACATAAAAGATATTTCAATCAAGTAATTGCTTTTGCTAAAAGTATCAATATGATACCACTAGTTGCCAATGAAGAAAAATCTGGATATTTATTAAATTCTCTATTAGTACCATTCTTACTATGTGCTGTCGATTTAGTAGCCAATGGTGTAAGTGATCCTGAAACTATTGATAAAGCATGGACCCTAGGTACTGGAGCACCAAAAGGACCATTTCAAATCATTGATACTGTCGGCTTGATGACAGCTAAAAATATTATTTTGCAGTATCAAAAAGTACCGAATCTATTGGATCCATTATTAAAGAAAATGATGTTACCATACAACTTTGATGGTATGTTAGAAATACTTAATAAGTATATTGATAAAGGTAAATTAGGAAAATCAACAGGCGAAGGCTTTTATAAATACGATAAATAATGTTAAAAAAATTAGTTTTAATATTTATCTTATTATTTAGTTTTAACATAGTATATGCTGAAGAAGTAACATTTTATAAATGTGTCGATGGTGATACCTTTAAAATAAAAAAAGATGATGAAATAATTGTTGTAAGAATGTTGTCTATAGATACACCTGAATCAGTTAAAGATGAAGGTAAAGTTGAATATTATGGAGCTGAATCATCCAAATATGTATGTAGAGAACTCAAATTAGCTAGAAAATTAGAATTAGAATATGATCCCAAAAGTGATAAAACAGATAAGTATGGAAGACACCTAGCATGGGTATTTACTGATGGAGAATTACTCCAAGAAAAACTTGTTAGTGGTGGATATGCCAAAGTAGCATATCTATATGCTGACTACAAATATAATGATCTATTAAAAGAAAAAGAAGCTGAAGCTAAAGATAAAGGCATTGGTGTTTGGAATACCGAAGAAGAAGAAAAATATAATAATCTAAATGAAGATGCCGGAGACATCGATGTTGTTTTAATAAGTTTATTATTCCTAGCTATTGCACTATTATTTAAATTTATCATAAGAAAATAATGTTTAAAATAACTCTTTTCGTATCAATATAGATATGAAAGGAGTTTTTTATGTCTAAATACAAAGTAGATATTTGTGGTATTAATACTAGTAATCTAAAAGTATTGAGTAATGAAGAAAATTTGGCGTTGTTTAAACAAATGAAAGAAGGTAACTCCTTTGCGAGAGAAGATTTAATAAATGGTAATTTAAAATTAGTCCTATCCATTTTAAAAAAATTCAATAATAAAGTAGATAACCTAGATGATCTTTTTCAAGTCGGATGTATTGGTCTAGTAAAAGCTATTGATAATTTTGATCCTAGCTATAATGTAACATTATCGACATATGCTTGTCCATTAATAATTGGTGAAATGAAAAGATATATTAGAGATAATATATCATTAAGAATTAGTCGTAGTGTCAAAGATTTAGCGTATAAAGTAAATAAGTTAAAAGATGATTTAATAAAAGATAATGGTAAATTCCCAACCGATAAGGAAATTGCTGATATCTTAGGTGTCAGTGAATATGATATAGCTAATGCCCTAAATTCATTAAAAGAACCTTTAAGTATGTATGAACCAATCTATAATGATGGTGGAGATACCATTTATTTATGTGATCAAATTGCTTCCAAAGAAGATGAGTATGATAGATGTTTAAAATTAGCTTTAGAAAAAGCTATGGAAAGATTAAAGACTAGAGAATTAAGAATATTAAAAGATAGATTTCTAATAGGTAAGACCCAAATGGAAATAGCCGGTGAATTAGGAATCAGTCAAGCACAAATATCCAGAATAGAAAAAAATGCTATCACAAATATCAAAAAACTAATTAAGTAGAATATATTTAATTAGGTGATATTATGAGATTATCTGATTTACAATTAAAAGAAATAGTTAGTATCGATGGTGGTAAAAGAATAGGTGTTATTATCGATGTTATCTTAGATGATAAAGGTACTATTAATAGTTTAGTCCTTGAAGAAAAAAGAGGTAGGAAGTTTAATAGAGAAGAATATTTAGTATCTTGGAATCAAATAGTTAAGATAGGCGATGATATAATTCTAATTGATACCAGAAATAAATAACTAGTTTTGTCGAATCGGTAGAAACATCCAAAGTAATGTGTTATTATCAATATCGTAAAGGAGATAATAATATGCCAGATTATATATTATTAGATGATATAATTGATGAAATGATCGATAATATATCATTTGTTAAACTTAATACTTATATCAATGTAGAAAAAGATAAATAATATCTTTTTTCTTTTATTTTTGATATAATTAACTTGTGATAAGTATGATTGATAATTATAAATATGAAAGAGAATTAAACCAAAAAAGAATAGAATTAATTGCTGGTGTCGATGAAGTAGGAAGAGGACCACTTATTGGACCTGTTGTGGCTGCTGCCGTAATACTACCCAAAGATTATAAATTAGATGGACTAACTGATTCAAAAAAATTATCCGAAAAGAAAAGAGAAGAATTTTATAAAATAATTGAAAAAGATGCTATTGCTATTGGAATTGGTATCATATCTGAAAAAAGAATAGATGAAATCAATATCTATGAAGCCACCAAAGAAGCTATGTATATGGCTATTAACAATCTAAGTATTAAACCAGAACATATTTTAATAGATGCTATGAAATTAGATTTAGATATTCCATCCACATCGATTATAAAAGGCGATTTACTAAGTATCAGTATTTCAGCTGCTTCAGTTATCGCTAAGGTAACAAGAGATCATATGTTATATGAGTTAGATAAAGAATATCCCATGTATGATCTTAAAAACAATAAAGGATATGGTACAAAGAAACATATCGAAGCTATTAAACAATATGGTATCACCAAATATCATAGACTTAGTTATAAACCAGTATCGGATTATAAAGATAAAATATTAGATTAAATTAGACATTTTTCTTGTCTTTTTTTTTATTTTGTCATATAATTATGACTTGTGTAAAGAAAGAGGTGATATCATGAGTGATAAAATTAGAAATATTGCAATTATTGCACATGTCGATCATGGTAAAACAACTTTAGTAGATAAGTTATTACAAAAATCAGGTACTTTTAGAGAAAACGAAGAAGTAAATGATAGAGTAATGGACTCTAACGATATTGAAAGAGAAAGAGGAATTACTATCTTAGCTAAAACTACGGCTATTAACTATAAAGATTATAAAATTAATATTCTAGATACTCCAGGTCATGCTGATTTTGGCGGTGAAGTAGAAAGAATTATGAATATGGTTGATGGTGTTCTTTTACTAGTTGATGCTTATGAAGGAACAATGCCTCAGACAAGATTCGTATTAAAGAAAGCTTTGGAAGCAAATGTTAAACCTATCGTTTTAATAAACAAAGTCGATAAACCAACCGCTAGACTTAAAGAAGTAATAGATGAAGTAATCGATTTATTCATTGAATTAGGTGCTAATGATGATCAATTAGATTTTAAAGTAGCTTATGTATCTGCTCTAAATGGAACTGCTTCCCTTAGTCCAGATTTAAGTACTCAATCAGAAGACTATTCATGTATTTATGATTTAATTATCAATGAAATACCTGCTCCAAATGTTAATCTAGATGGTTCATTACAATTTCAACCAGCTCTTCTTGATTATAACGAATATGTCGGTAGAATTGGTATTGGTTTAGTTAAATCAGGAGTAATTCATGAAAATGAAATGGTTTCTTGCGTAAGATTAGATGGCAGTATCAAACAATTTAGAATTCAAAAACTATTTGGTTTTATGGGCCTAAAAAGAATTGAAATAAAAGAAGCTAAAGCAGGAGATATCGTTGCTATTGCTGGTATGCCAGATATATCTGTCGGAGAAACAGTTTGTAATATTGGCAAGGAAGATGCATTACCACTTCTTAGAATTGATGAACCAACTTTAAAAATGACATTTATGACTAGTGATAGTCCATTTGTTGGTAAAGATGGTAGTTTAGTAACAGCTAGAAAAATTGAAGAAAGATTATTTAAAGAAACTCAAAGAGATGTCAGCCTAAAAGTAGAAACCTCAGGACAGGATTCTTGGATTGTATCGGGTCGTGGTGAATTACACCTATCTATTCTAATTGAAAATCTAAGAAGAGAAGGCTTTGAACTTCAAGTTTCAAAACCAGAAGTAATTATCAAAGAAATAGATGGAGTTAATTGTGAACCATATGAAGAAGTCCAAATCGAAACTCCTGAAGAATCTGTTGGTAATGTTATCGAAGCCTTAGGACTACGTGGTGCAAAAATGGAAAATATGACTAATGTCAATAACTTAGTCAGATTACTATATACCATTCCATCTCGTGGCTTAATTGGCTTTAGTACTGATTTTATGACTATGACTAAAGGTTATGGTATCATTAATCATACATTTAAAGAATATTTACCAATGGAAGATATAAGTGTTGGTGAAAGAAAATTTGGTGTTCTTGTATCTATGGAAAATGGTAAAGCAACAGCTTACTCAATTGGTAATCTTGAAGATAGAGGAACCATGTTCATTGAACCAGGTACAGAAGTATATGAAGGTATGATTGTTGGTGAATGTAATCGTGAAACAGATTTAGCTGTCAACGTTGTAAAAGGAAAACAATTGACTAATACTCGTGCTGCTGGATCAGATCATACGGTAGTTTTAAAAAGGCCAAGACCAATAACATTAGAATATGCTATGGATTATATCAATACCGATGAATTAATTGAAATAACACCACATTTTTTAAGACTAAGAAAGAAAATACTAAATACCGAATCAAGAAAAAAATTCGATGCTAAAAATAAAGCATAAAATTGGAGAAACACTCCAATTTTTTTGTACTTGTTTACCAAGAGTTTAATTTTATTAAAAGTATTGACAGTTAACAGTTAAATATATAAAATGTATGGAAATAGAGGAGGATTAATGAGCAAAGTAATAGAAAAAGAAAATATCAAAATTGAGGATATGATTCACGAAATTAGAGGTAAACAAGTAATGTTAGACTCTGATTTGGCTAAATTATATCAATGTGCAAATGGCACCAAAGATATAAATAAAGCTGTTAAAAGAAACATTGAAAGATTTCCAGATGATTTCTATTTTGAATTGACAAAGGTAGAAACTGAAAATTTGTGGTTCCAAATTGGAACCGCAAACAAAATGTCCAGAGCAAAACCTCATGTTTTTACAGAACAGGGTATTGCAATGCTAGCCACAGTTTTAAGAACAGATATTGCTAGTAGTATTAGTATTAATATCATGCGTGCATTTGTTGCTATGAGACATTATATCAGTAATAATGAATATAGAATTTCAAACATCGAAACAAAAATAATAGAGCATGATAAATTATTAAAAACCGTATTTGATAAATTTGAAAAGAAACCGGTAAACGAACTATATCAAGAATGTAGTGAATATGATGCGTATTCAAGAATAGTTGATATTTTTAACGAGGCAAAAGAAGAATTAATTATCGTGGATAACTATGCCGATAAGACCATACTAGATATGATAAGAAAAATAAAAGCAAAAGTCATATTGATAACAAAAGACAGTGATCGATTAAGCAATTTAGATATAGAAAAATATAATCTTGAATATAAAAATCTTAAAGTAATTAGAAATAATTATTTTCATGATAGATATTTTATTCTTGATCAAAATATCGTATATCATTCCGGAGCCAGTATTAATAATGCTGGGAATAAAACGTTTAATATAAATCTAATTACAGATGAATTTATGAAACAAAATTTGATTGATAAGATAAAAAATCTGGGATAAAAAAACAACATCACATGATGTTGTTTTTAATATCCCATTGCATTTAAAACATTTTCAACGCTTTCTTTATTTTCTAATGGCGTTTTAGTAAATATTAATGTATTATCAATTCTAGATGATACCATATAGTAACCATTTGATATCATTACATATTTATAATAATTATCACCTTTATCTTTATGGATAGATTCACCAGTACTCTTAAGCTTTAAAAAGTTATCGATTTGACTATTTTGAACTGTTATTGCATTTTCTTCACTATCATAAATAATCATTTCTAATTCCGTATCACCAAATGTAGCCATACTAGCACCAGTAATGTAATTGACATTCTTATATCCATTTAAATTATCACTAACAGCATATCCATATCCACCAGCCACACTCATAAAGTTTTCTAAATTATTACTTTCCTTTGTTTTCCCACTTCCACAAGCAGTTAAAACAAATACAAAAATTACTAACAAAAGACTTAATTTTTTCATATATCCTCCTTTAGTTACTTTTATTATATCACTAATTATTGCAAATATGAAAGAAAAAAATATAAAAACATATAATATGTTAGGTGATATAATGGAAGAACTAACAAAATTTAAATCTTTTGTAAAAGAACACCCCAATTTTGCTAACTATATAAAAAACGGTAAAATGACTTGGCAAAAATTCTATGAATTATATGATATGTATGGTGAAGATTCTAGTGTTTGGGATGATTTTAAAGAAGAAAAAAAGTCATCACCAACATTGACTGATATTGTTAATTTTGCTAAGAATATCGATATGAATAAACTTCAAGATGGTGTCAATTCATTAAGTAAAGCCGTTGGCTTATTTAGTGATTTATTTGCTTCAAAAGAAGAAATTAATGAATATACCCCAAGAGCAGTATACCGAAGGTTTGAAGACTAATGAAAATAGATATAATGATGAAAATAAATAACGATATAAATCAAAAAAGATATTTAAGAGAGCATTCATATTGGTATAAATATCTAAATAGATCAAGTAGTTATTATGAAGATTTTATTAAAAATATGAAAAAAGATTATAAACTTACTACAATCGATAAAATAAACAAAGTAACAGATAGTATTAATATGCTTAAAATGGTAGTTGATGTCTTAAAATAAATATGCTATTATATCTTTGGGTGAGAAAATGTCTGAAATAATTAATAATACATATAAATTACTAGATATATTAGACAAATCATCTTTAATAAAAAATCTAACTAAATATAAAACTAGATTATTAAATAATAATGAAATATTAAATAAAATTAAAGATACTAAAAAAGAAAAAAACACTGATAAACTAATCCTTAAAAGAAAAGAATTATATAGTAATAATGATTATAAAATGTATATGAAATATTATAATGAATTATCGTTAATAGTATTAAAAATCAACAAAAAATATAGTGAATATATAAATTTAAAGGAGCATAGTTGTGGAATATAGTTATGATATAAAAAATGTTTTTTCTAATGAATCATTAAATCGTACTGATAAAAGAAATTATCTAGTAGCTTATATGAAGGAGTAGATATGAAAGTAATAAGTGGTACATTAAAAGGAAGAAATATTATTGGTTTTGATACTCCAGGTACAAGACCTACTATGGATAGAGTAAAAGAAAGTTTATTTGGTATGATTCAAGATTACATCAAGGGAAGTACTGTCTTAGATTTATTTTCAGGCTCTGGTAATCTAGGCATCGAAGCCATTTCCAATGGCGCCAAGTATTGTTATTTTATTGATCATAGTGTGGATGCCATAAAAGTAATAAAAGAAAATACTCATAACTTTAATATTATGGATAAATGCAATATTATCTTATCTGATTGGAAAAAAGCTTTAAACAGTTTTAAAGGTATGAAATTTGATATTATCTTTGTAGATCCACCATATGAATATGATGTCTATGAAAAAGTAATGAACAAAGTAAATGAATTAGAACTATTAAATAAAAATGGTTTAATTATCCTAGAACATGCCAATTTAAAACTAAAAGATACTTATGATAATTTATCTTTATATAAGAGTAAAAAATATGGTAATAAAACTGTAAATGTATATAAATTACATTGACAGTTTTTTTTAATTGTGATATATTTTAGTTAAATAGAGGAGGAGAAAAATGAAAAAATTAAATAGTAAAGGTTTTACATTAGTAGAATTACTTGCCGTTATTATCATATTAGCAATCGTTGTTGGTATCTCTATTCCAGCAGTATTAACAACTACAAATGGTGCAAAGGTTAAAGCTGGTAAAACAGCTGCTACTGAAGCTGCTAACTGGGTTGATAGACAATATCAAGTATTAGTTACTGGACTAGATACAGCAGGCGTTGCTACGATAGATAGTAATTTTACTGATGCTTGTGGTACGAGCGCATTTCCTGCTTCCGCTGGCTTAAAAAAATGTTCTTCTATTGATAATACTACAGTTAATGAGAATTTCTTAATCGCTGCAGGATTGTCTAAAGGCAATGTAAGTAGTATTGACGTCTCAATCAATGGTGCTACCGGTAGAAGCTGTGTAAAATTAACAATACCAGATACTAGCGATTATTATTGGACTGGTGTTGAAGACAAAGATAAATGTGCTAATACTGGTAATGGTGAAGCTTGTTATTTAAGCATTACACCAAAGAATGGCACAACTCCAGGAGAAGCAGTAATTAGAGCAGGCGTTTGTTAATATTCTTGTTAATAAAAGACTAGAAATAGTCTTTTTTCTTTGGTATAATTAGTTTGGTGGTAGTATGAATAATTTAATAATTGGATCTCATGTTGGATTTAATAATAGTACACAGTTACTTGGATCAGTTAACGAAGCATTATCGTATGGTGAAAATACTTTTATGTTCTATACTGGTGCTCCACAAAATACACGTAGAGGTGCTATCTTAGATGAAATTACATATAAAGCATATGAGGTTATGAAAGAAAATAATATTGATTTATCAAAAGTAATTGTCCACGCTCCTTATATTGTCAACTTAGCTAACTTAGAAAACTTTGAATTTTCTGTTAATTTTTTGAAAGAGGAAGTAAGAAGAGTATCTTTATTAGGTATTAAATATATGGTATTACATCCAGGAAGTGCAGTTAATTATCCAAGAGAGGAAGCAATTGAAAGAATAATATCTGGCTTAAATCTTATCCTAGATAATAATTTAGATGTAACAATATGCTTAGAGACAATGGCTGGTAAGGGTAGTGAAATAGGAATTAACATTTCTGAGATTAAAAGAATGATTGATGGCGTCAAATATAAAGATAAAATAGGCGTATGCTTAGATACATGTCACTTAAATGATAGTGGTATTGATTTGACTAAATTTGATGAATACATTAAAGAATTTGATAAAGAAATAGGTATTAATTATATTAAAGTAATCCATATTAACGATTCTAAAAACGAGATTGGATCTCATAAAGATAGACATGAAAATATCGGCTTTGGTACTATTGGCTTTGATACTTTAATTAAAATTATCTATGATGAAAGATTCACGGATATTCCAAAAATTTTAGAAACGCCATATGTTACTAAAGATGATGAATCTAAGGATAAAGTATATCCACCATACAAATATGAAATAGATATGATTAGAAATAAATTCTTTGATAATAAATTAATTGATAAAATAAGAAATAATTAGACAGTTTTTAATAAATTGTCTTTTCTTATCTCTTATTTTTTGTTATAATTAAGTAGAATAGAGAGGGATCATATGAAAGAGAAAGAATTAAAGTTATGGGATGCTTATTTTAGAGCTACAAATTATATATCTGTAGGACAGTTATATCTTTTGGATAATCCTCTTTTAAAAAGAAAATTAACTTTAGATGATATTAAGAAAAAATTAGTTGGTCACTGGGGAACTGTTCCTGGTCAAAATTTTATTTATACTCATCTAAATCGTATTATCAAAAAAAATGAATTAAATATGATATATATTTCTGGACCTGGTCATGGTGGAAACGCTATGATTGCCAATACTTATTTGGAAGGTTCTTATAGTGAAGTATATCCAAATATTACGGAAGATGAAGCTGGACTTCAAAAACTATTTAAACAATTTAGTTTTCCGGGTGGCGTATCTAGTCACGTAGCCCCAGAAACACCAGGATCCATCAATGAAGGTGGAGAACTTGGATATAGTCTTTCTCATGCTTATGGAGCTGTTTTAGATAATCCAACACTTATTGCAGCTTGTGTCGTAGGTGATGGCGAAGCCGAAACGGGACCATTAGCAACATCTTGGCAAATTAATAAGTTTATTAATCCTAAAACAGATGGTGTTGTCCTACCAATTCTTCATCTAAATGGTTATAAAATAGCTAATCCCACTATCTTAGGAAGAATGAGTGATACCGAACTTACTTCTTTCTTTACTGGTTGTAGATATAAGCCATATTTCGTTTCTGTCAGTGTTCCAATGGAAATGCATAAACTTATGGCTAGTACCCTAGATAAAGTAGTAAAAGATATTAAAGCAATTAAAAGAGGTAATAGTGTTAAAAGACCTGCTTGGCCAATGGTAATTCTAAGGACACCAAAAGGATGGACTGGACCAAGTATCGTTGATGAAAAACAAATTGAAGGTACATTTAGAGCTCATCAAATACCACTTGTT
>JAEEGI010010568.1_pt1 | contig 20034 bp, 15 predicted proteins | sample 8958751 | NCBI WGS metagenome assembly JAEEGI01 (sample SAMN16246545, study PRJNA631951) | gut metagenome | biome: gut microbiome; feature: rumen; material: KS-attached | host: Bos | place: Iran: Karaj | collected 2018-10 | reverse complement strand
AATACGCTTCCCGGATAGCGGTGGTTAGACTAAGCTCACCAACCGCTTCATTCGAGCCAGAGGGAGGTATTGCCCCCGCCGGGCCTGGCCGCCCGTGGCCAGGTGAGCGGGAGGGGCCCGCCAGCGTAGCTGGTGGGAGGGATTTACCCGCCGGGGACAATACCTCCCTCTGGCCACTGGACAGAAGAGAGAGCGTGTCGGGGACAACGCAGGTCTTGTCGGAGGCACCGAACACAAGTGCCACACCATCAATGGTTTCCAGCTCCTCCCGCCGCAACTGCGCATAGCATCCGGTCACCACGATTTTGGCCTCAGGCGAGACCCTATGAACCTTTCGGATCACATTGCGGCACTTCTTCTCAGCCCTCTCTGTCACCGAGCAAGTGTTTATCAGATAAACATCTGCCTTGTCCTCCCACTGGACCACATCAAGCCCGGCGGCCACGAAACCTCTCTCGTAGGTAGAGGTCTCGGCGTAATTAAGCTTGCAGCCAAGTGTCAGGAAGGCTATTCTCATATTCAGAAAGACTCGTTGATTATCTTATTTTGAAGGTCTTTTCCCCATGTAGCGGTCACCCTTGACCAGGAGCAGGCCCCTCCGACGGGCGGATTCTTCTTGGAGACCCTTACCTGAACGAACCAGAACCCGAGGTCGGCACCCATGATGGCATCCACGATCCTGCCTGCCACATTCTCAAGAAGATTGGACGGCTTGGCCATCTCGGCGGCAACGGTCTCATAAATCTTGCTGTAGTCGGCGGTGTCCTTGAGGTCATCCGATTTGGCGGCTTTCTTTCCGGCCATCTTGCCACGGAAGTCAACCACGAACGTGTTTCCATCCTTCCGCTCGCTCTCCAGGCAGCCATGGAAGGCGTGGAATTCCATCCCAACCAGTTCTATGGTAATGTCTCTATCTATCATCATATCGCTCAGAATCAACTATTTCGCAAGTATCAAGAACACGCAAGGACGTTTGCCGATGGTCATGGGGGCTGAGCGCCAGCGCTTCACTGTCCTGGCGATTATCAACTCGTCCGGAAGAGTGATGTCGGCAGCCACGCAAAGCCTTGTCGAAGGCTGAAGGGTGGCCAGCAGGTCGGCCATCATCGAGTCGTTCCTATAAGGAGTCTCTATGAATAATTCAGTCTGGTGAAACTGCGATGACCTTTTCTCGAGGTCTTTGATTGCCTTGCGTCTCTCCTCCGGCTTGGCAGGGAGATAACCCTGGAAAGCGAAGCTCTGCCCGTTGAGCCCGGAAGCCATCAGAGCGAGCATCAGGGAAGAAGGTCCGACAAACGGAACTACTTGAATATCATGCTCATGGCATAGCGCCACCAAAGCGGCTCCGGGGTCCGCGACCGCGGGAAGTCCCGCTTCGGAAATGAGGCCGACATCTGTCGGTTCACCATCCGGACCCGAGAACAACTCAAGTAAGGACTCGACCTCTTCCGGACGGGTGTGCTCGTTGAGCTCCCTGAACTGTAGCTCACCTATATGCCCCTTCAACCCTGCGGCTGAAAGGTATCTCCTGGCTGTCCTGATCTCCTCGACGACATAAGAACGTATGTCTTTAAGTCGTTCAAGAACCGGTGCGGGAATCACATCAGATGGATTCTCGCCACCAAGAGGGGATGGGATAAGGAATAATCTGCCGTTTGCCATATTTCAGGCAAATATACTCATTTTCCGCCAGTCTTCCGCACGATGCGACCGATGGCTTTATCGAGACTCTCTGTCGGCTCGATGATGTTGTAGTCTTTCCAGAACTCGGGGTCGAAATCAGTCGCGGCAATTTCTGAAAGCACGTCCCTGGAAGTGAATGATTCTTTCTTTGGAATCAGCTCAATGTCACCGGAATGCCTGTCGGTGGTGACCAGCTCGCTGATAGCGGTGAAATCGGTTTTCAGGAGTCGTTTTTTCCAGTCGCACTTGAAGCGCATCACTGAGCGGACATAACTTACGCGGGAGATGCCCTCGGAATCGAGGGTGTAGTCGTATTGGATGGACACTTGGGTTGGAGTGAACCTCAGTCCAGCGGGCTTGCTGAGAAGAATGTAGTGAGTGACCTTATTCTTGTCGGACATGTCGAAGTCCAGCTCGAATCTTGTGAAAGCGAAGGTCTCCCGGTCGATGTAGATTATGCCATTGTAGAGCGGATAGGGCTGATCTCCTCTGGGAATCAACCGGATAGCGAACTGCAGGCGGTCCCCGATTATCTCCGGGAGCTCCATCTTCAACTCATAGTTGGACAGTTCCCTCGCGTTCAGCAGATCATCGTTCTTGACTATGTCCAGCAAAACAGCTTGAGCTGGTCCGCCCACAATCTTGACCGAGAGGGTGTCTTTCTTGTCTGGACTCACGAGAATCCTGCTCTTGTCAACAGCGCACTTGTCCGCATAGACACCCGTGTGGTAATATGATGATTTATACATCCTTGACACGGCTTCCGTGATGTAGATGTAGCGGTGTCTCTTCTGGACTGTCTCCCTATAGAAACAGTCGAACATCTCTGGATATTTGGGATAGTTGTCCCTGATTTTGGAGATGGCCTTATCCAGCACGCTGTAAGGGTCAGCTATGACCAGGGCTCCCTCCAATGTCAAACTGCCGCGTGGCATCTCGACAGTTATTTGCTTCCCGTCTTTCGGGAACATGACCCTGACCGTTTTATAGCCCAAGAGAGTGAAATCCACGGACTTGGGCTCGACCGCGGACTTGAGGGTGAACACTCCGTCGGTGTTGGTCACGGTAGCGTATTTCAGTCCTGTGAAAGAGACTCCGACATATTGTAGGGGACGGCCTGTCTCAGCGTCGATAACGGTGCCGCTGACGCTGAAAGGAAGCGGTTGAGGGTCAGTCTGTGCGTATGCTGAGAAACTGACCAGCAAGAGAATGGTGAAGAGTAATGCTTTCAGTCTCATTGTTTAATCACTTTCCCGCAATATACGAAAAATCCGGGCTTTTTATTATCTTTGATGAAATATTCAGAAACATGAAGAGATTATTCCTATTTTTAATGGCGGTGGTCATTCCGTTCGCGCAAGGCTTTTCAGCTGATAAAGCCCCTAAAAATGAGAAGGTTAAGAATGTTATCCTCATCATAGGGGATGGTATGGGCTACGCCGCCACATGCTCCTGGATGATTGATAGGGGATATGCTCCTACCGCTTTCGACCGGGCCCAATTCGTTGGTTTCAGCAAGACTTATTCAGCCAACAGCAGGGTCACTGATTCGGCCGCTTCCGGCACGGCTATGGCGTGCGGTGTAAAGACAAACAACGGCATGCTTGGCATGACCCCTGACAAAACCCCCGTTCCCAGCATAGCTGCCTATGCAAAGGAGAAAGGCCTTTCTACCGGCATCGTGGTGACCTCCTACATCCTCGACGCTACTCCTGGCGCTTTCTTCGCCCATGTTCCTCAGAGAGGCATGCGCAAAGAGATCATTGATGACCTGATCGAGTTCAAGCCAGATGTTATCGTTGGTGGAGGAAAGAAATATTTCATTGACCCTGAGTCGGTTCCGGAGAATATGATCGATAAGGCCGTCCGCGAGGGATTCACCTTCGTCGAGACTCCCGAGGATTTCTACTCGACCCGTAAGACCCCTATCTTAGGCCTGTTCGCTGATGGAAGTTATCCCATGGCCATCGAGCGTGACACCGATTTCCTCAGGGATGCCGCAATGCACACCATCGACATCCTGGATGACAACAAGAAAGGTTTCTTCGCCATGATCGAGGGATCGCATATCGACCATGCCGAGCACGCCAACAACGCCCAGCAGTTGACCTTCGAGATGGAAGAGTTCGACAAGCTCCTCACCGCTGTTTTTGATTATGCCGACACCCATAAGGGAACCTTGGTCGTAGTAACGGCTGATCATGAGACCGGGGGAGTGACTCTCGTTTCCGCTGGAAAGAACTCAGACAGCACTACGGGAATCGACGTGAAATTCGGTACCACCGGCCATTCAGGCATTGGGGTGCCTATCTTCTCCTATGGCGCTTCCGCTTGGAAGTTCGGTCAGGTGATGGAGAACATCGAGATATTTTCGAGAATCAAGGCCCTGCTTATCGGCAAGTAGGGTTAATTCCCGCCCCTGAGGCAATTCAGAATTCCAGCCAGGAGGATGTCAATGTCCTCCTGGTTTTTCATTGTCTCGATAGGAAAGCCAAGTGTCACAGCCTTGTACGTCCCCGCATCGAACAACAGTCCTGCGTTAGAACCGGTGTCTCCGTATCTCAAGAACGGGATGGACTTGACATTGGCCGGCTCCAATGCGTCAGGCGTCTCGACATTGTAAATGAATTGGTTCCTTTCTTTCCAGAACTCCATTGAAACCAGCTTCCCCTTGAGAGGGAGAACGCTGTTTCGCACGGGGCGGATCGTGCCGATCCTTGAGGCGTAGTTGCCTCCCCAGCGGTAACCTAAGACAGTCTCAGCAAACGCTTTAGCCGGTTCTGTGTAGGAAGGGTCTGGTTGGATGGGGAATACCTTGTCCCAGAGGTCGGTGCCTATATCGGCACCGGACACGATGAGGTTGCCTCCAGCGACGGAAAAGTCTTGGAGAACCTTTCTAAGAGCCGCTGGAAACACCTGGAAGCGGCATCCCTTGGCTCCTCCACCAATGGGGGTGGTGACCTGCTTGCCGCATATAAGGTCGAGAGCGAACTCCCCGTCAGGTGTAAGGAGACCTTCCATAAGGGCGGCTGAACTCGAGGAGTGGACGACATGTCCGGCCCTCAGGATCGCTCTGGCATGAATAGCCGCGAAGTCGAATGTGTTGCCCGGGATGACCTTTCCCGCGAAGTCGTTGAACGAGGCGCCGAATCCGGGATTGTCATCATTCTTCCAAGGCATATCCCTTCGGATCTGGTACTGGTCGCCAATGAAGTTGATCTCCCTCATATAAGGCACACCGGCATCAAGTTCGTCCAGGAAACCCGCATAATCAGGGGTGTCGAACCAGGCGGGAGGTGAGATTCGGGTGAAGTTGTTGACCACCAGCACGCTCCTTCCGTCACCACTCTCGGGTATTCCGGCGGCAAGCACCTCGGAAGGGAAACTGACGCCTCCGTCATTGAAGGCTAATATCCTGAAACTGTATAACTTCCCTGGCTTTATGGAGATGTTGTACGAGCACTTGCCTCCTTCCGCCGTGAAATCGATCGGAACCCCGTTGTCAAACGCCCCGTCACCGATTCTGGTCTGAAGGATGAAGCCTTTGGGTGCGGCAGTGGTCTCAAGCGAGTCGATTGTCGCTTCCCAACTCAGAGTCACCACACCTTCGCTTCCCGGAGCGGGAGTTGAGGCGAATGATGTCGAGAAAGCATGGACTGGAAGGGGTTGGACGGAATATTCATGGCCATATCTGGCGCTCATGTATTTTAGGATTCCCTTGTAAACGGCCCTGCTCACGGCGAAACGGAAGGTGGGGTCCAAACCGTATTTCATGTCCTCGAAGTTCTGATGGGATAGCATCTCCAGAAGCATTCCCGGAACGGTTGTGGTGCGGGACTCGCTATAGGAACGGTCCCATAGTCCCCGTCTAGTCCACTTTGGATGGAAAGACTGGCGTAAGTCATTGACTATCTGAGTCTGGACGAAATCGGCCAACATCCTGCTCTGCCAACGGCTCTCCCCATTGGGAAGCTTGTCCTTGTTGTCGCAGAGGAGGGTGTAGATGGCAAGGGTACCGACGATAGAGTCGTTCGGGAACACACCAGCGTCGGAGTGGAAAGCGAATGACATGTCCACAGGAATCCTGAGTCCAGTCTTGCCGGGATTGGTCCTTGAGCCGCCGGACATCCATTCCACCCAGGCGCCTCTTTCTCCGAAATCAGCGGTGTAATCGCCCTCGTGAAGATTCAGGAGGGTGGAGTCTGCTCCAGCCCACTGCATCCAGTAATATGCCCCTTCGGCGAAAGAGGGAAGTCCGGAAAGGGTGTATTCGGAGACAGGCGCGTCTATGGGCCCTCTTGCGACCTTGCCCATGCCACCTCCGAAACGGACGGCATCGGCCGTCACCACGGTGTTGTTCGCCACCTTGTGCCCTTCGGGGACTTTGTTGTCAAGTGTGACGCTGCCTCCTTTCCCTTTGTCGAACTCGAAGGTGCCGAGGTAGATCCACGTCCCGCCTCCCATTTTCTGGTTGACATGGAACTCACTGGAACCACCGAGGTGGTTGACCGTGTAATGAGCCATGTCAGAACTGTTTGGAAGCGACTTGTAGGCGATGTAAACTGAATATTCCCCCCTCTCGGGAATGTCTGGAGTCCACCAAACCTGGGATAATTCAGCCCCATCTTCTTCAGCGCTTACACACACCGACTGCCTGGCCGTGCCGGCGGTGAAGGGGTTGTCCCTGCCTGTGTAAATTGCCTTGAAATCGGCGAATCCTATCCCAGCATCGTGCCAAGATCCTGATTCTGAATAGAATCCGCTGGTCCTGACACCTTCACCACGACCCTCCTTGAAACCTGGATCGTTGTCTGCTATTATCTCATTGCGCTGCGGATCCCTCTCCCTGGGGGTCATCACATACGCTCCGGCATTCTCCAGCATCGGAATAAGGAAAGGCAGCACATAACTCTGGGTGTACATGTCCTCGACGGTGCGGAAAAGGGGAGCCCTCTGCCATCTCCATCTGTCAGACTTCTCATCGTAGTAACGCCCATGGCTTTGCCAAACAGCGATCTGCCTTCCTGACAGCCCTTTCTCGAACTCCATTCCGCCCACCTTGGTGATAAAGCGATCGCTCGCTCTCCTGTCCTTGGTCCTGAACATCGCCGACTTCGGCTTGCCGCTGTTGTCCACCAGTGGCATGATGTAGGAATCAATCTTATTGGAGCCTATGTAGATGTCACCGACCTCATAATCGGACCAGTCGTCAGGCAGGAGGGTCTTGAGCGTTTTCCGGAACCAGCGGGCGTCAGAGTCTCTCCAAGGATAGTCCCCGAAAGTGTTGGTGAAGTGGAAGTCGAGGTTTTTTTCCCTTTTGACCACCTTTTTTGCCTTCACGATGGAAGCCACCGTCGTCCTTTCCCTCAGAAGGGTCTGCATGGAGTCCAGGGCAGACTTGAAATCCTGAGGAGTCTGTGCCCCGAGCCAGACGGGGATGGCGAGCATCAACGCGATGGTACTTAGGGCTTTACGAAGCATTGTGAGGGTCTTGGTATTTCTTGAAAAAGACGAGAATCAAAGTGAACACGGTGGCTACGAGAAGTCCGGTGCCATCCGCCACGAAATCGAAGGCATCACCGGTCCGGTAGCTTGTCAGAGACTGTCCGATCTCGGTGGCTACCGCCATCAAGACTCCACCCGCCAGGGACGCTAAAACCAAAAGGATGGATTGGATGCGTTTCTTCGGCCTTGAGGCAAAAGACATGTAACCCAGAAACACGAACGGCAGGAACATGATGAAATGCACCACCTTGTCGGTAGGGATCCCGAACATCTCTTTCTGGACATCAGGCATGTCGGAGAAGTTACCGAAGCAGCACCAGAGAACCAGTCCAAGGTAGATCAGGAACAGGATAAGGAATATGTGGTCCCGTCGTCTCATGCCAAAACTATCTTAATATCAGTTCCCCAAAGAAATCAGGTCTGTGGAAATCAGGTTTCGGGACGGCCACCGGATTCCAGCTCAGGAAATGAGGATGGGCGGTGAGGTCTCCGCACTTGTAGAAGTTGCCTCTCACACTGACCGGAATGGCCTGGGAGTCAATCCCTATCAGTTCGAAAGGAATCAGCATGACAACAGTCCAGCCGAAGATTTTCCCATTGATTTCCAACGGTTTCCGTTCAAGGGAGCTGTAGCGGATGACTCTTGTAAGAAGAGCGGGATCCAAAGGCTCGCGGTTCTGCCGTCCTGTGCCGCGGGCCGCCAGCAAGCTGCCGACGCAAGTAAGCTCGAAATTGTAGTACGACCCGTCAAAAGGATCGGAGACGAAGAATTCGCAGCAGCTGTCCTCCCAACTTCTTCCGTTATCCTCCATAGCGGTCGCGCGCAGATCGAGCCCCCTTACGTGGTACATAATGGCCAGATGGGTTTGGCTCCTTGCCACCGCCGCGTTGCAGTCAGGAGTGTATGGAGCATCTTTCGGCCAGTTATTCTCGCAGACGGCGATTTTAGCGGCCTTCTCCTCCATGACCAGATCCAGCTCTTGGAAGGACATCCGCTCGATCCCCTCAATTAGCGGGACCTTTATTCTTTTGACTGTTTTCATATTCCGGAATATTACAAGGCTTGCATGTCGTTCAATTTGCGGTAAAGGCCGCCCAGGGCGAGAAGCTCCTCGTGCCGACCGCGTTCCACGATCTTCCCTTCCTCCAGCACGATGATCTCGTCGGCGTTCCTGATAGTGGATAGCCTGTGGGCTATGGCCACGGTGGTCCTAGAGGACATCAGGCGGTCCAAGGCCTCCTGAACGGTCTTCTCGGACTCCGTGTCCAGAGAGGCTGTGGCCTCGTCGAGGATAAGGATAGGCGGGTTCTTCAAGACCGCCCTCGCGATGCTGATCCTCTGCCTCTGGCCACCAGATAGCTTGACGCCCCGGTCACCGATGACGAACTGGTAGCCTCCCTCCTTCTCCATGATGAACTCGTGGGCGTTGGCTATCTTCGCGGCCTCGATGACACTTTCCAAGGTGGCGTTTTCCACACCGAAGGCTATGTTGTTGAATATCGTGTCGTTGAACAGGATGGACTCCTGGTTGACGTTCCCGATCAGGTTACGGATGTCCTGGATCCTCACATCCTTGATAGGGGTGCCATCAATTTTGATAACCCCGTCCACCGGGTCGTAGAACCTCGGGATGAGGTCCACAAGAGTCGTTTTTCCGGCTCCTGAAGCACCCACAATCGCTATTGTCTTGCCCTTGGGGATCTCCAGATCCACTCCGTCCAGAATCATCTTGGTCCCGTCGGGGTAGCGGAAGCTCACATTCTCGAATGAGATCTTATCCTCAAATCCAGCCAGCGGGACAGGCACCGACGCTTCGGTTATGTTGTTCTCAGCATCCAGGATCTTGCTGATCCTCTCCATCGAAGCCATACCCTTGGGAATAGCGTAACTCGCTTTGGAGAAATCCTTTATGGGGTTGATGATGCTGTAGAGGATCACCATGTAGTAGATGAATATCGGAGCGTCAATGATTGAATGGCCCTTCAGGATCAAGGTGCCGCCGAAAAATAGGGCAATCGTGATCAGCACAGTGCCGAGGAACTCGCTGACAGGGTGGGCAAGAGCCTGGCGCATCGTGACACGGCTGGTCTTTTTGCGCATCGCCTCGGTCACACCGTCAAACCTCGCCGACATCTTCTTCTCAGCGATGAAAGCCTTGATCACCCTCAGGCCTCCGAGAGTCTCCTCGACTTGTGACATCACATCGCTCCAGAGCGACTGCACATCCAACGACTTCTTTTTGAGGTTCTTACCAATGACACCCATCGCCCAGATCATCAGGGGGGCGAAGATGATCGTGAAGGCCGTCATCTGCCAGCTGATCACAATGAGAGCGATGAAATAGATGATGATCAGGATGGGGTTCTTAATCAGCATCTCCAGCGAACCGGCGACTGAACTCTCCACTTCCTGCACATCTCCGCTCATCCGGGCGATAATGTCACCCTTTTTCTCCTCCGAGAAGAAGCCGAGCGGGAGTGACAGGATCTTGTTGTAGATCTTCATCCTGAGTTCTTTCACGATTCCGGTGCGGATGGGAATCATCACGGCAGATGAACCGAAGTAGCAGGCGGTCTTCAGGGCAGTGGTCACGATGAGGAACAGGCAGAGCACCAGGAGGACCTTGATCTCGCCATGCTGGGCGATGTTGGTCTCAAGGATGTGATAGACATTCTGCATCAGGCTGTTGCCGATCTCCTTCAAAGGCTTGCTCCAAACCTCGCCCCACGGGGTGAACACATAGGTTTTGTTCGTCATCCTGAACAGGATACGGAGCATAGGAACAATCATGGCGAACGAGAATATGTTGAACACCGCGGACAGGATGTTCAACACAACCGAACCCCAGAGGTATTTCTTGAATGGCGCGATGTGGCGCCTCATCATATTCAAAAACCCTTTCATCTCGTCAAAGCACCTTCGTAAGCCAATGGAAGATCACGAATATCCTCCGCTTGAACACATTGTAGTTGAGGCTGAGGGCATCGTCCTCGACCTTGTTGGTCTTCATCGTGATTCCCGAGGTGAAGACCACGCAAGGCGCTCCGCCTCTGGAGAATACCCCCTGATCCCCGATCTTGGACAGGAACATCTCGGTGAACCCCTCGCTGCCGTAGTAGTCGAAACCGAGGTCCAGGTTGAGCCCGTCAGCGTCATTCGCCCTTTGGAGCTGGTATTTGAATCCGGCGCCTCCGAGCATGATGAGGTAGTCCTTCCTGCCCTTATGGAGCGGGGACATGGAACTGCCTAAAATATCCAAAACCACCACGTTCTGGATCTTTGCCTGGGTGATTGTCTCCCCGCTGATGGGATCCTTGAGCCGTCCCGAGACAACATCGTTCCAAAGCGCCTCCGCTCCCACCGAATTCCTCTCACGCCCGTCTGTGGCCACGAATATGATATTCTTTCCGTAGGACCGCCCCAGTTCTTTCATTCTCGCGAACATGTCGGCGATGCTGATCATCGCCACAACCCCTGAGGCGTTGCTGTCCGCTCCCGGATAGACACTTCCGGCGATCTTGCCGAGGTTGTCATAGTGGGCGGTGACAATCACATAAGACTCCTTGAGTCCCTGCCGTTTACCCGGCATGAAGCCGATTATGTTGTGTCCGGCCTTGTCTCCCACACTGAAGGAACGGCTCCATTTGCCGCCCATCTTCATCAATCCGGCCTTCCGGAATCTCCTGGCGATCCAGAAGGCAGCCTCGTTGGCCCCTGAGGTGCCGGTGGCCCTTCCCTTGAACAAGGTGTCGCACATGAACTCCACTTCCTGCTCCAGACGCTCGGCGGATATGATCCGTTCAGCGTTCTTCCCAGACGGGATCATCTTGGGACTTGTGGATTGGGCCATGATGGTCCCGGAGAAGGCCACGAGTAATATATGTAAGAAAAAATAGCGTGATTTCGTCTTCAAGGCACGATAAATGTTTATCTTTGCAAATGACAAAAATACTAATTTTGCCCCTATTAATAAAATAAATCGGATGAAAAGGTTCGCTTTCTCCCTTCTGCTTCTGCTGTCGATGGTCCAGGTGTGCCTGGCTCAGTACGACAAGGATGTCTTCATGTTCAGGGGACGGCAGGCCTTGGCCGACAACAGGTACGCCGACGCGATCAGCCAGTTCAACATCCTGGCTCACCTCGACACCACTGATTGCTGGGTCTTTTTCTACAGGGGCATAGCTAAGTACAATCTCGGTGACATCCGTGGTGCGCAAACTGATTTTGACACATCCGTCAGGCTCAACCCGGTTTTCACCAATGGCTACCACTTCAGGGCCATCACCCTGAGCCGTTCCGGAAAATATGACGAGGCTTTCGCCGACTTCGAAAGGGCCATGGAGTTGCGACCTGGACTTATCGGCCTGTATTTCAGTAGGGGAGTCACGTATTTCCTTGCCCAGCAGTTTGATAATGCGGTCACCGATTTCGACCGCTACATCAGTAAGGAGCCTAAGGACCCGTCGGCCTATCTCAACCGCGGGGCATCCTACCTTTTCCTGAGCGACACCACCAAGGCTCTTGCGGACTACAACAAAGCCATCAAGCTCGACCGCTTCGATCCTGAAGGCTACATTAGAAGGGGCCGTGTCTATGCCCTCCAGAAGAAGTACAAGGAAGCCATCTCGGACATGGACCAGGCGATCTCCCTGGACACGACCAACACTTTCGCCTATTTCAATCGGGCGCTGATGCACTACGAGTCCAATGACTTTAACTCCGCCATGGCCGACTTGAACCGCGTTCTCCGAGAGGAGCCGGGCAATGCCTTGACGCTTTATAACAGGAGTCTCATAAGCGCCCAGGTGGGCAATTTCGAGGATGCTCTGGCCGACATGGATCATGTCATCAACATCAACCCGGACAATGTGTTGGCCTACTACAACCGCGCGTCCTACTTCGTCCAGATGGGCCGCTGGGTCGATGCCCTCGACGACTACGACAAGGCCATCGAATTGTACCCGGATTTCGCCAAAGCCTACCTTAACCGATCGTATGTCAAGAATATGCTGGGGCGTCTGAAGTCCTCAAAGCAAGACTATGACATCGCCCAGAAGAAGGTCTGGGAATATCGGGAGAAGACTGCTGGCGAAGGTACCTCTTTCGCAGACACGACCAAGAAATACAGTTCCCTTATCGCCCTGGACGCCGACTTCGCCAAAAAGGGATTTGAGAACGAGCTGTTGCAGAACCGTGACATCAACATCCGGCTGCGCCCTTTGTACAAGTTCAGCCTTTCAGCGAGTCGTGACACCAAGACCATCGCGCTCCGGAACAGATATGAGAACCTGTTGATAGACAAGTTCATAGCCGACTCTCCTATCAACATGGCGATCTCCAATTCGGACACTATCCCCAGGCCTCGGTTCGAGCAGGGTATAGATGCCTCGATCTACGGTGACTCCTATCTTGCCGCCGGAGATCCGAAGAGCCTCACAGAGGCCGATAGGCAATTTATCCGAGGTCTTTACAGCGTCCAGTCCAAGCAGTTCTCAACTGCCCTGAGCCAGTTTGACGCCGCAGTGAACTCGGCTCCTGAAGGCAGGTATTCAGAGTACTACAAGGCCTTCTACTATTTGAATAGGGGAGTACTGAGGGCCGAGATGATCGACTTCATCTCCTCGATTGAGAATAACGTCCAGACACTGACGATGGACGATCAGGGCGCCACCAGGGCGAGGGTGCGTGACCAGGTCAGCCGCACCTACGACTATTCAGAGGCCATCGATGACATGCTCTCGGCGGACAAGCTCCTCCCCGGAGTGCCTTACATCTATTTCAACCTCGGCAACCTCTATTGCCTGTCTTCCAAGTTCGTGGAGTCTGTTGACAATTACACCAAAGCTATCAGTGTCTTCCCCTACATGGGAGACGCCTTCTATAACCGAGGCCTTGTCCTTATCTATCTGAAAGACAAGGAGAAAGGTTGCATTGACCTCTCACGTGCGGGAGAGCTCGGAGTCAACGATGCCTACAGCGTTATAGCCAAATATTGCGAGGAGGAAAAGAATTGACACTGAAGTTCATGAGCCTCTCAAGCGGGAGCTGCGGCAACTGCTATTTCCTCCACGACGGCAGGTATGGTCTTGTCATTGATGCCGGAGTCAGCCTGCGCCGCTTGAAAAAGATCCTCATGAGCTATGGCTACAACCTCGATTCGTTCCAGGGGATTCTTGTGACCCACGACCATCTTGACCATATCCGCCATCTTGGCTCGTGGTGCAAACATCTCCAGAGGCCTGTTTACGCCACTAAAGTGCTGCATAACGCCCTCACATGGCACACCTTCACCCAAGATTGGATCGATCCCTGCAGGCGTGACCTTGACGAAGGAGGTACAATGATTCCGCTAGGTCCTGATGAGGAAAACAATCCTGTCGTCTGGTACTTTATCGTCCCTCACGACGCGGCCCAGACTGTTGGCTACTTCATCCGTTGGCATGGTTGCGGATTTTTCCTGATGACCGATGCCGGAAGGGTCACTCCTGAGGCTCTTGAATATGCCTCCAAGGCGGACGCGGTTGTGTTCGAGTCAAACTACGACCCCGATATGCTGTTTGGAGGAAGCTATCCTCATGACCTCAAGATGCGTATCTGCAAGGGCTACGGCCACCTTTCCAACGATGATTGCGCCGATGCTGTGAAACACTTCTGGCACAAGGGCTTAAAGCATCTGTTTCTATGTCACCTCAGTGAGAACAACAACACTCCGGCGCTGGCTTTCGAGGCCACTTCCCAGGCTCTTCGCTCCATCGATCTCGGAAAGGGACTGACAGCTAAGGATGTCACCGACCTCAGGACTCTTCCAAGAATGACTCCTTCTGGAATATTCGATATTTATGACTATATTTAAGGCCGATTTGAATAATAAACGGACATAATGAGTATCAAGATTATCGCCGCGGCCGTTGCCGCGCTGGCCCTCTCGGCCACCATGAGCGCCCAAAGCATCTATGACTTCAAGGTCAAGGACATGGCCGGAAAGGAAGTGTCTCTCTCGGACTATAAAGGCAAGGTCCTCCTGATCGTCAACACCGCTACCAAATGTGGCTTCACTCCTCAGTATGAGGAACTTCAGGAAATGTACGACAAGTACAAGGATAAAGGTCTCGTGATCCTTGATTTCCCCTGCAACCAGTTCGGTGAGCAAGCCCCTGGTGACATCGCGTCCATCCATGAGTTCTGCACCTCGAAGTACAACACGACCTTCCCCCAGTTCGACAAGGTTGAGGTCAATGGGGAGAATGAGAGCCCGCTCTTCAAATTCTTGAAGGCCAAGCAAGGCTTCAAGGGCTTCGGCAACGGAAACCAGGCCAAGTTTATGGACGAGATGCTGAAGAAAAAGGATCCTGACTATGCCTCCAAGTCCGACATCAAGTGGAACTTCACCAAGTTCCTGGTGGACTCGAAAGGTGAGGTCGTTGCCCGCTTCGAGCCTACGGCCAGCATGAACTTCGTCAGCACCGTCGTAAGCTCAAAGCTCTTCTAGTCTTGTCTGTACTTTGCCATAATCTAAACTTAGTATAATTCTTCAAGAACATTTTAATTCATACTTGAGTCAAATGAGAATAATAGTTTCCGCGTTATTATCTCTTTTTTTGTGTGTCAATGTTCAAGCGCAAAAAATAGCTGTTATGCAGTTTACTGCTGGCTCTGGAGTTAGCCAAGAAGAAGTTAACGGCATATCTAGCATGTTCTTGACGTTCTTTGACCCTGACGGTTTTAAGATAATTGAAAGAACAGAAGTCGATCGCGTCATTGCGGAACAAAATTTTCAGAAGGGGAGCCTTACTGAAAAAGAAATGGCAAAACTGGGAAGTATCTTAAATCTCCAGTATCTGGTTTTGGGAGATATTAATTTGGTTCAAAACCAATATAATGTCGATGCCAGGGTTATTGATGTTGAAACTGCCAGAATAATCGCTACTTCCGGTATGACATTCAGCGGTGTCTCTTATCGTGATAACATGCAAAAAATAGCCCAGGAGTTAGCGAAAAAATTGTCTTCGACAGTTAGTAGGGCTCCAACGGTAAATAATACACGGAATCAGCATTTGGAAGTATCAATTCTTTATGGATATTTAAAAGTATTTCCTAACGATTTAGGCTATTTCGAGCAGCCACCTTCGACTGTCATATCCAGGATTAACGAAAGTGCTCAGTATGGATATAACACCTGGCGCATCCCGACAAGTGAGGAGGTGGCTCTGATGAGAGCGGCAGCTCTTCTTGGAAATGATACATACATGTCTGCAGGGTCGACAAAAGGCGGGATGATCAGATTGGTAACTGATCAAGGAACGGCTGAGGAAGTGAATGCTGAAAGGCAAGCGGCTGCCGAACGAGAACGAATTGAGCGGGAGCAAAGAGAACGGTTAGAAGAACAAAGACGAATTGAAGAGCAAAAGAGACTCGAGGCTCAACGGGAGCTAAGACGGAGACAAGAAGCTGAAGAACGGGCGTTTCAGGCTTCTTTATCTCCTTGGGAAAAAGCATATTATGCAGGCTTAAAGCATGGTTATGTATTAAAGGTCTTTGAGCATTTGGACCCGGGAGAAACGTATGTTACCAGGTCTGGCGATGTGATTTATAATGGGTTTGTTTGGGGAGAAGCGGTCATGAATAACCTCGATTTTGATGTACGTGGTTATGATTTTTACTTGGAGCTTTCTAAAATACCTGATATTAACGCATACCTGATGACACGGAAAGAGTGGTATTGTGCTGAAAAAGATGAAAGCTATGATAAGCCCCCTATTACTTGTTCATGGGATTCTAAATATCAGACTTATTCTTATGCGATCGAAGAGACATACATCTCAGCCACAAAATCAAAAGGTTATAAAAACGTCCTGACCTTTGATGACCCTGAAGGTCGTTTTTACGATTCACGGCGATATGAGGGGAAGAACGCATACGGTAGATCCGTTGCGGCGGGGACTCCCCTAATACTAGGTAAACGTGTCTCTCCCGCTGTTGCGTCAAGTATTATTTCTGACTTTAAAACGAAAAGGAAAGCTCAAATAGAAAAAGAAAAAAAAGACAGGGAAGCCGAGGAGCGGAAAAATCTTTTTACAAAGCTTGAAGAGCAACAACGACTAGAAGAACAAAGAAGACTTGAGGAAGAACATCGTTCAGAAGAAGCGCTACAGGATAATAGCGATGAAATGGAAATCAAAAAGACAGCGGAGATAACATCCGTCAATGTCGACTGGAATGAGGTGCGAAATGGGGTGAAAGGTATGCTCATTCATGTCAACTTTAGGGTGGCGGGATATAAGGATGAAGTATTTTTCTGCGTGGCTTATTTTCATTATGCGGACGGAACGCCCATTAAGGATACAAATGATAGTTTTAGATCAACAACTGGAGCAGTTTGTGCGGGCAGGGACTTTACTTCTAGATATGCTAATACCATTTGCGATGATTTTAGGATTTGGATTCCAAATGATGAAATTCACGTAGATACTTCAAATGGACCTGTTAAGTGCTACTTCGAGATCAAATTTTATTTGAAAGAAGCAGGCGAATTCTTAAATGTTAGCCAAAAAGTGCCTTTCACAATAGGAGTTTGATCAATCCGTTATTTCCCTGGTGTAGAAATCTACCATATACCTGATCGCCTTCCGGCAGACAGGACAGAAAGACGGGTAGGAGTTGGTGTTCATCCGGCAGTCCGGGAATCCTCTCCAAACACCCTTGCTCTGATAGCCGCCACCCTCATAGAGGTCGACGGCTATTTTTTCTTTCGAGTTCTTCTTGCCTCTCCAATCGATGGCGGTGTCGTCGCCGCGGAACTTCTTGCCGACGAGATCCCGCCACTTGGAATCGAAGTCATGCATCGTCGTGATGTTCTTTTCCCAAGGCTCGACATCGGGGTAGTAGTACTCGGAGTACTGGTCATCGTAGTAATACTCGTCTGCAAGACCAGCGAAACTGTGACCGAACTCATGGACCACCACTGGGCGGAAACCAGGGTGGTGGGCAGTGGTAAGGGTGTAGGAATTATAGATGCCTCCGCCACCGTAAGTGCTTGTGTTGGCGAGGATTATGAGATGCTCGTAAGGGATTCCGGCCAGAAGGTCATGTAGGTGGAAAAGGTGAAGGGTGGTAAGGTAACGTTGTGAGTAGAATGAGTCGAAATTGGACGCTACGGCGGTCTCTTTCCAAAGGCCTTCCCTCGGCACGCTGACTCCGCTGTCATTAGAAGGGGTCTTGACACACACTATGTTGAACCTGTCCCTGAGCGCTCCGAACGGATCATGTGCCCAGAGGCTTTCCATCGCCTCCTTGGCATCGGCCATGAAGGTGTCCATCTCAGCCTCTGTGTAGCCCTCGGCGACTATCGCCACATCTATCCTCTCGCCGCATTTGGGATCGGAGTCAAGGCTCTCGCCGCCCTTCCAGATCCACTCGTGAGGGGCGACGTTCCGTCCTACCGGCCGGATCAGGATGTCAGTCGGATCGACCTCATGAGTGAATTCGCAGGAGACATGGCCATCCTTGAAGTCGAATAGCTGGACCGTGATCTCGGCTTTGCTCTTTGGCATCGGCACGAGGAATACGTTCTCGAAAGCCTTATTCACGCGGGTCGCCTCCTCGGTTGCCTGCCATTCCTGGAACAATGTCGAGAAAGAGGTGCGATAGACCACTTCTCCTCCGACCTTCACCGCAAGCTGTCCATTGCCCTGGACCGGAACCTTGTCGAGGTTGACCGTCTTTCCGGCCCAGCCGTCGATAGAGCAAAGCTCAGCCAGGGTTATTGACTGCTCCTTGTCTGTGCCGCTGAATATGTAGTTGAGGCGGAGGGTTTTGGATAGGTCCAGAGATTCTTCGCTCCGCTCAGAATGACTGCGGACGGAAGCGGGTAAGGTTGCTGGGGCGGCAAGGAGAAGGACCGCTGCCAGGAAAGCTAACTTTCTCATATTGATCTATTTCAACAGTCTCTTGAGCCCCTTTCCGATGCGCTCCAGCGCCTCACGGAGCCTCTCACGCTGGCAGGCCATATTGATTCTCACGAAGCCGTCAAGACCGTACATTTCACCTCCGTTGATCCAGACTTTCTCGTTCTCGATAAGGCTCTTCTCAATCTCCAAGGCAGGCATCTTGATGGCGCTCACATCGACCCAGGCGAGGTAGGTTCCCTCCGCCTTCGTCACAGGGAAGAGCGGAAGCTCACTCTCAAAGAAGTCCACTAGCATGCGGTAGTTGCCCTGGATGTATTCCATAAGTTCCTTGATCCACTGCTCGCCCTCGTTGTAGGCGGCCTGAAGGGCTACTACTCCGAAGGGATTGAGGTCGCAGTGCTCCCAGATGTTTATCACTCTCTCTATCAGCTTCTTCCAGTCAGGATTATTGGTTATTATGTTGGATATTCCAAGACCGGCGATGTTGAACGACTTGCTAGGGGAGTTCATCGTGATGGTGTTGTCCTGGTCGATCGTGGCCATAGGGGTGAAATGGTAGCCCGGCATCTCCAGCTCGCAGTGGATCTCGTCGCTGACGATCACCACCCCATTCCTTCTGCAGATGTCGGCCACTTTCTGGAGGTCTTCCTTCGGCCATACGCGTCCGCAGGGGTTGTGAGGGTTGCAGAATAGGAGAACTTTGGCCATCGGGTCGGCGGCTTTCTTCTCGAGGTCGGCAAAATCGATGTACCATGTGGCCTGGTCGCCCTCAAGGTCGTAGATGAGCTTGTTGAGGGAGAGCTCGCAGCCGACGTTACGGATTGATGAGAAGAAGCAGTTGTAGGCGGGGGACTGGATGATCACTTTCGGAAGCTCACCGTCAGGACCTTTGCCACCGTTCGGTTTTTCGACCACATTCCCTTCAGAATCAACCTCATAATGGGTCAAGGCATAGGTGACGACCGACATTCCCGGGACGATTCCGTCGATCGGGGTGTACCACTCTTTCTTGGTTTGCCATCCTCTGCGGCGCGCCCACCAACCGATGGCGGCCTCATAGTAACTGTCGGGAATATGTGTGTAGCCGAACACGCTGTGTTCCACTCTCTTACGAAGCGCTTCGACAATCTCGGGGGCTACCTTGAAATCCATGTCCGCCACCCAAAGAGGGATCACCTCATCATCGATCGGCCCTGCGGGGCTATCAGCGTCCCACTTGACGCAGTTTGAGCCGCGCCTGCACGTCATCTCATCAAAATCGTACTTTCCCATATCGCTCAAATAATTGGTTTATAGTATATTATGTCTTTTATTCCAGTTTCTTCATCCGGGTGGAGAATCGCCGCCAGGTCCCGTAGGATAAGGTCCGGACGGACCGCTCCGCTCTGCCAGATGTCGTTGCCACCTTTGTCGTTTGCCCTCTTGTTGTCGTTCCAGACAATGGGGGTGCCGCCAGGAACACGCCCTTCTGCGTTCTTTTTGATATTGTCCAGCATGTCGCTGAATATCGGATTGACTCCAAGCAGGTCTTTTTCTGTGGAGCACCAGCCGACATTGAGCCAGCTGTCCGCTTCTTTGCTCAATGAATAAGCCTTTTCGACAGACATCACCGTCGATGCGGCTTTTCCTTCTTCGCAGCCGAGCACGATGCCTCCGGCGTCATGGATCATGACGGTCAGATAGTTGTCGGATGCTGGGACGAACCATTGGTCGTTGTAGGGGATGTTCAGAAGGACTTTCCTGGGCGATTCCCGCCGGGAAATAACCGCCTTAGTAATTGCCTCATAGTTCGATTTTACCACTGAAAGCACTGAGTCGGCGGCTGCCATGTCGCCGGTCAGGGCACCGAACAAACGGATGTAAGCGGCTCTTGCCAGCGGATGTCTCTCGAGGTGCTCGTTGACCGTCAACACTCTGATTCCCAGCTGCTTCAACCTT
>JAEEGI010010564.1_pt1 | contig 20036 bp, 11 predicted proteins | sample 8958751 | NCBI WGS metagenome assembly JAEEGI01 (sample SAMN16246545, study PRJNA631951) | gut metagenome | biome: gut microbiome; feature: rumen; material: KS-attached | host: Bos | place: Iran: Karaj | collected 2018-10 | reverse complement strand
TAGCTGCATAGCGTGCCGGGATGTTCTCGGTCGAGGCTGAGGCAATCGTGATATTCTTAGGCTGACTGAAGCAGTCGTAGATCTGGCTGTCATGAATATCAAATTCGTTGGGGAAGTCACTCAGGTATTGACTGATGAAATGTCCTGCCTCATTCTTCTCCATATAATATTTGTCGAAGTCCCAGTAGAAACGTGCTTTGCCTTGCCTGCGTAGAATGGTGAAGAGTCGTTGCTCCACCTTAAGAAGTACGTTGAAACCAACAAAAAGGTAAGTGTCATACTGGAACTCTTGTTCTTCAGCTGTTACCACCTCTTTATATAAGGCACCTTCGTAGGCTAGTTGCTGCTCTTGTAGTCGATGATTGAAGTCATGGTAGATATCGCCCATCTTCGACCATAGTCTGATGAAGCGTTGGCGGAGCTCTGATTGATGGTCTGTCGAGAAGTTGCTGAAGAAACGACGAAGCACTTGGCGCTGCTCTTCAGTGAGAAAGCTGTCGTCATCCATTTCGTGCAAATCACTCAGATTGGCAAAGACACGGTCAGCATCAGTCATTTGCTTGTCAATGTCGTCGAAGTCGTTGAGCAGCAGCTGTCCCCAACCATAGAAATGGTCGAGTGTCTCGTCGATGCCTGTCTGTGAAGTGAATGATCTGTGCAGGTCGCATACCAGTTTGATGGGGTCGGCTACTTTCCTTTGGGAGTGTCGACGGAAGAGATCACTGATGGTGATATAGGCAGGGCTCCAGATGGGTTTATTGGCGAGACGTGCCAGATGTTCGTTGAGGAATAGTGATGCACGCTTATTGGGGAAGACGACGGCAATGTGGGCGAGGTCATCTCCATACTTGCTCAGGATATCCTTTGCTACATATTCCAGGAAAGAATTCATGACTTATCTGTTTGTGACTTCAATAATCTTGTTACTATAAACCAGCCAGAGATAGCCTCTCACGGCGGGAAGGCCAATCTGCTTCAGCAGAGCCATGTACTGACGGACTTGCTCATGGTATTCCTCTCGTTCACGTCCGAACTTAAAGTCGACCACGATGGTCTTTCTGCCATCTGTCATCACTCGGTCAGGACGGCGCTCAACCACTTTTCCTGTCTGAGGGTCAGTGTTGAGAATGGTGCATTCGTTGTACAGCTTCCAGCGTCCTGGACGGAACCATTCTGCTACTCTGGGGCTCTCCAGACGTTTGCGTAGCATGCCGACTAGTTGATCGTGGGAAAGTGTAGCATGATAGAGCACCCCGTCCTGCTCAAGCTGCCAAAGGGCTGCGTCAATATCATCGGTGGTGCGGATGGTGGAGAGCACATTGTGGAGCACACTTCCCAACTGGATGTATTCCATCTGGAGGGCTTGCTCGTCATCATCTTGGTGGGCGAAGTCCCGGCTTTTATTGCTTTGCCTGAAATTGACTTTCGTGGGAAATACCTCGATATTGATTCTGAGGGGAGTGCTCTCTTGAAGGAATGGGTTGGAGGATTGACGGGGCTTATCAATCTCCTTGGCTTCTCCATGATTTGCAAAGGGACTTCCATATTCAAAGACGAGAGGTGCGTCCTTGTCTTCTTCGCCTTCTAGCACGGCACCTTCCAGATGCTCAGCCGTTGCCGGCAGCACCTGCTCAATGAGTACAGAGCGAGACCCGGAGACCGCTTTTCGTAAGCCATATATGTAGAGACTGCTTGATGCACGTGTAAAGGCGACATAGAGCAGGTTCATATTGTCAACGATGTTCTGCTGGTGCTCTTCATCGTAGTCACTTTCATAGATGGTACCCTTCATACTTTTGGGGTAAAAGTCTACGGGAACGAGTGGCAGCTGATTGAAAGGTGCTTCGCGTGGCGTCAGCCAGAGAATATCGGACAACTCCAACTTCCAACTACAGAAAGGAATAAGTACATGTGGGAATTCCAGTCCTTTGGACTTATGGATGGAAACGATACGCAGACCATCGGTCTCAGGACTCTGTATGGTTTTCTTGTTTAAACCTCCGTCCCATTCACGTAGGAAGGCTTCAATGTCAGAGCCGTTGTCAATGACGAAAGCAGTTACCAGGTCGTAGAAAGCACATAGGTAGGCGCTCTGCTGTCCCTCCCGCCCATTCAGGAAGAGGGCATATAACTGTTCGGCCATTTCATAAAGGGGCAGTTGGAGCAGAGCAGGTGTGAAGCCTTCAGGCAGTTCTCCATCAATGCGTCCAGAGTAGTTCTTCGCCAGATAGGCACGCGCAATGACATCATCGGGATGAGCTAGGTATCGTAATGCCTGAACAATGGTGACAACAGCTGTAGAGGAATCCAGACGGAACGCTTCGTCGCTGACGACTTTGATTTCTGGCAGGTGCTCCATGAAATAGTTAGCGATGCGGGGAATCTTGTCATTGGCACGGACGAGAATGGCAATGTCTGACGCAGAAGCGCCATTGGCTAGAAGCATGGAGACTTGTTCAGAGAGGACTTCGAGCGTCTTTTGTTCGTAGTCTGCAGCAGGAAGTAAGGTCACTTTTACATGTCCGCTGTCATCCTTGTTCACAGGTACTTTCTGTATGACGTCATCGTAGGCATCAATGCCCTCCTGCCGGGCTGCCTCAGTAAAAAATGCATTGTTGAAATCTACGATACGGCGGGCTGAGCGATAGTTCGTGCCCAGCGTGCTGATATGTACCATTTCATCAGGGTGGTCAAACTGGCCCGTGATGCCTGCCAACAGACGCCAGTCGCCATTTCTCCATCGATAGATGCTCTGCTTTACATCGCCCACGATAAGATTTCTCGAATGCTTGTGGCTCATGGTCTCTTCGAGCAGAACTTTGAAGTTTTGCCACTGCACGGTCGAGGTGTCTTGGAACTCGTCAATCATGATATGCTCCAGTTGGGAACCCATTTTCTCGAAGATAAAAGGAGTGTCGCTACCTTCGATGAGTTCATGCAGCAACTGTTGCGTGTCGCTGAGCAAGAAACAGTTCTGTTCGTCGTTCAGTTCGCGTACTTTCTGCTCAATGCTGCCCAGCAGACGCAATTGGTTCAAGTGACGAAGTGTCGTGTCTGCGCTCTTGAATAGTTTCCACTGACGTGGCTGCTCTTCGATAGCATAGCGAAGGATGCTACCTAGCGTCGTTTCTGCCAGATGGTGTAGGAGCTCATGCCTGGGATGAGATTTTGTATACCAGTTTTCAGGTTGTCCCTGACAATCAGTGACACGCTTAGTGAGAATGGATTCGTCAAACACACCATTCTGTAATTTGAGAAAAAGACCAGCAACGCCCTTGTTGCCATATTTGAGGTCGTTGGCAGTAAGCCCCTCAGCACTCAGCTCGTCGAAGAATGAGGCTGCGATAGCCTTCATCCGTTCACGGGCCTGATCTTGCATTTCCCTGAGTTGTGATTGGTAGCTTTCGAAGAAATCTTTTGTGTTCATCAACGTCTTGAGTTCTTCGCTATGCTCCTTATAGTAGTCCTCGAAGATGGTCTTACCGAATTTCTTGATTTGTCCGATAACATTCCATGAGCGGTCGTCGCTGATGCTTTCCATGATATACTTCATCAGCCACTGAAGCATCATATCAGTGGCCGAAAGAGAGTCGATGATCTTGTCGACAGCCAGTTCCTCAACCTGCACGTCATTGAGTCCTACACGAAGGTTTGCCGTCAGGTTCAACTCGCGGGCCAGATTGCGAAGTACACTTTGAAAGAAGGAGTCGATGGTCTCTACCCGGAAATAGGTGTAGTTATGCAGCAGCAGGTGAAGGGCCTGCCCGGCTCGTTCTTCCATCTGCTTGCGACTCAACTCTCCTTCCAGGCCTTCCAACACTTTCGTAGCATACGACTCAGAGTCGGGCAGATGTCGCCATATGCCATACAGCTGACTGAGGATGCGCATCTTCATCTCCTCAGTAGCTTTATTGGTAAATGTAACTGCAAGTATCTGTTTGTAGTTTAGCGGATTACGTACCAACAGCCGAATATACTCTGTAGCCAGGGTGAAGGTCTTACCGCTGCCTGCGCTAGCTTTATATACTGTGAGAGGAAAAGTCATGAATAGTGTTGAATGGTTATTGTTTATCGTTTATTGGTTATTGGTATATTTTTTACCATCGTCTGAAGAGCTCGAACGTGAACTTGGCACCCGACTCCTGAAACTCAGTATTGAGGAAACTGGCAAAGAATCCTACAGAGAACAATCGGCAGGTGAAGCCATAGCCTAGCTCGCTGTATAGTCGACTGTGGGCGATAGACAGGCTGCTCAGGTAGATACGTTCTCGCTCGACAAATCGTCCTACAAGCGGAACAAACGATGTGGCAAGCAGGGGTGACTCAAACGACACATTGCCACGGACGAAGTAATCGCTGGCATTGTACATCCGTGAGCGCAACAGCTGGAAGTTGCCCGACCAGTCATCGTCCCATCCTCCAGGGAGATTCTCGTCGCGGAAGTTGGAGTAGTCCATGAAGAAGTTCTTGTCGCGCTTGGTATAGAAGCCTCCTCCGACACGCAGGTTCAACGTCTGCAGACGGTGCAGGCGATGCTTCAGCGAGGCATCTATCTCCCATCGTTCGTAAGTGAGGTCGAGGTTCTTCCCCGGCAGTCCTCTCTCATAGTCAATGGTGAACAGCGGACCCTTACGCCAGGGACGGGTCTTGATAGAAAGGGCAGGTGCCAGACTTCGATACTCCAGTGGCATACCCATCTGGCGCATACCCTGATGGTTGACAGCCTTTCGCTGGTGAAAGACAAGGCCAGCCTCGACTGCCAGGCGGTTGTTGAGGGGAAGGGTGCTAAGGACGCGAAGGTTCCAGTCGTCGAACTGGTCGAGGTTCATCTCATCGAGTTCGGGCAGGTCACCCATCTGCCTTTTCAGCTCATCGATAACAGTTGAGTTGTAGATGCGGTTGCCGCTGGCCCATGTGAGTTCCGTATAAGCTTCGCGATCCCTATAGAGATAATCCAGTCGAAAGGGTAGGGTGAAATAGAATTTTTTCTGCTTGAAGTTATAGCCAAAGCGGGTATTCATCCCCAGTGACACATCGTCGCTCAGATTGAGCTGGGCACCTAACTTAAAGCGGTAGGAGAGGCCTTTTCGACGACTATAGCTGATATACTCCGGATTGATGATGGGCGACAGACGTACAAAACCGATTTCTGAGCTGAAACGCGTCCTTTGCACCAGACTCTCTCCTAAGGCACTACCTATCTCTTTCCAATAGTTGTGCTTATGTGGCTTAGGATCCACGATAACGGTGTCGATGATGACTGTGTCTGGCTGATTTCGCTGTGCTCTGATGGAGTCGCGATAGTCATAGACGGATTGTTCCTCGTCCGACAAGCTGTAGGGACGTATCGAGTCGATAAGCTGTCGGTCGCCCTTCACATTGACAGTGTCGGGCAGGGTAATCGGACAGTCATAGGCTGCTTCAAAGGACGAAGAGATGTGGTTTCCCATGAACTTGAAGGAAACGTTCGTACGGCAAAACTGTGGCAGAAGTGCTCTTGATCCATATTCTCCCTGCTGGGTGAGTGTCTGGAAATGTATCATGTCGTACTCACCGTTAAGCTCTGCATCGATGATGTGTCCTGTAGCCGTCTCGACCGTAGCCTGTCCGCTCACCAGCTGCGTGTTGTTGACATAGCGCGGACGGAAATACAGACGTGAGTGCTTGTCATCGATCTGCGTCTGACTGTAGCGATAGAACACACGGTTGGAACGATAGAAAGGCGAGAGGATATGATCACCGTAGAGAGTCTCGTCGTAGAGCTTGGGTGTGATAAACTCCAGCAGGGTAGGCATCGTACGGCGGTTATGGGGAATGGTGGTGTAGTACACCTGCCGTTGGTTCTCCAACTCTCCGTCATCCTTGAATGTCAGCCTGCTGTACTGTTCGCTGACAAAGGTACGCTCGCCTCTGGCAATGGCATACATCGAAGGTACGCACCACAAGGTGAAGTTACGGCGATGTGTCTGGTATAGGTGCTTGATATAGACGTTCGACTTAAATCCGGCTACGTTGTTGGTATACTTGTTGGTAAAATTGAAAACACGATTCAGCACCAGCGAGTCTTCGGGGGTGTTGGCTGTTGCTGTCTCTGTGATGAGGAAGGCAAGCAGCAGGGTGATGATGATGCTGACCTCGCGCCTCATAGCGTTATTCTTCGATATTGCCTAGAGAGTGAGTGATGCTTGCTACCACGCTGGAAATGCTCTCGCCAGGACAGTAGCGCAGATACTTCGCGGGTCGACGAGCGCTGTCCGTGAAAAGGCTTTCGACGATGTTGTCGATGTCACCGTCGGAAGATGACGGCTGCATAAAGGGCACCTCGTCAACACTGAATCCCAACAATCCCGTCAGCATATTCCCTACGAGCTGTGCCATCCGCGTAAAATGCAGGCGTTCTATCCATCCTTGCAACTTGACAAAATCCACACGGTCGCCCTGCTGACGCAGCTGTTGTCCCAGGTCAGCTACCTGCCATAGCTGTATACCGTCACGCAAGGTGGCTTTCACTATGCCCAGCAGGGTGATAAGCATGTCTAGGGTAGGGGCGATGGTCTCTATGCGCTGTCCAGCAACAATGACATGCGTGGTGCCACCCTCCAGTCGTTCCTGTTCAATGATGCCTTGTAGGGTGTGGTTGTTGAGCTTATTGTTGAGCACCAACATACGATGACGATGCTCCACGCGCAGGCTCTTCCACTGGTAGCGCAGCATGTTCTTACGTGAGGTATCGACATTAGTGCCGTTTCCTTTGGCCCATTCGTCGGCTTTATTACCTTGAGTAGCAAAGGGAAAGAATATGTTCACTATCCCCAGTCGGTGATGCCTAGGCTCGCTATAGAGACTGCCGCTTGTCCACGGTTCCAGAAGAATGGGACGCAGCTGTCGCTCACCAAGCAGCGTCAGCAGCTCAGCTACCTCGCTGGCGGTCTGATGATAGCTTTGCTCTGCCTGTTGAGTGTCCTCTTGCAGTTGTTGCCAGACATCGTCGGTGAGACGCATGAAGAACTGGCCTTCGCAGGCTTTCACACCGTCATAGAGCAGTGGTGAAAGACCTAGCTTTTGTGCCCACTTCAAGGTTTGTCGCCATTTCCATGCCGACATAGGTTCTATCTGTTCCTGGTTGCCGTAAGCTCCTGCACGTAGCAGCCGGAAGAAATTTCGTTGAGCGATGGTCACTGTTGTGATGTTTTGTCGTTAATGACTATTGCTGAATAGCGGCGTGGATAGCGCAGCATGATGGCCAGCAGTGCTGCCACGCCGATGGCTACGGGATAGTAGAGCGAGGGTAGAATCTCGATGGGATTGATGGCTGCCAGTCCTGCTGCCATCAGCATCTGTGCTCCATAGGGGATGAGCCCCTGCACCGTGCACGAGAATGTGTCGAGCAGTGAGGCGCACTTGCGAGGGTCAAGCTGGTACTTCCGGCCTATCTGTCGGGCTATGCCCCCAACGGTGATGATGCTGACGGTATTGTTGGCCGTACAGAGGTTGACAATGCTCACCAATGCTGCTATCGACAGTTCTGCACCACGCTTGCCACTGATGTGACGTGTCAGCCGCTCGATGATGAAGTCGATGCCTCCGTTGTGCTTGATCACCTCCAATAGTCCTCCTGCCAGCATCGTGATGACAATAAGCTCACCCATGCCCTTGATACCGTCGCCCATGGCCTGCATCCACACGAACACATCGCTGAAGCCACCTGTCAGCAGTCCAATGATGCCGGCAAGGATGATGCCCAGTGTGAGCACGACCATCACGTGAAGACCAAATATGGCTGTAACCAGCACTACTAGATAGGGCAGTACTTTACTGAACTCCACCTCTGGGATATTGGCAGGCGAAGTGATGCCTTGGCCCATGAACACATATAATATTAGCACCACTATGGCTGCGGGCACTACGATAAACGAGTTGACTCGGAACTTGTCGCTGAGCTTGCAGCCTTGTGTCTGGGTGGCGATGATGGTTGTGTCGGAGATGAACGAGAGGTTATCGCCAAAGAACGAACCTCCCACGACTGCGGCTACCAACACTGCCGTCGATGCTCCTGTCTGTAGTGCCACGCCAGCAGCGATAGGTGTGAGTGCCACGATGGTGCCAACGCTGGTGCCGATGGACAGCGAGATGAAACATGCGGCCAGAAACAGTCCTGCCAGCATCATCTCTGCCGGCAGCAGCGACAATGTCAGGTTGACTGTAGCATCGATGCTTCCCATCACCTTCGCCGAGTTGGCAAAGGCACCTGCCAGCACAAAGATCCATATCATCAGCATCATCTGACTCGACCCAGCTCCTCGGCTGAACACCGTGATACGTCGCCTGAGTGAGCCGCGGGTGATAGTGATGGCATAGACCGATGCCGTAAGGAAGCCCACAGTAATGGGCACACGATAGAAATCGCCTGCGATGATGCTGGTGACGAGGTACAGCGTGATGAACACTGCCAGTGGCGACAATGCTATGAGTCCTCTCTTCAACCCGTCTATAGTGTTACGCCGTTCTTGAATATGGCTATCTCGCGGTAATCGTTCTCCTCATTGCGGGCATGCTCGCCGCTAGCTACGCTGAGCACTTTGTCGATGAACTCAGGCAGCAACTCCTGCATGCTGCGTCCCTCAATGAGCTGACCGGCATTGAAGTCCACCCACTGCGGCTTGCGTGCTGCCAGCGTGGGATTCGTGGCAATCTTCATGGTCGGAACGAACGTGCCGAAAGGTGTGCCGCGTCCTGTGGTAAAGAGCACCAGATGGCAGCCGCACGATGCCAGTGCAGTAGCAGCCACGAGATCGTTACCAGGTGCTGAGAGCAAGTTCAGACCATGAGCCTTCAGACGGTCGCCATATTCGAGGACACCCGTCACAGGAGCACGTCCGCACTTCTGAGTGCATCCCAGAGCCTTGTCCTCAAGGGTGGAGATGCCGCCGGCCTTGTTGCCTGGCGAAGGATTCTCACCCACAGGTTCGCCGTGCGAAAGGAAGTACTCTTTGAAGTTGTTGATCATGTCGACGGTCTGCTGAAAGAGCTCAGGCGTGGTGCAACGGTTCATCAGAATGGTCTCGGCACCAAACATCTCAGGCACCTCCGTCAGCACGCTTGTTCCTCCCTGGGCTACCAGCCAGTCGCTCAGCTCGCCCACCAGCGGATTGGCGGTGATGCCGCTGAAGCCATCACTGCCGCCACATTTCAGTCCTACGCGCAAAGCTGACACGGGTACATCCTCGCGTTGGTCCTGACGGGCTATGGCATAGAGCTCACGCAGTACCTGCATGCCTGCCTCCACCTCGTCACCGTCCACCTTCTGCGTCACCAGCAGTCGGATGCGGTCGTGGTCATAGTCACCCAACATGGTCATGAAATCATCGGGCTGGTTGTTCTCGCAGCCCAGTCCCAGCACCAGCACGGCTCCTGCATTGGGATGCAGCACGATGTCGCGCAGCACCTTACGGGTATTCTCGTGGTCGCCCGACAGCTGCGAACAGCCGTAGTTGTGGTGCCAGCAATAGATATTGTCGATGCCCTCACAGCCAGTCTCCTCACGCATCTGCCGAGCCAATCGCTCAGCGATGCCGTTCACACAGCCCACGGTAGGGACGATCCACAGTTCGTTCCTGATGCCTACGTCACCGTTCTTCCTGCGATAGCCCTTGAAGGTTCTGTTCTCTTTGGCGATGTTAAGCTGTTCGTCGACAGGCTCATACGAATACTCCAGAGTACCCTTGAGGTTGGTCTGCAGGTTGTTCTCGTTCACCCATTCGCCGGCTTTCATATCCTGGCGTGCATGTCCGATGGGATAGCCGTATTTAATAATGTTCTCGCCAGTGCGAACGTCCTTGATGAGTACTTTGTGTCCAGCAGGCGTGTCCTGAAGGATGGTGATGTCCTTGCCGTCAATGCTGATGATGTCGCCTTGCTGCTTAGGCTGCAGGCACACCACCACCGAGTCGGCGGGATTGATCTTTAAGAAAGTAGCTTGTTCCATTGTATAGTGTTTAGGTTTGATGTTTTTTGCTTGATTACCCGATGTTCATGCGCCGGTAGAACTCGATGTTCTCTTTGGTCAGCAGTTCGATGGGCATATAGTTCACAGGAGTCACCTCCTTGCGCAGGACGATGGCCTGGAAGAGGGTGTTGATGCACGAATAGCCTTGCATGTAGGCATGCTGTGCGATGAGGAAGGAGATGCTGCCCTGCCTGACGCACTCAGCGTTCTTAGGCACCATATCGTAGCCCATGATCTGCACATTGCGACGGTTGGTGCGCAGCAGGAACTGTCCTACGAGGTGTGCCTTCGAGTTGAAGGTGATGCAGTGATGCACCTGAGGATGGGTGGTGAAGAAGTTCTCGAGAATCACGTCAAACTCCTCGCGGGTGCCTCCCAGTGGCAGGTTCACCTCCGTAATCTTGATTTCAGGGAAGTGGTCCTTCATATAGTGACGGAAGCCCGTCTCACGGTTGTTCTGCTGCTTCGAGCCGATGTGTCCGTCCTTGAGCTGCTTCATCATCATGATCTCCTCTTCCTTCGAGGCGATGAGCATCAGCATGCGTGCTGCGAAATAGCCGCTCTGGAACGAGTCCTGTCCGTAGAATGCCAGTGGCTTCAGGTCGGGCAAGTACGAGTCGAGCAGTATGAAGGGGATGGAAAGGTTGGTCAGCTGATCAGTGAACTCACGCGTCAGCTCGAGCTTCGCAGGCACCACGATCACGCCGTCGGGCTTTGCCTTCAGGCACTCTTGCGTAGCCTCCTGGAATGACTCGCCATTGAACCGCTCATAGTAGACCATTTGCAGTGACACATGAAAGTCGCGCAGAAGCTGCGTTGCAGCATTCACGCCTTCCTCTATCTCTTCCCAGTAGGCCTCGCTGGTATGCTGGGGGATGATGCAACAGAAGTTGTAATTACGGTTGTATGCCAGCGCTGAAGCATAGACATTGGGCTCATAGTCCATCTCTTCGAGTGCCTTCTCCACTTTCTCCAGCGCCTTCTTCGATACATTGGGACGCTTATGCAATACACGGTCAACAGTGCCCACCGAGACCCCTGCCCGAAGGGCAATATCCTTGATTCTAATCTTGTCGAATGCCATAACAATCTTTTCTTGGTGCAAAGTTACATTTTTTTGAGCAGTTAATGGGGCGAAAGGTAGTTAAAAGGAGTTAAAGGCCTTGAGTTATTACCTGAAATGTGTAACTTTGCACATCGAAATGCGCAGAACACCAATCATAGTAGCTGTATTGTGGTGTGCGATGCTCCTTTTGGCATCGTGCAGCACGACGCGCTACGTGCCTGACGGACAGTCGCTGCTGCATGCTGTCAAGGTGAGGACGATGGGTGAATATCGTGACGTGAATACAGCCAATCTGCGCAACTATGTGCGACAGACACCCAACTCACGCTGGTTCTCGTTTATGCCGCTGCCCCTGTACACTTATTCTCTTTCAGGCAGCGACAGCACACGATGGGTCAACCGCACACTCCGCTCCATTGGCGAGGCTCCCGTCATCTTCGACACGCTGAAGGCAGAGCTCTCGCGTAGCGACCTTCGCCAGCAGCTGCGCAATGAAGGCTTCCTTCAGGCCGATGTGGCCTATGAGACGCGTCGGCACGGCAAGAAGACCGACATCGCCTATTGGCTCTTGCCAGGACAGCCTTACTTCGTTCATCATATCACCTACGACATCAGCGATCCTTCCATCGCCCGCATGCTGGAGGGCGACAGCACCCGCCGCCTGCTGCACGAGGGTATGCGTTTTGATGTCAGTCGACTCGATGCCGAGCGCAAGCGTATCACAACGCTGCTCACCGATAGTGGCTACTATCGTTTTCACAATGAGTTTATCACCTACCAGGCCGACACCATCGGAGGGTCGCATCTCATCGACCTCACCCTGCGTCTCTCGCTCTTCCGACAGAACAATCGTCCTGACACGCTGCACACCCGCTACCGTATGCGGCACATCAGCTATGCCAGCGGCGATCCTTCCGACAGCCGTCTGCACCTGCGTCAGCATGTGCTCGACGAGTGTACGCACCTCTATGCCGGACAGCCTTATTCAGCTTCAGGACTTCGCAACACCTACAACCACTTCGGCCGTCTGCAGGCAGTGAAATACACCAATATCTCGCTGACGCCTGTGTCGCCCGATGTCTTGTCTACGCTGGATCAGTCGACTGGATGGCTCGACTGCAACGTGCAGATACAAACCAACAAACCGTCGACCATCAGCTTCCAGCCGGAAGGCACCAACACCGCTGGCGACCTAGGGGCTGCGGCATCGCTTACCTATCAGAATCGCAACCTCTTCCGAGGCAGCGAGGTGCTCAGTGTCGAGCTGCGTGGAGCCTACGAGGCCATACGAGGGCTGGAGGGATATTCCAACCAGAACTTCACTGAGTATTCGCTGGAGGCACGTCTGCAGTTTCCCCGTTTCATAGCCCCTTGGCTCAGCAACAACCTGCGCCATAAGATGAATGCCACCAGCGAGGTGTCGCTGCTCTACGACCTGCAGGACCGTCCTGAGTTCCATCGGCGGGTGCTCTCAGCAGCCTGGCGCTATCGCTGGAACCTGCCCGACCACTACGGACGTTTCCAGCTCGACATGCTCGACCTCAACTATGTTTTCATGCCTTGGATCTCTCACACCTTCCGTACTGAATACCTCGACAGTGAGACTTCGCGCAATGCCATCCTCCGCTATAACTACGAAGACCTGTTCATCACCAAGCTGGGCTTCGGCTATTCCTATGCCAAGGGACCGCTGGCGCTGAAGACTAACATCGAGACTTCGGGCAACATCCTCTCGCTGGGCTCGCGTGTCTTCTCTACCGACAAGGACCGTGATGGACACTACCGTCTGTTCAATATTGCCTTTGCACAGTATGTGAAGGGCGACATCGACCTCACGCGCTCCTTCGACATCGACCAGAACAATAAGATGGTACTCCACCTGGGCTTCGGCATTGCCTATCCTTATGGCAACTCCAGTGTGCTGCCCTTTGAGAAGCGCTATTTCTCGGGTGGTGCCAACAGCATGCGCGGATGGAGCGTACGCTCACTGGGACCAGGCAAATACAAGGAACGTGACGGGCGCATCAACTTCATCAACCAGACAGGCGACATGAAGCTCGACCTCAATGCCGAGTATCGCACTCACCTCTTCTGGAAGCTCGATGGTGCTGCATTCATCGATGCAGGAAATATCTGGACATTGCGTGAGTACGACATACAGCCTGGAGGACAGTTCTCGCTGAAGGACTTCCCCAGTCAGCTTGCCGTCAGCTACGGATTGGGCCTGCGCTTCAACATGGGCTATTTCATCCTCCGCTTCGACCTGGGCATGAAGGCAGTCAATCCTGCCTATGAGGAATATGAGGACGAGCACTATCCCATCCTGCACCCCCGCTTCAGCCGCGACTATGCTTTCCACTTTGCCGTAGGACTGCCGTTCTGACGAGATGGGAGATGAAAGATGAGTGCACTCTCTGGAATAGATAAAAAATATTAAGTAAGGGAAATAACTCCTAACTCCTAACCCCTAACTCCTATTTTTTTATTACCTTTGCAGTCAAATTGAACACCAAACCATGCTGGGATTTATCTCTTTTGGCAGCGGAAGCAGTGGAAACTGCTATTTTTTATATACAGAAAACGACGGTCTGATGATCGACGCTGGTGTCGGCATACGTACTCTGAAGAAGTATTTCAGGGACTTCGGGCTGGCGATGAACTCTGTTCATCATCTGATCATTACTCACGATCATGCCGATCATATCAAGTGTGTGGGCAGCATCAGTCATGAGCTGCACCTTCCTGTTTATGCCACCGAACTTGTGCACAAGGGCATCGATCATAACTACTGCGTCACACGTAAGGTCAATCCTGCCGACCGTCATCTCGTAGAGCCTCGGCATCCTATGCAGCTGGGCGACTTCCTCGTCACTCCTTTCTCTGTGCCTCACGACAGCAGCGACAACGTGGGCTATATGATCGAGGTGCAGGGCCACACATTCTGTATCATCACCGATGCAGGTGAGGTGACTGAGGAGATGGGCACTTACATCGAGCAGGCCAACTATCTGGTCATCGAGGCCAATCACGACACTGAGATGCTGATGAACGGTCCCTATCCTGCACATCTCAAGGGACGCATCAACAGTACTACGGGCCACCTCAACAACAAAGCCTGCGGCGAAGCCATCGCTCAGCACATGACTGAGCAGCTGAAGTCGGTGTGGCTCTGTCATCTCTCCGAGGAGAACAACCATCCTGAGCTGGCACGTAAGACCGTCGAGGCTATCCTCCGCGGCTACGGCATCATCGCCGGCAAGGACTTCCAGTTGGAGGTCCTCAAGCGCACGATGCCCACTGGCATCTTCCAGCTATTGTAGCATTAGCCGGCATTTCCGGATAATCCGGATAATCCGGAAAGCCCGGAAAGTCCGGACAACCCGGACAACCCAGAAGCTCCGGTCATTCCGACTCTCCATCAAAAAAAGCTGTGCCTCATCCGAGACACAGCTTTTAAAATATCCCCTCCACAGGAGAAGGAGGGGGGTAGGGTGGGTTTACTTTATTCGCCCTTCTCCATCTGAGCCTTCAGCTGAGCCAGTACGTCGAGGTCACCCAGAGAGGTGCTGGCAGCTACGTTCTCAATCTTTGGAGTGTCGTCCTTCTTGGCGGCACGGGGAGCGGCAGCAGCCTTGCGGGCAGCACGCTTCTCCTCACGCTGCACATCCTCGAAAGTACGGCTGTGGCTGAGGATGATGCGCTTGCTCTCCTTGTTGAACTCGATCACCTTGAAAGGCAGAACCTCGTTCAGCTGAGCCTGCGTGTTGTCCTCCTTCACCAGGTGCTTAGGAGTAGCGAAGCCCTCGACATTCTCCTCGAGCTGCACCACGGCACCCTTCTCGAGCACCTCGATGATCTTACCCTCGTGGACGCTGCCAACGGCATACTTGTCCTCGAAGGCATCCCAAGGATTGTCCTCAAGCTGCTTGTGACCCAGCGACAGACGGCGATTCTCCTTGTCGATATCGAGCACGACAACGTCGATAGCCTCGCCAACCTTCGTGAACTCTGAGGGGTGCTTCACCTTCTTCGTCCAGCTCAGGTCGCTGATGTGGATCAGACCGTCGACACCTTCCTCCAGCTCTACGAACACGCCGAAGTTGGTGAAGTTGCGGACCTTAGCAGTATGCTTCGAACCAACGGGGTACTTCACGTCGATAGCCTCCCATGGATCTTCCTTCAGCTGCTTGATGCCCAGCGACATCTTGCGCTCGTCGCGGTCCAGAGTGAGGATCACAGCCTCCACCTCGTCGCCAACCTTCAGGAACTCCTGAGCGCTGCGCAGGTGCTGGCTCCACGACATCTCGCTGACGTGGATCAGACCCTCAACACCGGGCTGGATTTCAACGAATGCGCCGTAGTCAGCGATGACAACGACCTTACCCTTGACGTGGTCGCCAACCTTGAGCTCAGCATCCAGAGCATCCCAGGGATGCGGGGTGAGCTGCTTCAGGCCGAGGGCGATACGCTTCTTCTCGTCGTCGAAGTCGAGGATGACGACGTTGATTTTCTGGTCGAGCTCGACAACCTTCTTCGGATCGTCGACACGGCCCCAGCTGAGGTCTGTGATATGGATGAGTCCGTCCACACCGCCAAGGTCGACGAAGACGCCGTACGAGGTGATGTTCTTGACAGTACCCTCGAGGATCTGACCCTTCTCGAGCTTCGAGATGATCTCCTTCTTCTGAGCCTCCAGCTCGGCCTCGATGAGAGCCTTGTGCGAGACAACGACGTTGCGGAACTCCTGGTTGATCTTCACCACCTTGAACTCCATCGTCTTGCCGACGAACTGGTCGTAGTCGCGTATGGGATGAACGTCAATCTGTGAACCGGGCAGGAAGGCCTCGATGCCGAAGACGTCGACAATCATGCCACCCTTCGTGCGGCACTTGATGTAACCCTGGATGATCTGCTCCTGCTCGAGAGCCTCGTTGACGCGGTCCCAAGACTTTGACAGACGAGCCTTCTTGTGCGACAGCACGAGCTGACCCTTCTTGTCCTCGGCGTTCTCGACGTAGACCTCTACGACGTCGCCAACCTTCAGCTCGGGGTTGTAGCGGAACTCGCTGGCGGGGATGATGCCGTCGCTCTTGTAACCAATGTTCACGACGACTTCCTTCTTGTCGACCGAGATGACGGTACCGTCAACTACCTGGTGGTCGGCAACTTTGTTCAGGGTTTCATTGTAGGCCTTGTCAAGCTCTTCCTTGCTGACATTGGCTACAGTACCGTTCTCGAACTCTTCCCAATTGAAGTCTGCCAACGGCTGAACGTTCTTTGTTAATTCTGACATAATGTTTGTTTTCGTGCCCCTTCTCGCGAATGGGGCGATGACCTGGACAGACGTTACCGGGTCGTGGTTTTAATGGGTTAATAATCAATAGGAACGGCGCCTGTTCCGAACCTATCTGCCCCTTTTGGAGCAAAGTGGCTGCAAAGGTACTGATTTTCAGCAAGAAAAAAGCACCGCCTCTGTTGAAAGGCGATGCTTTTACGTTTTTTTAACTATATTCCTTACCTGGCGGCCACATATTTGTGCAGCGTGGCGCGTACGGCACCCTTGCCGGCATACAGTTCCTTGACCATACCCTCGATCTGCTCGCCGAGGCCAGCCTCATAGAGGTCGAGACCGAAGACATCCTTGCGTGAGTACAGTTGTTTCAAGCAACTCCAGTCCTGGTCGGGCTTGCCGATTTCCAGCGGGGCGACGATAGCCTGCAACTCGGCCAGCATGGGGTCTGGCGAGGGCTCGAAGGTGGTGAGGTCGTCTTTGAGACCCTTCAGGTAACGGGCATAGCCAGCCAGCGTCAGGGGTATCAGCACGAGGTTCGACTTGTCCAGTCCGCGTGCCACATACTTCTTCAGCGTCTCACCGAAACGGATGGGCAGCTTCTGCGAGGTGTCCATAGCGATACGCTGCGGGGCGTCGGGCATGAAGGGGTTCGGCAGACGGCGGTTGATGACGGCGCCAATGAACTCGTAGGGGTTCAGCACACCGGGATCAACGACGACGGGCATAGCCTCCATGTAGCCGATTTTCTGAATGAACGCACGCAGGTCGTCGTCCTTCATCTCGGCGGAGATGAGCGTGTAGCCGAGCATACAGCCATAGATGGACATCGCCGTGTGGAGAGGGTTCAGACAGGTGGTCACCTTCATCGTCTCCACCTTGTCGACGGTCTCGCGGGTGGTGTAGAGGGCACCGCCGAGGTCGAGTGGGGGACGGCCGTTGGTGTAGTTGTCCTCGATGACGAGGTACTGCACCTCCTCGGCGTTGACGAACGGCGCGGTAAAGGTGTGCTTCTCAGTCTCGATGTAGTCGTTGTCCTCGAAGCCGTCGGCAGCCAGCAGCTCCTTCACCTTCTCGTGGGGACGCGGCGTAATCTTGTCGATCATCGACCAGGGGAACGTCACCTTCGTCTCGTCCTTCAGGTAGTTGAGGAAGGCTTCGGGCACCAGTCCGTCCTTCACCCAGCGCTCGGCGTAGGCCATGACGCCGGCCTTCACCTTGTCGCCGTTGTGCGAGCAGTTGTCCATCGACTGTACCGTCAGGGGCAGCTCGCCAGCCTTGAAGCGCTCAAACAGCAGGGTGCACACCTTACCCATGGCAAAGACGGGACTCAAGCCTCTGGCGAGGTCGGCTTCGTTAAAGGTATAGCCCTTCTCGGTGATAGTGAACGAGATCATCTGGAGGCTCGGCTGCTTAAAGATTTCCAAGAGCCGTTTCCAGTCATTAAACTGAGGATCAGCCTTTAATGCCTCTGTAACTGATGCAATGACTTTCTTCTCGATAGAGCCGTCAGAGCAAAGGTTAACACAAAGCGACAGGTTGTTGTACGGGGCGTAGGCCTTGTCGATAACCTCGAAGTCGAAGGTCTCGGCAACGATGACGCCACGGTCGTATTTACCGGTGTTCAGCGCATCGTTGAGGATAGCTGCGGGGAAAGCGCGGAAGATGTTTCCGCCGCCGAAGTGTACCCACGTCGGCTCCTTGGCGGTCTTCTCGCGTACGGCCTTGATATCAAACTTCGGGAGCTGGTAGCCTTTCTGCTCCCACTCTGCGGCATTATAATTACCGCTGAAAATATCATTCAGTTTCATAACTTCAATTCTTCAATTCTTAGTCAAAAAAGCCGGGTTGCTTGTATTCGAGGCCTAACTCGCGGTCGATAGTGGCGAGGATACCCTGCACCTGGCCAAGGGCGAACATACGGCCGAGGAGCGTGTAGCCGGCGTTGTGGCCGTGGCTCGACTCATCCATGATACCGCCAGGCTCGTCGGTGAACGTCATGCCGTGGTCGACACGCATGGGCAGCTGCGGATTGGCCTTCTCGAAGATCTTGCACAGCTCGATGATGTCGGCACGACCGCCCAGATGGCTGGCTTCGGTGAAGTCGCCGTTGGGGAAGATGTGGCAGGAGCGCAGGTGAACGAAGTGTGTGCGCGGCGCAAACTTCTTCGCCAGTTCAACGACGTTGTTATAGGTACCAGCCGAGAGACTGCCGGCGCAGAATGTCAGGCCGTTGTGCTTGTTGGGCACGGCGTCGAGGAACCACTGGATATCCTCCTCGGTACGGACGATGCGCGGCAGACCGAGAATCTCGATGGGGGGATCGTCGGGGTGGACGCACATATTCATGCCGTACTCCTCACAAGTGGGCATGATGGCCTCGAGGAAGTACTTCATGTTGGCACGCAGCTGCGCTTTGTCGATACCCTTGTAGAGGTCGAGGAACTCGCGGAACTTCTGGATGGGCGCCTCGTCGTTCTCGGAGAAGTTGCCGCTGACGAAGCCCTGTGTCTTGATGACGATGTTCTCCACCAGCTTGTGGTCCTTCTCGGGTGTCATCGTCTTGGCCAGCTCGTCGCACTCCTGGAGCACGTTACGGTCAATCTTCTCTCCCTTGTCGTTCTTCATTTCGAAGTTGGCCCACTCCTCGCGTGCACCCTCGCGCTTCAGGATGTAGATGTCGAAGTAGGCAAACTCGGCATAGTTGAAGTAGAGGTTTGTGGCACCGTTGGGGTTGTTGTGGAACAGGTCGGTACGCGCCCAGTCCAGCACGGGCATGAAGTTGTAGCAGATGCAATGGATGCCCTCTGCCGAGAGGTTCCTCAGCGACTCCTTGTACACCTCTATCTGGTGGTCGCGGTCAGGGCCGCCATACTTGATGGTCTCCACTACGGGCAGGCTCTCGACGACGCTCCAGCGCATGCCGTAGCTCTCGATGTATTCGCGCAGGTCGCGGATCTTCTCGCGTGTCCATACCTCGCCCAGAGGGACGTCGTGCAGGGCGGTGACGATGCCCTCAACTCCGATTTGTCTCAGCATGGCAAGGGTGATCTTGTCCTTCTTGCCAAACCATCTCCATGTTCTTTCCATAATTGTGTGTTTATAGTTTTACAGTTTTCATAATAGTCCTCTCTTCTTCCGCTCCTTCTTGTTCATCAGGTAGTAGAACGGCGGAATCCCCGTGTCCTGGGGCTTCAGCGGCTTCACGGCGCGTACGCGGGTGGCTTGCTTGTCCGACAGCAGGGCGCTGCTCTCGTTGCCGTAGCGGTCCAGGGCGGTGACGGCGTAGTAGAGCGTCTGTCCGTGGGTGTGGGGCACGCGCAGCTGTGTTGCCATGAGTCTGGTGGCAATGAGGTTACGCGGCTCGTTGGTGTCTACCTCGGGTGTCGTCGAGGCGTATATATTATATAATAGGTACGGGGCTTTTGAGAAGTCCCTGGCACCACTCCAGCTGATGTTGTCGGTGGTCGATGTCCGGCGGACGTCCAGTCGGGTGGGGGCCTCGGGGGCTCTGTTCCATGCCCATGTCATCGGCGGTATCAGCGCCGGCTCACGGTCGAAGTCGCGGGCGAAGGTGTAGAGGCCTTTCGTGTTGTCTGTCAGGAACTTCGCCCTGAAGTAGCAATGGCCGATACTGTTGTCGCGGAGGGAGTGCATTTCGCGGGTGAGGTCCT
>JAEEGI010010561.1_pt1 | contig 20039 bp, 20 predicted proteins | sample 8958751 | NCBI WGS metagenome assembly JAEEGI01 (sample SAMN16246545, study PRJNA631951) | gut metagenome | biome: gut microbiome; feature: rumen; material: KS-attached | host: Bos | place: Iran: Karaj | collected 2018-10 | reverse complement strand
AGGTGCCAACGCCCCCGAGGAATACGGCGACTACTTCGCATGGGGCGAGACTGCACCGAAGAGCGACTACAGCTGGTCAACCTACAAGTTCACCACTGACGGCGGCAGCACCTTCACCAAATACACAGGCAGCGACAAGACCGTGCTTGACGCAGCGGACGACGCGGCCAAAGCCAACTGGGGCGGTGCATGGCGTATGCCTACCATTGAGGAGGTGCTGGATTTGCGTGACAACTGCACATGGGAGTGGCAGGCAGCAGGCAACACCACCTTTGGCGGCGTTGCGGGCTACAAGGTGACGAGCAAAAAGACAGGCTACACAGACAAGTATATTTTCCTGCCTGCTGCGGGCCGCCGCCACGGTACTGATGTGTACGCTGCAGGCTCGTGGGGCTACTACCGGTCGTCGACGACCCGCGCGGACGGCCCGCGCAACCCTTACTACCTGGCCTTCGACTCGGGGAGCAAGACTTGGTACAGCAGCTACCGCTACAGCGGGTTTACTGTGCGTCCGGTCTGCCCGTAGCCAGCCTTCGCCACTCAAAAAGCACACAGAGCGGACATCCAAGTAACAACGTGCGTAAAAACAAAAAAAACTGCAAAGCATAATTAGAGCTTTCTATGTTAAAATCCAAATATTTTGACCATTATTTTTAATATTATACTGATAATCTATAATTCGGATTGTAAACTTGCTTGTTCTTGACCATGGAGGTGACGGTATGGGGCAGTTTGTTCTTGACGTTGTTCATCGCCACAGGCATCTTTTTACCTCGTGCTATCAGGCGCTGGTAGTACTGGGCGATGACAGGATTGAAACGAACGGCAGCCAATTAAGCAAGTTTTAAATTAATAACATTTACAAAATATCAATGCTATGAAGAAGTATCTGTACAATATCGCGATGGTGGTAATAGTTGCCACCATTGCAATATCACTGACATCATGTGACAAAGACAGTGATTTAGAAATGTCCGACCTCGAAGGAGCATGGAAATTGCAGAGTTCAAGCGGTTATGGAATGACCATTCAGAATGACGAGGAAAATTGGGAATATTGGAAGTTTACCTCAAACGGGACAATCCTTGATGTTCAACATAAAAACGGAAATTATACCATACAAACATTAGAATATTGGGTTGACAGTAAGACACGAACTCTAAGTGCAAGACAGAAGTCTTATAAAACAACGAAAACATACAGCATACCACTTACAGGAACGACAATAGGATATGAAATAGTAGAGAAAACAGACAACAAGATGACATTGCGTGCACTTGGAGCTACAGCAACCTGCGTTAGGGTCAGCGACAGCGAGTTTGAGCAAAAATATGCAACTGTAATGAATGCCATCTCGTCACTTAGCTTGTACTGATTCGTAAAAATATCCCGAATAGGTTAATTGTCAATATAACGGCAGCCTTTATGCTGTCGTATAACCGTTTTTACGGTTCAATTTTGTTTATCACTTTTAGAGGATGGAGACTGTGAAGCCTTCATCCTCCTTTCGTTTATTAAGTTAATGACGGATGTTGTAAAAAATAATTCTTTGCAAGACCTCCACGAAGTGCCTGAGCACCTATGGAGCGCAAGAAAGCGTCACTGCGTGCCGAGCGATACTAATTTGTTTCCAAAAAACATCGCGCTTAGGCTTTTGAAACGAATTGTTCTAATTTGTTCTAATTATACTTTTAAATTCTGATTATAAAGAAATTATTCTAATTAACCATAATTATTATTAATAAAATTCGTGACAAAATTAGAACAAATTAGTATAATTCGTTTCTAAAATCTACACTGCGATGACTTGAAATTGTTTTTCTTGAAACGAATTACCATGTTAACCATAATTCGTTTCTAATATCTTCGCTGCAACGATTTTTCACTTTGTCACAAAAAGAGACGTTTTGATTACACTTTGACTTTTTGAAACAGTCAACTTGAAAACGCAAAATAGAGTAAGAAAAGACATTCTATTATTGATTGAAAGACCAAAAACAGGGGTTAAAAAGTAAAAGCTATCAAATTACATCGTGATTAGATAGCTTTTACAATGTAATATGATAGCTTTTACAACGTAAAACGGCACCTTTTACAACGCAATTTGATAGCTTTTACAAGCGTAAAAACAGGTTACGAGGAAACCGTCTATTGAATATCAGGGAGTTACAACGTGCGCGAGAATCGCGTGTACGAAAATAATTTCCTTGCGATAGATTTTATCGCAAGGAAATTGAGGTCCGAAAAATCAAAGTGTAAGAAAAAGGAAGGGAAAAGTTACAAAACGAAAAACTGTCAAAGCTAATTTATAGAACCCACCTTTATAATGAGTTTTGCATGATGACGTAGGTTCAGTGCATGATATAAGGGTGTGTAGTGACTCCTACTCAACCGTTTGCAGGTGCAGAAGAGGCATCTTCAGGTGATACAAGGATTTTATAGATAATTATGCACACCTACTTATCAGAATCGCTTTAGAATAAAATTACGTAGTAAGATGTTTTTTTTATGAAACATTTGGGTAATTCAAAAGATATTATTACCTTTGTGCTCAAATAAAGATAGGATATTTTCAAATATAAGGTTATTACAACAAAGAAATGAGAAAAAGCATATTTCTTTTACTATTGTTTTTTGTTTGCGCCTTCTTTTTTACCACGGGATGTGTTGATAAAAAAGGTGACGCTTCAGATAGTATTATGAGTGATACACTCATGTCTGACACCACACAGGAAGATTCACTGTCAGGACTGGTAGAGGAAGAACCTATGCCAGCTGCTGCAGATGAATTGTTTGACGATTTCTTCTTTAACTATGCAGCGAGCCGTAAGGTGCAAAAAGAACGTACGATGTTTCCGCTTGACGTGAATACATATGGTAAGGAATCTAAGATGGAAGCAACACAATGGAAGCGTGAGCGCTTCTTTATGCCACAGGGATATTACACCCTGATATTCCATAAGCCATCTCAGATGAAACTTGTGAACGATACGTCGGTTAATGAGGTGACTGTGGAGAGAATATCTATCAAACAGTCCAAGGTTACTCGTTGGCACTTTTTACGTACCCGCGGTATGTGGCGTATGAACAAGATTTCATACACGTCGCTCGGCCAGCATCCCGATGCAGGTTTTATAAGGTTTTACCAAAGATTTGCCACCGATACGGCATTCCAGCAGAAATCGCTGGCAGAGACAGTTTCTATTACTGCTCCTGATCCAGATGACGACTTCTCTACCATGACAGGTGACATCATGCCTGAACAGTGGCCAATGTTTGCTCCTTGGATGCCATCAGGCAATATATATAACATAGTATATGGTGCTCAGCCATATCCTGCATCCAATACACGTTATTTCCTTATACGTGGTATAGCAAATGGTCTTCAGACAGACCTTGTGTTCGTTCGTAGTGGCAAGGCCTGGAAATTAACTAAAATGACGAATTGATAATAATATGCAAAGTTTGCTTAACCATAATACTTTTGGAATTGACCAAGGATGTAACGCGCTCTATGAGCCAACCTCTGTCGAGGAATTGCGTGCAACCTTGGCGATGCTTTGCAAGGAGCCTCTGCTTGTTATTGGTGGAGGTAGTAATTTGTTGCTGACACAGGATTTTGAGGGAAATGTGTTGCACCCGCTGATAAAAGGAATAGAGGTCAGCGAGAAAGACGCCTACATACTGATGCGTTGCGGTGCCGGGGAGGTATGGGACGAGGTGGTTGACTATGCTGTGAGTCATGGATACTATGATATGGAGAACCTGTCGCATATACCTGGTGAGGTTGGAGCTTCCGTAGTACAGAACATTGGAGCCTACGGCATGGAAGTGCAGGATGTGGTTTACAAGATAGAGGCAATAGAGACGGAGACCGGTAAGGAGGTTGTCATAACTCCCGAGGAGTGTGACTATGCATACCGTTACAGTAAGTTTAAAGGTGAGTGGAAAGGTAGATATGTAGTAACCTACGTTACATACAAATTGAGCAAGAATTTTACACCGCGTCTTGGTTATGGAAACCTAAGTGCCGTCTTACAGCAGAAGGGTATAGAAAATCCTACGGCAAGTGACGTGAGAAGGGCGGTGATAGATATAAGGAAGTCTAAACTGCCAGAACCGGAGATCGAAGGTAATGCAGGTTCTTTCTTCATGAATCCTGTTGTTGATCGTGATAAATTCAGTGAGCTGATAGAGAGATACCCAAATATGCCGCATTACAATGTGGGTGATGACAAGGTGAAAATTCCTGCAGGTTGGATGATTGAGCAATGTGGATGGAAGGGTAAGTCTATGGGACGTGCTGCCGTGCACGACAAGCAAGCCCTTGTTTTGGTGAACAAGGGTGGCGCGACTGGCAAGGAGATACTTGCTTTATGTGATGCTATACGAAGTGACGTGAAGTCGCGTTTTGGTATAGAGATCAGGCCCGAGGTGAATATTGTTTAGAGTCAGTGTGATATGAAGTTGATTTTTCTTGGTACCGGCACTTCGATAGGTGTACCAGCTATAGGATGTGACTGTGAGGTTTGTAAAAGCAATGACATTCATGATAAGCGCCTGCGTGCATCGGCAATGATAGAGACTGACGAGGGACTGAGGATCCTGATAGACTGCGGACCTGATTTTCGTCAGCAGATATTGAAGCAGCCATTCGGAAAGATTGATGCCGTACTGATAACGCACATACACTATGACCATGTAGGTGGCATAGATGACCTGCGCCCTTTTGCAAATTTCGGTGATGTAGATATCTATGCACAACAAGATGTCATTGAAGGACTTCATGCAACGATGCCATATTGTTTCAAAGAGAGTCTGTATCCTGGCGTTCCTTTGTTGAAATTGCATGAAGTCTGTAGCGGAAAACCATTTGTTGTTTCACGCCCGCATAGGATAGAGATTGCTTTTCCGGCAAGCGGAGCATCGCTTGAAGGTATTATGAATAAGGAGGGAAAGACAAAAATCGTTCCTGCCGTAGGAGAGAAACAAAGCATAATGCCCGTTGGCGTTATGCACGGAGCATTGCCGATTTTAGGATACCGTATTGGCGACTTGGCATATATTACAGATATGAAAAGTATAGAAGATGATTCTGTAGCGTTGCTTGAAGGAGTGAAGGTGCTTGTGGTGAATGCTCTGCGTTTTGAGAAAGAACATCATAGTCATCAGTTGGTGAAAGATGCAATAAGCTTCTCGCGTAGAATTGGAGCACAAAAGACGTATTTTACACACTTGACACACGACATAGGTACGCATGACGTAGCAAACAGTCATCTGCCTGAGGGATTTACCTTCGCTTATGACGGTTTGATTGTAGAGGTGTAGTATGGTTTTGAAGGGATGTTTCTATAGTTTGCTTCCTTCTAGTTTTTTGGGGCAGAAAGAATCAAAAGGACATTTGTCACATTGTGGCTTCAGACTTTTGCATATATATCTTCCGTGAAGCAAAAGCCAATGATGAGCCAACCCCATTATTTCTTCTGGTATATGTTTTGTGAGTTCTCTCTCTACCTTTAGGGGAGTATTGTGTTTCAAACTTACGAGTCCTAGTCTGTGGCTTACCCTATATACGTGAGTATCCACAGGCATTGCGCTTTTAGAAAAAGCTACAGCCATTATTACGTTGGCAGTCTTCCTGCCAACACCAGGCAAGGAAGTAAGTGAATCCATGTCGTTTGGTACTTCGTTGTTAAACTTTTCAACGAGCATCTGTGACAACCCTACAAGATGTTTTGCCTTGGCATTGGGGTAAGATACGCTTTTAATATATTCGTAGATGTCTGCTTCATTGGCGTTAGCCATGTCCTTGGGGGTAGGGTAGGCTGCAAAAAGAGCAGGCGTTACCATGTTTACACGTTTGTCTGTACACTGTGCAGATAGAACTACTGCGACGAGAAGTTGAAATACGGAAGAGAAATCCAATTCGGTTTCAGCATCGGAATTGTTCTCTTTAAAGTAGTTTATGATTTGATTGTAACGCTCTTGTAGTTTCATCATTAATGAATTTGAAAAAAGGCTCGCAAAGAATTTCTCTTTGCGAGCCTGATTTATTGTTATTGTGTTTTGTAATCAATAAGATTACTCACCCTTCTCCATCTGAGCCTTCAATGCTGCAAGTGCATCGAAGTCACCAAGAGACTGAGCTGCTGCTACATTGTTGATCTGTGTAGCGTCGTCCTTCTTAGCAGTACGCTTTGCAGCACGTGGCTTCTTCTCAGTCTGCTCGAGCTCCTTGTCTGGTTCGAATGTGCGAGAGTGAGAGAGAATGATGCGCTTTGTCTCCTTTACGAATTCGATAACCTTGAAATCGAGTTCCTCGCCCTTCTGTGCAGAAGTACCGTCCTCCTTAACAAGGTGCTTTGGAGTAGCGAAGCCTTCGCCGCCCTCGTTGAGGGTGATGACTGCGCCCTTGTCCATAACCTCAGAAACGACACCTTTGTGTACAGAACCTGGAGTATAGAGAGTCTCGTATGTATCCCATGGGTTCTCCTCAAGCTGCTTGTGGCCGAGAGAAAGACGACGGTTCTCCTTGTCTATCTCAAGAACAACAACGTCGATAGGTGCGCCAACCTGTGTGAACTCAGATGGGTGCTTAACCTTCTTGGTCCATGAGAGGTCAGAAATATGGATGAGTCCGTCAACACCTTCCTCGAGCTCTACGAAGATACCGAAGTTAGTGAAGTTGCGAACCTTTGCTGTGTGCTTAGAGTTAACAGGGTACTTTGTCTCGATGTTAGCCCATGGATCCTCCTTCAGCTGACGGATGCCAAGTGACATCTTACGCTCCTCGCGGTCGAGGGTAAGGATTTCTGCCTCAACCTCGTCACCAACCTTAAGGAAGTCCTGTGCAGAACGCAGGTGCTGGCTCCATGACATCTCAGAAACGTGGATAAGACCTTCAACGCCAGGTGCTACTTCTACGAATGCACCGTAGTCAGCGATGACAACTACCTTACCCTTGATACGGTCGCCAACCTTGAGGTTTGCATCAAGTGCATCCCATGGATGTGGAGTGAGCTGCTTCAGACCGAGTGCAATACGCTTCTTCTCGTCGTCGAAGTCGAGAATTACGACATTGATCTTCTGGTCGAGCTGTACAACCTCATGTGGATCGCTTACGCGGCCCCAAGAAAGGTCTGTGATGTGTACGAGACCGTCAACGCCACCGAGGTCGATGAATACACCGTATGAAGTGATGTTCTTAACTGTACCCTCGTAAACCTGACCCTTCTCGAGCTTAGACATAATCTCCTTCTTCTGAGCTTCGAGCTCAGCCTCGATAAGAGCCTTGTGTGAAACGACTACGTTGCGGAACTCCTGATTGATCTTGACAATCTTGAACTCCATAGTCTTACCTACAAATACATCGTAGTCACGTATTGGATGAACGTCAATCTGTGAGCCTGGCAAGAATGCCTCCATACCGAATACATCAACGATCATGCCGCCCTTAGTACGACACTTGATGTAACCCTGAATGATCTCTTCCTTCTCCAGTGCCTCATTGACACGCTCCCAGCTTTTAGCCATGTGAGCCTTCTTGTGTGAAAGAACAAGCTGTCCTTTCTTGTCCTCCTGATTCTCTACGTAAACCTCTACGGTGTCGCCGATTTTCAGGTCAGGATTGTAACGGAACTCAGAAGCTGCAATGATACCATCGCTCTTGTAACCGATGTTAACGATTACTTCCTTCTTGTCCATTGAAATTACGGTACCCTCGACCACCTGGCCCTCAGATACCTTGTTGAGTGTTGCATCGTAAGAAGCTTCCTGAGCTTCCTTACTTGCGTTTGAGATACCTCCATTCTCGAACTCCTCCCAGTTGAAGTCGTCGAGTGGCTGTACATTTTTAAAGTTAGACATAATGTTAATTAATAATTAATGATACCCTTCGTTGGGAAATCGGGTGCAAAGGTACGACTTTTTATTTATATATTGTTCGTGCGTGCATAGGAAAATTTATAGAATTAAGTTATTTTAACTACTTTTCGTATTAAAATTAAAAAAACGATGCTTTGTTAAGAATAAAATTTGTACTTTTGTGTCACAAATGAACTTTAAATGATTTACTTGGAATAAAATAAATTGATTGATAAAATGAAATTGAATGTAAAGAAACTATTTCCTGTAGGGATTATAGGTTTTGTTGTGTTAATTGTTGCGGCAACTCTTTTTTATCTGTTTGCTCCTATGAACAAAACTGACGGGGATGCTTATATCTATGTTGACAAGGATGACAACGTAGACTCTATTGCGGCGAAACTTGACGAAGTGAGTCATTGCTACAGTGTGTCATGTATCAAGATTTTAGCAAGACATACAGGGTTAGAGGATAATATCCGTACCGGACGTTTCTGTATTGACAAGTCTGTAGGCTCGCTTATGTTCTTCAGAAAACTACGTAATGGACAGCAGGACCCAGTGCGCCTTACTGTGCCTTCTGTCAGGACTTTGGATAGGCTGGCAGAAGAATTATCCGCCAAATTGATGATGGATAAGGAGGAACTGATGAACTATTTTGCAAATAATGATTCATGCAGTAAACTCGGACTTGATACAGCGACGATTGTAACCTTGTTTATTCCTAACACATATGAGGTGTATTGGAATATCTCTGCAGAGAAGCTTTTGAAAAAGATGCAGGATGAGAAGAAGAGATTCTGGAACGATGAGCGCATGGCAAAGGCTGGCAAGCTGAATCTCACACCCGAGGAAGTTATGACATTGGCAAGTATAATAGATGAGGAAACTGCAAACAATGCCGAGAAGCCAATGATTGCAGGTATGTATTATAATCGTTTGCAGAAGCCAATGCCACTCCAAGCCGACCCTACCATAAAGTTTGCCTTGAAGGATTTTGCGGTAAAACGTATTTACAATAATATGCTCCATGTGAAGTCTCCTTACAACACTTATATAAATGAAGGGTTACCTCCAGGTCCTATCAGGGTGGCCAGTGTGGCAGGCATCGATGCCGTATTGAATATGGAAAGGCATGATTATCTGTATATGTGTGCAAAGGAGGATTTCTCTGGTACGCATAATTTTGCTCGTACATATGAGGAACATTTGCAAAATGCGGCAAAATACAGCAAGGCATTAAATGAAAGAAACATAGGGAAATATTAATGCAAAAGTCAGACGCAGTGTATGTCTGATAGTAATAAAGATGGTGGAAGGAAAACGTAGGGTTGCTGTTTTTGATTTCGATGGTACTATAACCCGGAAGGATACTATGTTTGATTTTATCAGACATGCAAAGGGAACGATGTCTTTATACCTTGGCATTGTGATTTTTGCTCCTATGATAGCATTGATGTTTATGAAGATCATAGATAATCATCAATGCAAACAGAAACTTTTGTCCTGGTACTTTAAGGGTATGAAATACAGCGTGTTCAAACAGTTTGGTGAAACATACGCTGCAAGGGTGGGGGATTTGGTCCGACCTGACGTTATGGAAATCTTCAGGCAACGAAAACAAGAGGGGTGTACGATTTATGTTGTTAGTGCAAGCATAAGAGAATGGGTGGCTCCTTTTTGTCTTGCTTTAGGTGTAGAGGAGGTGCTGTCAACAGAGATGGAAGTCGGCAGTGACGGAAGGCTTACAGGTAAATTCTCCACGCACAACTGCTTTGGCGCAGAGAAGGTAAGGCGCCTTGCTGCAAAAGAACCAGATAGGAGCGAGTATTACCTGTATGCCTATGGTGATAGTCGTGGCGACAGAGAGATGTTTAAATTTGCCGATGAATGGAAAAAGGTGTAACTCCCTATGCGGACAAACTATTTAATATTCGATTATAATTAATGTTAATATGTTTGCTTGGGTGCAGATTTTTGTGTAACTTTGTAGCCTATTTCTTCAGACAACTACAATGAGAACAAAATATTACATATTGCTTTTGCTGGCATTCGTTTTTGCTTTGCCTTCAAAAGCCGTACTCAAGGAGGATAGCTTGAGTAATACGTTGCGTATATTACGTAGCGAGCTTAAAACGTACCACGATGAATACGGAAAGAAGCAGAAACAGATGAGTATGGCAAGGCGCAATGTGATGAGGACATTGATGGAGACCGTGCAGAGCTCAAACCAAAATTCATTGATGCTGTATTCTCAGAAAGACGGCTACGTTTTTGACCTAACCTATGCATGTCATGAGGCTATAGAACAATACAAGGAATTTGAACGCCATCTTATTCCTTTTAAAAACTATGTTGACAAGAATAATAGTGAAGTGACTCGTTTCGACAGCTTGATACAATGCTTAAAGTCAATGCCGGTCATGATGCTGGACGAACAGTCAAAGATAGATAGAAATGTAAGCCTGGCTTTAGCAGTAAACACACGTCGTATGGTAGAAGAAGACCGTGATCAGTTAACGGAGTACATCTACTATTATAAGATGACAGAGAATCGTCTGAGGAATTTGAATGACTACGCTAACTCCAAATACGCGGAGATACAAAACAATATATTCAAGAATGGAGGCGATAATTATTTCTCGATATTGTCAAGTTTAGGCAGATACCTATCGGAAATGAGAGAGAGCGTAGATGAAAAGTATTTTACTACTAATAATGATGTACGGTCTCAGTGGGATTCTAAATGGATTCTCGGTCTGTTTGGCTTTATATTACTCTACGGCTGTGTTGCTATATTGTTAAATCAGATTATCGTTCATTGGTTTGTGTCATATCTGATAAAGAAAGGAATGCTATCGGGTATCTCTAGTTGGTTCATGGAGAAGCGTAGATGTATCATCCTGGCATCAACGGCAGTTACCTTTGCTATACTGCTTGGTATAGTACAGGCTTTGATAGAACAGAATTTCCTTATTATGGCATCATCATTGCTCGTGCAGTTCGCATGGCTTATGAGTGTGATAATCATCTCTACTTTGCTTCGTGTCAAGACAGAGCAGATAATGAGTACGCTTTATGTATATATGCCACTGCTTGTGAATGGTTTCGTTGTAATCAGTTTCCGTGTGGTATTGATTCCGAATGCATTGGTAGATATTATATTCCCACCAATACTTCTGTTCTGTTGTATATGGCAGTGGATTGCATTGCGTAAGACGAAGGATATAGATAAAAGTGATCGAGGCTATGCTTATTTTTCACAGTTTGTATTTTTGGTATCCCTCTGTTCATCGCTTATAGGATATACGCTTTTATCTGTACAGATTCTTATCTGGTGGATTATGCAGTTGACATGTATATTGACAATAACATGTATTCGCGACTGGTATAAAGAGTATTCTAAGGAAAAGAAACTTGGGGAGAAGCCTATTACAGAGACGTGGCATCATGCCATAGTTTATTGGGTACTGTTGCCTACTGCAGGCGTAGCATCTGTCGTTATAAGCTTATATTGGGCTGCTGATGTATTCAACCTGTCAGACTGGACATGGAATCTGTTTCAGAAGGATTTCATCAATACTCCGAATTTCAGGGCTAGCATTTTGAGTATCGCTGTGGTTATTGTGCTTTGGTTTGTCTTCAACTATCTGAATCATACATCGAAGGCATTTGCAAAGCTGTATTTCGTACAACATGACAAGTCCAATGCAGAGCAGCGCTTCATGATGGTAAAGAATGTGATGCAGATCATAATATGGGGAATGTGGTTTATAATAGCATTGTCTCTACTGCATGTTTCCAATACATGGCTTGTCGTTATTTCTGGAGGCCTGTCCACAGGTATCGGTTTCGCGTCTAAAGACATACTGGAGAATATCTATTACGGTATTTCATTGATGACAGGTCGTATAAAAATAGGTGATCTGATAGTTTGTGATGGAGTTCGTGGTAGAGTGTCAAGTATATCATATACATCTACTACAATAGATACTGTTGATGGTTCTGTTATAGCATTCCAGAATTCTCAATTGTTTACAAAGAATTATAAAAACATGACAAGGAATCATGGATATGAACAGCATATACTGGATGTAGGCGTAGCATACGGAACAAATGTCAAGGATGCAAAAGAAATCATTGCAAATGCAGTAGTTCAGCTCAGATGCATAGACCAACGTAAGGGAGTAAAGGTAGTCCTAAAGGAATTAGCAGACTCTGCCTTGGTATTTAAAGTCATAGTCTGGGTAAATGTATTTACGCAGTATCTGGATGATGGCGAAATTTTTGAGGCTATATATAATGCTCTAAATGAGAATAATATAGAAATACCATTCCCGCAAACTGATGTACATATTAAAACAGAATAAAGTTTGTTTTTAAAAGGAAAAGTATAAAGGATTATTAGTTTTATATGAGAAGAATTATCTTTAATATAATATGTTTGCTGTGCGTAATTGGCTTAAAGGCAGCTGCGCCAGAGAATGTAGAGATGTCTTCAGATTCGCTGATAGTTGCGGATTTGAGAGATAAAGGTATAGTATTCTCACATGATAATAGTGTTGTATTGTTTAACAGCGGACAGAAGAAATACGACGATCTTTTCACTGCCATACGCCATGCAAAAAGTAGTGTACATCTTGAATATTTTAATTTCCGTAATGATTCCATAGCTAATGCATTGTTCGACTTACTTGCAGAGAAAGTAAAAGAAGGTGTAGAAGTGAGGGCTCTCTTTGATGCTTTTGGCAACATGTCAAACAACAGACCTCTGAAAAAGGAGCATGTAACAGCTATCAGGGAGCGTGGAGTGGAACTATACGAGTTTGATCCAATTGGATTCCCATGGATCAATCATGTTTTTCACAGGGACCATCGTAAAATAGTCGTGATAGACGGTCAAATAGCATATACGGGTGGCATGAATGTTGCTGATTATTACATACATGGTACTGATGTGGTTGGTTCGTGGCATGATATGCATTGTCGAATCGAAGGAGATGCAGTAAACACACTGCAGTCAATATTCCTGCGTATATGGAATAAGACAACAGGACAGAAGGTGAGTGGTGCACAATATTATCGTGGTATAGGGCCTGCAGGCTACTTTGACGGTGTTAAGCCAGACACAACCACGACAGCCTATAAAAAGATGGTAGGTATAATAAACCGTGAGCCGCACAAGACAAACAAGATAATGCGACAGTTTTATATATCGTGCTTTGATAACGCCAAGGACAGTATAAAACTATTGAATCCATACATGTCATTGACTCATAGCGTAAAGAAAGCTATCAAAAGAGCATTGAAACGTGGAGTGAAATTTGACATAATGATGTCAGAGAAAAGTGACATTCCTATGGAGCCAGATGCTTCGTTCTATCATTTACATTGGATGATGAAGCGTGGAGCCAATGTTTATATATACCAAGATGGCTTCCATCATACAAAGATAATAATGGTAGATGGAAAACTTTGTACCGTAGGCAGTTGTAACCTAGATGCACGTTCACTGAACTGGGACTATGAAGCAAATGCTGTGATTGTAGATAAGAATACTACAGCTGAGTTGACACGGTTGTTCGATGAAGACAAGAAAAAAAGTTTCCTGCTTACACCTGAACGATGGGACAAGTGGCGTACACGTTGGCAGAAGACATACGGATGGTTATCCAAGTTGTTATCCACATGGCTATAGGGATTGATTATACAATTTGAAAGTGAATGACGACTATACAATGATAGTCTAAAGCATAATGAATATTACCTAAAAGAATATAGATATGCAGAAATACGACACTTTAGATGCCTATTGGCATGACATACATGATATACCATTACTCTCTGAGGAGGAGGAATGCTGTTTGGCAGAAAGAATACAAGCAGGCGATGAGAGTGCAGTAGAGAAACTTGTCACTTCGAATCTTCGATATGTAGTCAGTATAGCCCGTCAGTATGCAGAAAAGTCAGATGAGGTTAGCATGGATGATTTGATAAGCGAAGGAAATATCGCTTTGATAACAGCAGCTCGTAAGTGGCAACCCGAAAAAGAAAAGAGTTTTGTAAACTATGCGCAGTTTGATATAAAGAAGGCCATGCTTCAGGCCATGCCAGCACAGGGGACAATGGTCACGTTGCCTAAGCGAAATGCTGAGTCTGCAAAGCAAATACGCAGGTATTCTACCGATGCACCTATACATGCAGGACAGACCAACACCTTCGGAGATCTTCTGAAGGCAGGTAAACCAATGACAGACGACTCTGCAGAAGATAACGACATAGGTTATGCCCTGGCAAAGGTTTTGCGATATTTGGACGAAAAGGACAAATACATTATCAAGTCTTTCTATGGTATTGGTACAGTAGATGTCAAGACTATGGCGGAGATTGGCGAAGAGTTGGGACTGAAAAGGGAGCGTGTACGACAGATTCGCAAAAAAGCCGAGCGCAAGATGAGAAGACTGTTAAAGACATTGAATTAATAATATATAGAATAGAAACGATATATAGAATAGAGTTATGGCAAAGAAAATATTTATTTTAGTATTTTTGTGCATAGGATTGACAGCAAGTCTTAGTGCTCAGAACGACAAACCTTCACCAGGTGGTCATCCAGGACCAGAAGATCCCAGGAAGGAAGCGGTCGATGCAAAAAAAGGAAAGCAGAAAATCCGCTATGTCAGCGACATCGTTGATGCACATGAAATGTATGTGTATGGCATTGCATATTCACCTGTTGACTCCGTCGTGTATTTTACGGACGAGATGAGTCTTGACGATGCACAGATACATCTTCGCACCAAGTTCCTTGTAGCAAGGAACGAATTGTCCAGTCAGTTGCGCAACCACATGGTTTTCGAGGGTGAGAAGAACCGCACCTGTTGCGTGGTATTTAGTCAAGATCCAAAGAAATTAGACAAAAAGTACCTGAAACAAGTAGAGTATTATAAAAAACGTGGCTATCTTGTGAAGTTCATCAACAGTGATAGGTTCCAGTTCAAGGCTGTCAGGACGGAATATACTGACGAAGGTTATGCCATAGAAGAAAAGGAAGTATCTGTAGAGTAGCAGTAAGGCCCATGGTTGCAGCATATAAGGTAGGTGGACACATCATAACGATATCCATAGACGGTGATGCTTCCGTCCTGGATAGGTTGTTGCCATCATTCATACCTTTCAAATATAATGCAGACGGTGATGCTCTTTTCAATATTTCCGTATGCAATGTGTTGTCAGCAATACCAGATAAAGACTGTCATTTGGTACGCGATGTTGACACAGGGAATGGCATCACTCGTGTGCAGAAGTTGAAGGATGGTGGCTACCAGTTCCACGTGCACGACGTGTCAGGTATCGAATGTGCGTTGATTATAGCATCTCCAGGATTTACTGATTGTCGTTGCATGATACAAGGTAACATTGCCATGCGTCGTTTTGCTATGAACAACTCCCTGATGCTTGTCTATGCCTTCAGTGGGGCCACACATGACACTTTGCTCGTCCATGCCTCTGTCATCCGTCACAAAGGAGTAGCTTATGCGTTTACTGCACCTAGTGGAACCGGCAAAAGCACACATGTGGCTAATTGGATGAGAACCGTAGAAGAGTGTGACATAGTAAACGATGATAATCCTATATTCCGTATAGAAGAAGGGCGCCCGATCCTTTATGGTTCTCCATGGAGCGGAAAAACTCCATGCTACAGGAACATACGAGTGCCATTGGGGGCACTGATGCAGATAAAACGCGACGAAACGAACTATGTCAAAGAACTACCGCCACTGAATTCTTTTTCAGTGTTGTTGACTGCATGTTCATCCATGAAGTGGGATGAGACAATCTTTCAGAATGTATGTTCTACTGTGTCCAAGCTGGTAGAGAGCATAAAAGTTGCAGAGCTACACTGTCTTCCTGACATGGCCTCCGCATTGGTTTGCAAAAAATATTTGGAGGGATGATACAGCTACCGAATGACATTCTTATACCGCAAGTAGCGGATATGATAAAACAGGGTCACACGGTGACACTGCCATTGAAGGGCTATAGTATGCGTCCTTATCTTGAAGACGGTCGCGACAAGGCATTGCTAACAGCAGTCACCCAAGACCTCAAAGTGGGAGATGTCATTCTTGCTGAGATAGCGCCCAAAAGATGGGCATTACATAGAATCGTCAGCATGGAAGGCAACGACATAACGATGTATGGAGATGGAAATTTCAGTGCAGAACACATTACCCACGATGACATAATTGCCATTGCAGTAGGATTCTATAGGAAAGGCAGTGATAAGATTGATTCTGTCGATAGTACAACATACAGACTATATTGGAAGTCATGGGTGAAGCTAAGGCCATTCAGGCGCTACCTGTTGTTGGCATGGAATCTTTCAAACCATCCATTGGAGACGATAGCAAGAATATTTAATAAAATAAAGAACAGTCTATGAAAGTAAGATCAGGTTTTAAACTTAATAGTGTCTGTAATCAGTCATTTCTCGTTCCAATGGGCGAGAAGAACATTGATTTTTCAAAACTCATTGCGTTAAACGAATCATCGTTGCTACTGTGGAAACGTATGGAGCAAGGAGACTTTACGGAAGATGACCTTGTACAAACCATACTTGACGAATATGAAGTTGACGCTGACACTGCACGCAAAGACGTAAGGAACATCATCGAGCAGTTCAAGGCAGAGAACATCATTACAGACTAAAAGTAAACTTGATATATTCGCTTTGTTGTATCTCCGGGGTTATATCAGGGTTCTATTTAATCTCAGGAATACATAGATGCAGAAACTACGAAATTAAATTACAATAAAATATGTACAGAACAAACACTTGCGGTGAACTCCGTATTGAGAATGTCGGTCAGAAAGTAACTCTGGCAGGATGGGTGCAGGGAGTACACAATCTCGGTGCACTAACATTTGTTGATCTACGTGACCGTTATGGTATCACACAGTTAGCATTCAATGAGGATGCCAGTGATGAGCTAAAGGAGAAGGCTGGCCATTTGGGCAGAGAATTTGTCGTTCAGGCAACAGGCATAGTGGCAGAGCGCTACTCTAAGAACAAAAAGCTGGCTACAGGAGACATTGAGATTATCGTAGAAGAACTTAATATCATCAGCGAGAGCCAGACACCTCCTTTCACTATAGAAGACAATACTGACGGTGGTGATGAGCTTCGCATGAAGTATCGTTATCTTGACTTACGTCGTTCTTGTGTCAGGAAGAATCTCGAACTGCGTCACAAGATGACAATCCTCATAAGAAATTTTCTCGATTCTAAGCAGTTCATAGAAGTGGAAACACCTATTTTGATAGGTTCCACCCCAGAAGGAGCGCGTGATTTCGTCGTACCTTCACGTATGAATCCAGGACAGTTCTATGCCTTGCCACAGTCACCTCAGACCCTTAAGCAACTGCTTATGGTCTCAGGCTTCGACCGTTACTTCCAGATAGCAAAATGTTTCCGTGATGAGGACCTGCGTGCAGATCGTCAGCCAGAGTTCACACAGATAGACTGCGAAATGTCATTCGTGGATCAGGACGACGTCATCGGCATCTTTGAGGATATGGCACGTCATCTATTCAAGGAAGTACGCGGAGTAGAACTTCCTGCTAAGCTGCGCCAGATGACCTGGCACGAGGCTATGGCAAAATATGGTTCTGACAAACCAGACCTTCGTTTCGGCATGGAGTTCGTAGAGCTCATGGATGTATTTAAGCTCGGTACATTCCAGGTATTTGACAATGCAGAATACATCGGAGGTATATGTGCAGAAGGTTGCGCTAACTACACCCGCAAGCAGCTCGATCAACTTACAGACTTTGTTAAGTCACAGCAGGTCGGCGCCAAGGGCCTCGTATATATAAAGATAAACGAGGATGGTACCATAAAGTCATCTGTAGATAAGTTCTATACTCCGGAACAACTGCAAGCTGTAGCTGACAAAATGGGAGCCAAGAAAGGCGATCTCATACTCGTACTGTCAGGCGACAATGCTAACAAGACCCGAATCCAACTCTGCGCACTTCGTCTGGAGATGGGCAAGCGTCTTGGACTCATGGACAAGAATAAGTTTGAATGTTTATGGATAATTGACTTCCCACTCTTTGAGTGGAGTGATGAAGAGCAGCGCCTTATGTCAACCCACCATCCGTTCACTATGCCAAACCCTGATGATATTCCACTTCTTGACACAGATCCTGCTAAGGTGCGTGCTAAGGCATACGATTTTGTATGCAACGGTATAGAGGTAGGCGGTGGTTCATTGCGTATCCATGACGGAAAGCTTCAGGCAAAAATGTTCGAGGTATTGGGATTCACCCCTGAGCGTGCAATGGCACAGTTCGGATTCCTCATCAATGCATTCAAGTACGGTGCGCCTCCACACGCAGGACTGGCATTCGGCCTTGATCGTTTCGTAAGTATTATGGCAGGTTTGGATTCTATCCGCGACTGCATCGCGTTCCCTAAGAACAACAGTGGTCGCGACGTTATGCTCGACGCACCATCTGCCATAGACCAGAAACAGCTCGACGAGTTGCAGATTTCTCTTGTACGTCCAGAGTAAGGAGGTTAATCAAAATTCTCGGAAAATAATAATAAATAAAGTCAAAATATTTGACGAACCTTTGATATCAGTCAAATTTTGGAGAGTTATAGGGCACTTTTTCAGAAGAAAAGTGCCCTTTTTCGTTGATTATGAGTATCTTTGTATCGAAATTTATTGACAATATGGTAATTTGCAAAGACTAATAAAGAAAGGGTAAAAGAAAATGGCAGAAAAGAAAACTACAAAAACAACGGCTGCAAAGAAGACTACAGCAGCTAAGGCAGAGGTTAAGACAGCTAAGCCTGCAGCAAAGAAGGCAGCTGCCAAGGCAGAGATAGTATATGTAAATGCAGAGAATGCAGGTTTCCGTGCCGGTGACGTGTATCAGGTTTTAGCAGGAACAGACAAAGCACTTACTCTTGCAGAGGTGGCAAAGTTGGCAAAGTTGTCTGTTTCTGACACATTGCTCGGTCTTGGTTGGCTCCTTAAGGAGGGAAAGGTAGCTTCTACTGAAGAAAATAAAATCGTTCTTGCGTAATACATACAAGAATTTCATAAGCAAGAAAGTGAAGGGTGAAATTGTTTTTTCACACTTCACTTTTTTTTAGTCGAATATACAAAGTATCTTTTTCAAAATATTCAGGTGTCGAGTTACGAACACGAAATACTTATCATACTTAAGGAGGTGGGCCCTAGTGGCATGCCTCTTCGCCGCATTGCCCTCAACGTATATAACATCAAAAATTCGTTGTTCTACCCCTTGGACAAGCAAGAAGTGTACGATGACGTAGCAGACTATCTGCGTACGCAGAGCACTATTAAAGGCTCTCCGATAGAGAAGGCGTCACAGCGCGGATGGTACAAGCTAAACTATGAATCCACACAGCTAAGACAACTCCTGCTCGATTTCCAAATTGACGAAGCCGATGAATGGATGATGTAGGTAATCCTGCCTTCTTTCTTATCGTTAATCCTTTTTCCTGAATACGAAACGCAGTATAGTAAACTGCACTATCATGGCTATGCCCATCACTATCACTGGTGCTATAAGCCTGTGTCCCCCCAGTTGCATACAGCACCAAAATAATACTATGTGCAGACAGAAGTTTACGCCATGTGAGCCGGAGAATCCGATGAAATGTCTCCATGTAGGCTTCTGATTAAAGGTAAAGTAACACGTAGTATAGAAGTTTATTATGAAACTTACGATATAGCCTATGGCATAGGCTGTATTTACCTCTATGAACAACTGGCAGAGGTAATATACACCGTAATGTATGGCAGCGGATAAACAACCATTAATTATAAACCGGAGGAACTGTGTCCTACCTTTATCACCCATAATTAATTCTGAATTCATAATTTTGGTGGGTTCTAAAAATTCCCACGAGTTAAATTAGTCAATTATATGAATATCATTATGTCATCTTTTTGTTTTCTTTCGGTGCAAACTGTTAAATTCTGCGGTCACATAGCCCGCTATGCTCAATGGTCTTTACACCCCCTCCGCTTCGCTTCTCCCCCGTTTCGCGGGGGAGCGCAACCCTTATCAGCTAACATTTTGCCCTCGAAATAAATTCAAAAATCTGACAGTGGGAATTATTAGAACCCACC
>JAEEGI010010560.1_pt1 | contig 20039 bp, 17 predicted proteins | sample 8958751 | NCBI WGS metagenome assembly JAEEGI01 (sample SAMN16246545, study PRJNA631951) | gut metagenome | biome: gut microbiome; feature: rumen; material: KS-attached | host: Bos | place: Iran: Karaj | collected 2018-10 | reverse complement strand
GCGGCTACCACTACTACATCACCCGCGACGGCCAGCTCTTCCAGAGCCGTCCCGAGGAGATGGTCGGGGCCCATGCCCGCCACTACAACGCCCACTCCATCGGCATCTGCTATGAGGGCGGCCTCGACGAGAAGGGCCGTGCCGACGACACCCGGACACCAGCCCAGAAGCTCACTCTCTACACGCTGCTTGTCTCGTTGAAACAGGACTATCCCGATGCTGAGATTGTCGGCCATCGCGACCTCCCCAACGTCCACAAGGATTGCCCTTGCTTCGATGCCCGTACGGCGTATTCGAGCCTTTAATTCAAATCAGATTATAGGAGCCCAACCGGCTCCTTTTTTTTGCGTAAATACCTCAAATGTGGTATGCAGAATGCCCAATTAGTGGGATTGTGGGAGCGCGAAAACTGCCGTACCTTTGCACCCGGATATCAAACTCAAACGATTATGGCAAAGATTTATGTAAATGGAGACGCGCAGGAAGTGAGCCTGCCGCTCAATGTAAGTGAACTGATCAAGCAGTTGCTAGTAGAAAACCCGGAGATGGTCAGCGTGCAGGTGAACGAGGAGTTTGCCGAGCGCGACAACTGGGACAGTATCCAGATCAAGGAAGGCGACAAGGTCGATTTCCTGTATTTCATGGGAGGAGGAAGTCTAAGGTAAAAGGGAAGAGTGAAAAGTGAAAAATTTGCTACCGCTATGATAGACTTTACAGAAGAACAGATACAGCGTTATTCTCGGCACATCCTCTTGCAGGATGTCGGCGTGGAGGGACAAGAAAAGATAATGAACGCGCGTGTGCTCGTCGTGGGTGCTGGCGGACTTGGGGCTCCCGTATCGCTCTACCTCGCTGCAGCGGGTATCGGCACCATCGGTATCGTGGATGCTGATGTAGTGGATCTCTCGAACCTCCAGCGCCAGGTGATTCACTTCACAAAGGACGTAGGCGTGCCGAAGGTGAAGAGCGCCGAGGAGAAGATCAAGGCCATCAATCCTGACGTGAAGGTAGAGACCTATTATAAGTTCCTCGACTCGTCCAATGCGCTCGATATTATTAAGGAGTACGACTTTATCGTCGACGGAACGGACAACTTCCCCGTGAAGTTCCTCATCAACGATGCCTGTGTGATGGCGGGCAAACCCTTCTCGCATGGAGGCATCCTGCGCTTCAACGGCCAGACGTTTACCCATCTGCCTGGCACTGCCTGCTATCGTTGTATGTTTAAGGAACCACCTCCTGTAGGAGCCGTACCTACTTGCTCACAAGCAGGTGTCCTCGGTGCCATCGCTGGTATGCTGGGCACCATCCAGGCAGCAGAGACCTTGAAGTATTTCACGGGTATTGGCGAATTACTGACCAACCGTCTGCTTACCTTCGATGCCAAGACCATGCAGTTCCGTACGGTTCCCGTGAAGCATCGTGATTCGTGCGCCATCTGCGGCACCAACCCCACCATCGATCACTTGATAGATTACGAACAGGCCGCTTGCGACTTGAAACATTGAACGTTGAACATTGAACATTGAACGATGAAGATACCACAGAATGTTATAGATGAATTAATCAGCCAGGCCCGGCAGGACGCACCGAATGAGACATGCGGTTACCTGCTGGGCATTAGCAGTGAGGAGGGTGATGTCGTGACAGAGAACTACTGGATGGAGAACATCGACCACTCGCCGGAACATTTCTCCTTTGCCCCGAAGGACCAGTTCGCCGCATTGAAGTATGCTCGTCAGAACGGTCTGAAGATTCTCGCCAACTGGCACAGTCATCCTGCCTCGCCCTCGCGTCCTTCGCAAGAAGACCTCCGCTTGGCCAACGACCCCACCATCCGCTATGCCATCCTCTCCCTCCACGAAGGCGTGCATCTGAACTCCTTTAAGATCCTGAACGGCGAGGTCCTGGATAAAGAGGTTCATTTATAATCAAGACTTGTTATGGACACAAAAACTATAGAAATACTTGAACGTAATGTCCGTCAGCTGTCGCGCCAGACGGAACAGGAAACACGTATGATGCCACAGACGGAAGCCTCACTCCCCTCTGTGGAACAGGTGAAGAAAATCATCAGTCTGGTAAAGAGCATCATCTTTCCTGACTACTTCAACAAGCGGCAGTGCCATGAGACTATCCGTTCATACAACATTGGTGTCCACATGGAAGAGTTGCTTCAGACGCTGGCAAGGCAGATATCCTATGGTCTTCAGTTTGGCGAGAAAAGCGAGGCCATTACTTCGAGGCAGCAGGTACAGGATAAGGCCAGAGACCTGGCATTACAACTGATTGATGCATTGCCTGAAATCAAACGGTTGCTCTATACCGACGTGCAGGCCATGTTCGACAACGACCCTGCTGCCATCAACTATGGCGAGATTATCTTCAGCTATCCTGTGACGAAGGCCATGATCCACTATCGTATCGCCCACAAACTACACGAACTGCAAGTGCCTGTCATTCCACGTATCATCACCGAGCTGGCACACTCAGAGACAGGCATCGACATCCATCCTGGTGCTCAAATAGGCGAATACTTTGCCATTGATCATGGTACAGGAGTGGTTATTGGCGAGACCTGTATCATCGGCAGTCACGTGACGCTCTATCAGGGTGTGACGCTGGGTTCCAAGAGTTTCAAGAAAGACGCTGACGGGAATATGCTCAACATACCCCGTCATCCCATCATCGAGGACAACGTCACCATCTATAGCAATGCCAGCATTCTGGGCCGTATCACCATCGGCCACGACTCCGTTATCGGCGGCAACATCTGGGTGACGCACGATGTGGCTCCCAACTCCCGCATCCAGCAGTCGAAGGCAGTAGAAAGGCATTTTGAAGGTGGTCTGGGGATTTAATTCTGCGACCGTTGTCAGATCTTTACTTCGTAGCGTCCTGAATCACTAATCCTGCCAACATAAAGCCGAAGATGGCAGTGATGTGAGCAAGGGTTCCGTTAATTTGAGCCTTCGACGAGCACCATTCATGGTTCAGGAGACTTTGGTCGCCTGGACCATTTTTCGCTTTGGGACACATGCACTGCTCCGTGCCGCATGTAGCATTATGGCCGTGATTCTCAAGAAGCTCGTCGCTATAGACGCACTGGAATTTACGTTTGGGGTACTTTCCCTGACTCTTGAATTTCTTACGGAGTGCGCGAGCCAGAGGGTCGCCTTCCACCTTCCAGAACTCCGTCACCTTTATCCTTGTGGGGTCGAGTTTCAAGGCAGCTCCCATCGATGAGAAGAATTTCGCCTTCGTCTGACAGGCCAGGAGGATGAGCTGTGCCTTGTCCTTCAGCGAGTCGATGGCATCAATGATGTAATCATAGCTGTCGAGGTTGAAATCCTCGGCCGTCTCCTGCGAGAAAATCTTTTGCAAGGCTGTGATTTCTGCTGAAGGGTTAATGCTGAGTAGGCGCTCTTTCAGGGCTTCTACCTTTACCTTTCCTACAGTCTTCGTTGTTGCCATCAACTGGCGATTGATGTTGGTGATGCACACACGGTCAGAGTCAACAATCGTCAATTGCCTGATACCGCTGCGAATCAGACTCTCTGCACACCATGAGCCAACGCCGCCCACACCGAAGATAATCACCCGTTTCTGGGCAATCCGTTCCATCGCCTCAGAGCCCAACAGGAGTTCCGACCTCTGGAATATATCTTGTTCTGTTACCATATCTGTCTATTTGGGTGCAAAGATAGTGCTTTTTTCTGAATGAGTGACCATTGTTTCGACTCTTTTTCGCAAAATACCGCACTCGTGGTGGGTGCGGTATTGGGCCTGTTGGGACTAGACTGGCTCAATACTGCTGAGACGTTGTGCCTACGATTTCTATGATGTATATTACCACAAGCCCGCACCAAGGGCAAAGGAAATCGACTTTGTGGTCTTGGTGAATTTTGATGAATTATTTCGGCAATAGACTGGTTATTACGACAATATCGAATCTGAAGGCTCGTTTGGTCGGGGCTCGAAACGACCTAGAAAGACCATAAAGGTTGTCATCCTTTCTGCGAATTCCCCTTTTGATGTTGCTAAGATTATTTGTGCTATGGCTCAGTTCCTAGTTATAGCGCAACCTTTCCGATGCCTTTCATTTCCAGTGCCACCTGCACACCCAGCGCACGGAATGCACGCATCATAGAAGCAAGTGTGATGCTCTTGCCGCTCTCTAAACGGCAGACCTGTGCCCTCTGCACTCCCATCTTCTCGCCCAATTCTGCTTGAGTAAGATTCTGGGACTCTCGAGCCTGCCTGATGGCCTCTCCCACGCGATAGGCTTGAACAGCCTCGTCCACGCTACGCTCAAATGCGTCGCGCTCTGGTGTTCCGACCTTGCCGTAATCCTCTTCCAGCAATTCCTCGAAACTATACAACTTCATATCTCCTACCTTTTTCATATCTTCTTGTTTTTATTTTCAAAATACAGTTTTCTAATTCCTTCGGCCTTAGTGATTTTTAAAGAGTTCGTTGTCGCGTTCTCCTTTCTGAACCCGACGGATATTGTAGCCTATCCTTGCCACGAATCTCCTTCGTCAAGGATTTCAGGAAGTCTCGTGCTTCTTCCAACAAATCAAGTTCAAATACCGTTTGTTCCATTTCTTTATTATTTCGTTTGCAAAAACACAAAATGTTTCTTAAATGCGCAACAAAAATCGAGATTATTTATCACTTTTCTCTAAATCCGCTCCTTTTTGAGCCATTTTTCAAAGAATAATATAACAAAGTGACGGTTCTTCTATGTTGTAAATACCTTCCTGTCATAAATGAGAAACTGAGAAACTGAGAAACTTGTTTCATATCCTGCAGAACCAAAGGCCCATGAATCTGTCGTATATGATATAGCCCTCTGAGGTATGATATACAAGATCTTTGTTTGTCAACACTTCAAGGGCAGACTTGACACTACTGGCATTCGGCAGCGAATAGCGCATTCATGCTCTTTAATGCAGTAAAAAGCATGATTAATCAGTCCTGTTTGGTTTTTTCATAAATGATCAAATGAACAAATGAATATTTTCCATGAAAAAGTAACCGTTTTAGGAGGAAGAAAGAGGAAATTTCTGTCATTTATTATGTTCGATATTTCTTGAATGATGTCCTATCGCCGTCATTTAGAGCGCGCGAGGAAGGATAGAGCATATTTCAGGACATATTGAACAGTAAATTTCGGATATTTATGCCGAATTTTGCACCAAAACAGCAAATAAGGAACAGTATGATACAAAATCTCAAGCCAAGAAACGGTTCTGACACCCTCCGCTTAGGTGACAGTGACGAGCTTGTGGTCATGGAGAACTTCGGTTCGTTGCCAAAGGGCGAGCTGAGTCTTGACAGCCATGGACTCATCGTGATCTGTACAGCTGGCATGGCGCAGTTTGACTACGACGGACAGCAGATACAGCTTCACAAAAACGACCTGTACCTGTACATGGCGCATAGCGTAGCCACCAATTTCATGTCGTCGCCGGACTTCAACTGTCGGCAGATTTGGTTTTCACGTAGCGAATTATGGAACATCAATATGTATAATGAAGTAAGTCTGGCAGACCTGACTTACCTCAAGCAACACCCCAAAGTGCATCTGTCCGATGATGATGTGACCCTGGTTGATGACTATTTCCAGTTGCTGTGCCGCAGAATGAGAGACCAAGGTCCCTCGTTGTATTTCGAAATCGTCCGTTCACTGGTCAGTACGATGATGCTGGAAATGCTCTGCATGATTCGTCGCGACAAGGAGCAGAAGGAGCAGTCGGAATTTCTGGAGGACAACACGTCGGGTTTTCACAGAAGACGGTTGGCCGACAAGTTCATGCGTCTGGTGGAGCAAAGCGACGGCCGCATTCGCCGGGTGGATGACTTTGCCAGTCAGCTGAACGTCACGCCGAAATACCTTTCTACATTGCTCAAGGAAACGATGAGCCGCAGGCCGAGCGAGATGATACAGCTCTTCACGATGAAGGCCATTGAGCGCCGTCTGCGCTTTACCGACATGACGATGCAGGAGATTGCCAACGACCTGAATTTCGCCAATGCCTCATTCTTCGGCAAGTACGTGAAGGAACACTTGGGCATGACACCGTTAGACTATCGTAGGAAATATCAGAAACAAATAAAATGAAAAAGGTAATCATGTTATTATCCTGTGTATTGATGAGCTGTATAGCGAGTGCACAGGAGGAAAAAGTGAATGAAGAGCCGCAGAGGAAGAAAGTAGGCGTCGTACTCAGTGGCGGCGGCGCAAAGGGTATGGCGCATATCGGTGTGCTGAAAGTGCTGGAGAAGGCAGGCATCCCCGTCGACATCGTTACCGGCACATCCATAGGCAGTATCGTCGGCGGACTGTATGCCATTGGCTACAATTCCCATTCACTCGACTCGATGGTAAAGAAACAGGACTGGACCTATGTCATTACCGACAAGGAAGACCTGCGCAACCAGGGCCTCCTAGAGCGTAAAAAGCAGAACACCTATTTATTTACAACTGGTCTGACGCTTGGTAAGCATGACCGGGGTGCCGGAGGTCTCATCAGAGGCAAGAACTTGGCAGAGCTGTTCCAGAAGCTCTTTGTGGGCTATACGGATTCACTCGACTTCACAAAAGACCTAAAGATACCTTTCGCCTGTGTGGCTACAAACATCATGGACAACAGCGAGGTGGTATTCCATAGCGGACGGCTGCCGCAGGCCATACGTGCCTCCATGTCAATCCCTGCCGCCTTCTCGCCAGTGAGACTCGGCGACATGGTGCTGGTCGATGGCGGTCTGAAAAATAACTATCCCGTTGACGTGGCTCGCGAGATGGGAGCCGAAGTCGTTATCGGCGTTACACTGAACGGTACACCTAAGACGGCAGAGGACATCACGGGTACCATGAAAATCGTAGGCCAGATCATTGATGTGAACTGTGTGAACAAATACAAAGAAAACAAAGCCATTACCGACCTGTGGATGAATGTCGATCCTCATGGTTACTCTACCGCCAGCTTTACATCTGAGGCTATCGACTCGCTGATACGCTACGGCGAGGAGGAGGCCATGCGCCACTGGGACGAAATTATAGCCCTGAAGAAGCTTATCGGTATCGATGATTCATTCCGTCCTACCATTTATTATCCACTGCGACCGGATGCCATGACTGAGCGCCAGCATATTACCGGTTTTACTTTCGAAAACATGACGCCGCAGGCAGAGCGGTTCTTGAGGCATAAGTTCCATCTGAATCAGACCGACAGTATCGATGCCAAACTGGAGCAGGAACTCACGACGAGTATGCGTATGGATCTCTTCTACCAGACAGCCGAGTGCCAACTGATACCTGAAGCTGGCGGCGTGCGTGTCGTCCTCTCGGCAGGTGAACGGAAGTCTTTGCAGTTTCATGCCGGAGTGCGCTACGATACGGAAGAACATGCTGCCATTTTGTTGGGACTTGACATACCGCTGAAGACAGCTATCCCTGTCGAAACCGACATCACACTCCGACTGGGTAAGCGGCTGATGGCTCGTGGTGAGATTACCGTTCACCCTAGGTTCTTTACTCGTCCGACATTCAGCTATACGTTCCACAGAAACGATGTTGACGTATATACATACGGCGATCTGGACTATAACATCCGTTACAATCAGTCACAGGCAGAATTTCTGCCAATCAATTTCGATTTGCGTCATTTCAACCTGCAGATGGGACTGCGCTGGGATTATTTTCACTATCGTAACAAGCTCGGATCAGAATCTGCCAAACAGGTCACACTCGAAAACGAACATTTCTTCAGTTATCGTGCCCGTTTGGCCCTTAACACTGAGGACAATTGGAACTTCCCCACACGTGGAGTCCGCTTTAACGCCGAATATGCTTATCTGACCAATAACTTCGCCCAACTCGACGTGATTGATGCCGACGGCAACAAACAGGGTAAGACTGCGGGTATGAGCGATGTCAGTGCCAACTGGCGCATGGCGTTTACTATCGGCAGCCGCTTCACCCTCCAGCCCATGCTCTATGGTCGTTTGCTCTTCGGCTCAGTCGTTCCCGCCGTATTCGGCAACACCATCGGTGGCGAGTGGCTCGGTCACTACATCGAGCAGCAGATGCCATTCGCCGGCATCGGTAATTTGGAGTATGTGCACCAACAGTTCGTGGCCGCTCAGCTTCAGGCCCAGGAGCGGATCGGCAAAAGCAGTTACGTGCTACTGCGTGTGGCAGGCGGTCAACATGCTTCAAAAGCGAAGGAACTCTTCGACTATCGTACAATGATAGGTGTCCAGGGTGCCTACTATTACAATACGATATTTGGCCCTGTCGGTGCTACCTTAGGCTATAGCAACCACACCAAGAAAGCTTACTTCTTCATCAACCTCGGATATGAATTTTAAGATTATGAATAACTGGTTTAATAACATCCGAATCTATCATCTGCTGATTGACAGATTTAACGGCGGGTGGCAGGTGCCGCCCAAGAGTGAGAACGTCTTTTGCGGGGGAAACTTGCAGGGAGTGATTGAGAAACTTGACTACATCAAGGATCTGGGTTTCAATGCCATCATGCTATCACCCATCTTCAAGTCGGCAAACTATCACGGGTATCATACCTTGAATTTCGAAGATGTCGATCCCCACTTTGGCACATGGGACGACTATCGGCAGTTGCTCGACGAGGCACATGACAAGGGACTGAAGATTATCTGCGACTTTGTGCCCAACCATTGCTGGTATCAGGCGCCGATTTTCGAAGAGTCGCTGCTGAAGAATGGTGGTAAGCACCGTGACTGGTTCTTCTATCCCAAAGCGGACAGCGACGAGTTTGTATCGTTCTTAGGCTTCGGCGACCTGCCTAAGTTTAATCTGACGAATCCCGAGGTGGCCAGTTTCATGATTGACAAGGCCGAGCGACTCGCACGTATGGGTGTAGATGCTTTCCGTATCGACCATGCTCTGGGGCAGCCGCATAGTTTCCTTAAGAGCTTGCGCGAACAATTACAGGCCATCCGCAGTGATATCGTTGTGTTTGGCGAGGTGTGGGCGTTTGGTATCGGCCCACAGTTAGCCAGCCAATTATATTTCAAGACCAATGACAGATTGCAGGAGTTCCTGGCACAAGATACAAAACCGTTTAGCCAGGACGACCTGCAGGCCGACTATATAGGCACATTAGATGGTGTTTTGGACTTTGCCTATCGCGACATCCTTCTGGAAGAAATTCGTGCAGGCCGAGGCATCAGGGGCAACAAGACACTGCGCAGTAAGATGAAGGATCATTTCGCCAAGTATCCTGCCGATTTCAAGCTGGTTCTATTCCTGGATAACCACGACACAGATCGCTTTATGTTCGACTGTCACGACGATGCGTACTTGCTGCAAGAGGCCATCGACCTGACGATGGAGCAGTCCCGACCGTTCTCCTTCCTTTATGGTACGGAGCAGCTGATGACCAACAATCCCACCATCTTCAATGCCGAACCATACGCCGACCTCCGCGTTCGCAACTGTATGGACTGGAATAAACACACCGCGCTTGTTCAAACCCCCATCCCCCTGACTTAGAGGGCTAAAAGCCGATAGTATGAATATGGAAATCTACAAAGTAGGTGAAAAGCTGGACTCTTTTAATTACCAGCAAGTACAGGAAGAGATATTGGCCATTCTGGAGAAAGGCTCAAGTGTGATGATTGATATGAATGCCTGCAACTACATTTCCAGTACGGGCTTGCGCGTGTTGCTCTATTCCAAGAAGGTGGCAGCCACGAAAGGATTGAAGATCAGCCTGTCAGGAATTAGCGATGAGGTGAAGGACGTCATGGATGTCACAGGCTTTAGTAATTTCTTCGATTATGCATAGAGTCGATCTGTTTCCCACCCATGAGTACCAGGGGCTGAAACTGCGTCCTGGCCGGCCTTATCCGTTTGGCGCTACGGTCGTTGGCAATATGGTGAACTTCTCGGTGTATTCCCGTTATGCCACCGACTGCACGCTGGTATTATTCCACAACCGCGAAGAGCAACCATTTGTCGAGATTCCTTTCTTCAAGGAGTTCCGGCTGGGCAATGTGTTCTCGATGATTATTTTCGATCTGGATTATGAGAACATTGAATATGGCTTCCGCATGGACGGCCCTTTCCTGCCGGAAGAAGGCCATCGGTTCGATAAATCGAAAATACTGCTCGACCCTTACGCCAAGTTGATAGTCGGCCGTGACGTGTGGGGCCAGGAACCCAATTGGGACAGCCTCTACCAGTATCGGGCCCGCGTGGTGTTCGACGATTTTGACTGGGAAGACGACCTGCCGTTGGAGACGCCCGTCAACGACCTTATCGTTTATGAGATGCACGTGCGCAACTTCACTTGCGGTGCGGCATCGGGTGTGAAGCACCGGGGTACGTTTGCCGGCATCATCGAGAAGATTCCCTATCTGAAGGAGCTGGGCGTCAACTGTGTGGAACTGATGCCCATCCATGAGTTCGACGAGTTTGAGAACAATCGCATCTCTCCCATCGACGGGCGACGGCTCTACAACCTGTGGGGCTATAGCAACGTTGGCTTCTTCGCTCCCAAGGCCGCATACGCCTCGACTGGCAGGTTCGCTATGCAGGTGGATGAACTGAAGAACATGGTGAAGCAGTTGCATAAGAACGGTATCGAGGTGATGCTCGACGTGGTATTCAACCACACTGCCGAGGGCAACGAGCAAGGCCCTTACATCTCCTATCGCGGCATCGACAACAAGACTTATTACATGCTGACCCCAGAGGGCTATTACTTTAACTTCAGCGGCTGCGGCAACACCCTGAACTGCAACAACCCTAATGTGCGCGACATGATTGTCGAGAGCCTGCGCTACTGGGTCACCGACTATCATATCGACGGCTTCCGCTTCGACCTCGCTGCCATCCTCGGACGCGACCAGAACGGCCATCCCATGTCGAACCCGCCACTGCTTGAATCGCTGGCCCACGACCCCATCCTCGGCAAGACAAAACTCATCGCTGAGGCATGGGATGCAGGCGGACTCTATCAGGTGGGTTCGTTCCCGTCGTGGGGGCGCTGGGCCGAGTGGAACGGTCGTTTCCGCGACAGTATGCGCCGCTTCCTGAAGAGCGACGAACAGGTACTTTCCGACGTGAAGGAGCGCATCATCGGCTCGCCAGACCTCTATGCCTCTCAGGGAAGGGGCATCAAGGCCAGCGTGAACTTCATTACAGCGCACGACGGATTCACGATGATGGACCTCGTGTCGTATAACAGTAAGCACAATGAGGCCAATGGTGAGGACAACCGCGACGGCGAAAACCACAATAACAGCTGGAACTGCGGCTGTGAGGGCGAAACAGATAATCCTGACATCAACAGTCTGCGCCACCGACAAGTGAAGAACGCTATCACGATGCTCATGGTGAGCCAAGGGATCCCCATGGTGCTGTCGGGCGACGAGATGGGAAACTCCCAACAGGGCAATAACAATGCCTATTGTCAGGACAACGAGATAGCCTGGCTCGACTGGAACGACTTAGAGAAGAACGCCGACATCTTCCGCTACTTCAAGCAGATCATCAAGTTCCGCCGACAGCACAAAGTACTTCGCTACGACGAACACCTTCGCCACCTGGACTATCAGAACCTCGGCTATCCTGACTTCTCATGGCATGGGGTAAAGGCCTGGCAGCCCGAAAGTGGCTACAACAATCTCACGGTGGCCTTCATGCTGAACGGACAATATGCAGAGACCGAGGGTGTGCCCGACGACTTCATCTATGTGGCTATGAACATGCACTGGGAGATGCACGGCTTCGAGCTACCTCAGCTGCCCGATGGTATAGCCTGGCACGTGTTTGCCAATACCGGTATGCCGTCACCCGACGATATCTCTGAGTTAGGAGATGAGCCCCTCACCGAGAATCAGCATGAGGTGCTTGTCGGTCCGCGTTCCATCATCATCCTTGTTGGGAAATGAGCACATTCCATTTTCAACCCATCAAAGGACAGGCGCAGCAGATGCTTAGTGCCATCCTGAAGTCGCCTGAGGTCACTTCCTGCAATCTGAAAGAGACCCTGGCGCTGCGGTTGGCTTGCGAGGAAATCGTCATGAATGTGACATCATACGCCTATCCGGAAGATGCCGATGGCTTTTTGGATGTAGATATCCAAAAGACCGACCGTATCACGATCCGTTTTGAGGATGGCGGTGTGCCTTTCAACCCTTTGGAGCAAAAAAAGCCTAATACTAAGTTGTCGTGGAAACAGCGTCGCATAGGCGGGCTTGGTATCTTCCTCCTCCGTCGCAAGATGGACGATGTGCGCTATGCCTACGAGGATCATAAAAATGTATTGACTATTGAAAAAGTAATATGAAAAAGAGTAAGTTATCGCGTCGCATCACTTGGCGTGTCATCGGAATCATGTCGTTCTTCAATGTGCTCATCGTTGGAGTCATCGTCGCGTTTGTCTTTGTGATCTCACTTGGTAACGCCAGCATGCGCGGGCAGTACGTGACCAACGGGATTGCTGGCAATGTTGAGACGATGCTCCAATTGGCGAAGACTGTTACATTTAATAACCGTGGCGATGTCGAAGTCAACATGGACAGTCCAGAGCATGTCTTTCTCGCATTGGAACGTATTATGAAGATCAATAAGCACCTGGCAGGAAGTTTTGTCGCCTTTGAACCTGATTACTTCAAAGGTCAAGGCCGATGGTTCGAAGCCTACGCCTACCATGCTGACAGTACGCACGTTGAGTGCCGGCAGATAGGCTCCCCACAACACGACTATTTCAATGGCGCATGGTATCAGCGAGGACTATCCTTAGAACGTGACGATGATGGCTACCTGACAGACTTGTACTACGATGATACCGTCAACAGCGGTATGTTCTGCAGTTATGTCGTACCCATCTTCGACCTTCAAGATCGCAAAGTCGGTGTATATGGCGTTGACCTGAGTGATGAACTGCTTAATAAAGCCATCGACGAAGCGATGAAAAATGTCAAGAAGGAATTCTTCGTCGACGCTCAAAGCGACATTAGTGAAGACGGTGAGATATATTTCTCCATTCAGGTTATCGACAGCAAGGGCAAAAGGATTGCCGGTTCCGACTCCCTCGACATCAGTATGCTCAAGCGCGAGCAAAAGGTGGTGGATGTTGAACTTGATATGAAGGACCTGAAGGGTACACCTTATTATATTAATGCTAAGCAGTTAGGCGATACGGGCTGGACGCTGGTTGTGTTCCAGCATAGAGAGCTTGTGTTTCTATGGGGTGAGGTGCTTGCAATGATTATCCTCTTCTGCATGGGCATCGGCAGCATGGTGATCTTCTTCTTCACCACCCGCAGCATCCGGTGTGCCACGAAGCCGTTGGCTTTCCTGTCAGAGTCGGCCCAGGAGGTGGCTAAGGGAAACTTCGACGCGCCATTGCCCACGTTCAAGCACAACGATGAAGTGGCTCAGTTGCGTGACTCATTCGGTACCATGCAGCAGTCACTGAAGCAGTATGTCGAGGAGCAGAAGGCTTCGAGCGCCGCCCAGGCCGCCATGATGAGCGAGCTGAATGTGGCACATACCATCCAGATGTCGATGATACCGAAGACGTTCCCCGCCTTTCCCGATCGCAAGGACTTGGATCTCTATGCCTCGCTGAAACCTGCCAAGGCTGTTGGCGGTGACCTCTATGATTTCTTCATACGGGATGACAGTCTGTACTTCTGCATAGGCGACGTGTCGGGCAAGGGCGTGCCAGCCTCGCTGGTAATGGCCGTCAGCCGGACACTCTTCCGCAATATCGCGGCTCATACAGACCAACCGAGTCATATCGTGGAGACGATGAACGTAAATATCTGCGATGGCAATGAACAATGCATGTTCGTCACACTCTTCGTCGGTGTGCTCGACTTGCAGACGGGTCGGTTGCGCTACTGTAACGCTGGTCACGATGCACCATACATCCAAGCCGAACACCTTCCATGCGATCCTAATCTCCCCGTTGGTCTCATGCCAGACAAGAAATACTCGGAGCAAGAGGCAATGATAGCCCCTGGCCAGATACTTTTCCTTTATACCGACGGACTAACGGAAGCTGAGGATGCCAGCCATCATCTTTTCGGTATGCAGCGCATCACTGATGTCATCGCAACCTTTGAAGGCTCTCCCCAAGAACTGATTGAAACGATGACCACCGCCGTCCACCAGTTTGTCGGCGACACAGAACAGAGTGACGACCTCACGATGCTGGCCTTCAGAATCCCGTAATGGCTCATGTCCTTTTTTTCTCTTTAAATAACCGAATTCTGTCTTTTTAAAGACGCTTAACGTAACAGAACATATTTGCTGACTTTTCAAACAGCGAAAATAGATTGTTTTTGTCGAACTTTGCACCTAAAAAAGTAAATAGAGGACAGAATGGACATTAAGAAACTCACACCCCGTCACGGAGAGGGCACTTATCGGATAGACGATAGTGACGATTTTGTGGTGATAGAGGACATCGACTGGGGATGCATACCCAGCGGTAAATTCTATACAGAGGAACACAGAGTCGGTCTGATCTGTACAGGTGGCCGGGCGCAGTTCGAATACGACGGTGTGAAGTACACGATGGAGAAGAACGACCTGTTTCTTTATATGACCCATAATATGATCAGTAACCTCATGGCTTCGTCTGATTTTAATTGCCGTCAGATATGGTTCACACGCAGTGAAATATGGAACCTGAATATATACAGCAATACAAATTTAATGGACATGGTTTATCTGAGGCAACACCCGAAAGTACATCTTACGAATGATGACATGAGCCTGATTGATGGCTACTTCCAGATGTTGTTCCGCCGCATGAAAGATCGTTCACCCATTCTCTATACCGACATAGTAAGGTCGCTCGTGGGCACGATGATGCTGGAAATGCTGTCAATGATGCGTCGTGAGGAGGAGAATATGGAAAAGCTAAATAATAGTGTAGTTCAGGATTCTCAAGAGGAAACTTCTTCTGGCATCCACCATAGGCGGCTGGCTGACAAGTTTATGCACATGGCAGAACAGAGCGATGGCCGTATCCGCAGGGTGGAGGAATTTGCCAGCCAACTCAACATCACACCCAAATATCTCTCGAGCATCCTAAAGGAGACGATGAACTGCAGACCTAGCACCATCATACAGCTTTTCACGATGAAAGCCATTGAGCAGCGACTGCGCTTCACCGACATGACGATACAGGAGATTTCCAACGACCTGAATTTTCCCAACCCTTCGTTCTTCGGCAAATATTTCAAGGAGCATACTGGCATGACACCGCTAGGATATCGTAAAAAATATCACAAAGGGGCATGAAAAAGATTGTATTGAGAAATGAATTCTATAAATAATTAATTAAGGTGTAAAATGAACAAGTTAAGAAAGAAAACAACGATGAGTACCAGTCGTTCGACAAAGATGACGCGAGTAGCGATGCTCGGGCTACTCATGTTGTTGCCACTGACCTCTGAGGCCCAGCGGCTGCTGACGCTCGACAGTTGCAGGGCAATGGCACTGAGGAACAACAAACAGATGGGCGTGGCGAAGATGAAACAGGAAATGAACGCTAACCAACGGAAATCGGCACGCACGCAGTATCTGCCGAAGGTGAATGCCGTAGGCGGGTACGTGTGGATGAGCCGTGAGATGTCCTTACTCAACGACGACCAGAAGGAGGCGCTGAGCAACCTGGGCACGAGGGCTACGGGGAAGTTGCAAGACGCTTTGTCACCGTTAGTATCGTCATTGCCAGAAGGGACACAGGCAAAGATGGCTGGCGACATGGCGGCTTTCAGCGGGGTGCTGAACCAGGTAGGTTCACGTATCGTTGAAGGCCTTCAGCCTGACACGCGGAGCATGATGGGCGGAGCGGTGACAGTGACGCAGCCCGTGTTCATGGGCGGTGCCATCGTGGCAGCCAACAAAATGGCGAACATAAACGAACAAATGGCTACAAACTCCTTGGAGATGAAGAAGCAGGGCACCTTATATCATATCGACCAGGCCTACTGGCTGGTAGTGTCACTGCGGCATAAGCAGACGCTGGCCGAGAGTTATGTGGCTTTAGTGCGTAAGTTGAAAGGCGACGTGCAGAAGATGATAGACCAAGGTGTGGCTACAAAGGGCGATGGACTGAGTGTCAGTGTTAAGGTAAATGAGGCCGAGATGGCACTGACACAGGTGACCGACGGGCTGGAACTCTCGAAAATGCAGCTATGCCAGTTGTGCGGACTGCCTGAAGACGAAGAGATTACGCTGGCGGACGAAGAGCGTGCCGATTTGAATCAAGAAGGGGCACAAGATGTCACTCCCTTAGATCCTTCCATCGCTTTTCAAAACAGGCCGGAGTTAAAGGTGCTACAGAACACGGTAGATTTGTCGCGCCAGGCGACAAACGTGTTGAAAGCGGGGAATCTGCCACAGGTCATGTTGTCAGGTGGTTATGCAGTGACTAATCCAAATATGTTTAACGGCTTTGAAAAGAAGTTCGGTGGAGTTTGGAATGTTGGTGTCGTAGTACGTGTTCCCATCTGGAACTGGGGTGATGTGATGTATAAAGTACGCGCTTCGAAAGTGTCAACGGCTATCGCCAGACTTGAACTGGACGATGCCCGCGAGATGGTTAGTCTACAGGTACGTCAGAATAATTTCAAGGTAAAGGAGGCTCAGAAGAAGCTGACGATGGCGCAGTCGAACGTGGCGAATGCCGACGAGAACCTGCGCATGGCAAACCTCGCCTTTAAGGAGGGTACGGCATCGTTCACGACGGTGATGGAGGCTCAGACAGCGTGGAATTCGGCGCAGTCGCAACTCATCGATGCGGAGATTGGAGTCAAGCTCTCAGAGGTTGAACTTCAGAAGGCACTCGGAACTCTCCAATAAAAAAGGTAAAAAAGTAACAATAATAAAAAGAAATATCATTATGGCAGACAAAGCAAAAGAACAGCATAACAACATCCTGCTGGCTGTGGCAGGTTTTTCAGTAGTAGTAGTAATCGTGGCGCTCATCGGTTTCCTGGCCCTGGGGCGCGATCCCGAAGTGATACAGGGTGAGATGGAGGTTGAGGAGTACCGTGTGTCGGGCAAGGTGCCTGGACGTATCCTTGAACTCCGTGTGAAGGAGGGCGATATCGTGAAGGCGGGTGATACGCTGGCCATTATCGAGGCTCCCGACATCGAGGCTAAAATGGTGCAGGCTCAAAGTGCCGCCGATGCTGCCCAGGCTATGGAGCAAATGGCTCAGAACGGTGCACGAAAGGAGATGATACAGTCGGCCAAACAACTGCTGGAGCAAGCAAAGGCCGGACTCGAGATTGCAGAGAAATCATACAACCGTATGAAGGTGCTCTTCGAGGAGGAAGTTGTCTCAGCCCAGAAATTTGACGAGGCTGAGGCTATGTACAAGTCTTCCCAGGCACAGCTGAAGGCCGCCCAGAGCCAGTACGACATGGCTGTGAACGGTTCCCGTGCCGAGGAGAAGCGCGCCGCATCGGCTTCCGCAGGTCAGGCTCGTGGAGCTGTGCAGGAGGTGACCAGCTATATTCGTGAGACTGTTCAGATTGCCCAGATGGCAGGTGAGGTTACCGATGTCTATCCAAAGGTGGGCGAGCTTGTTGGCACTGGTACTCCTATCATGAGCATCGCAGTGATGGATGACCAGTGGGCTACATTCAATATCCGCGAGGATCAGTTGAAGGATGTCAAGGTAGGCTCAGAACTGACCGTCCGCATTCCCGCCCTCGACAAGGAGGCCAAGATGAAGGTCACGTCGATGAAGGACAAAGGTTCGTTCGCTGTATGGAAAGCCACAAAGGCCAGCGGCCAGTACGATCAGAAGACATTCGAGGTAAAGGCTCGTCCCACAGAAAAGATTGATGATGTGCGTCCCGGAATGTCAGTTATACTCAAGAAATAGTTTTCAATGAAATATCTCACAAATATCGGTCATGTAGCCCTGCGCGAACTCGACATTATTATACGGAAGAACCGCATCTACGGCTTCTGCATGATTGTGTTTCCGTTGCTGCTGGTAGCCTTTTTCACCACAATGCTTGATGATGGCGTGGCGATTGACCTGCCCGTTGGGGTTGTGGATCAGGATAACAGCGCCACCTCGCGCGGTCTCATCCGCAATCTCGACGCCATGCAGAGCTCACGTGTCGTCTATCGGTTTGCTAACGTTACCGAGGCTCGCAACGCCATGCAGGAGGGCAAGGTATATGCTTACCTGCTTATCCCCGAAGGAACGTCGGCAAAGTTGCTTGCAGGTCGTCAGCCTAAAATTTCGTATTATTACACGATGACGTGTATGACGGCAGGCTCTATGGCCATGAAGGATATGAAGACCATCGGCTCGCTCGGCTCGGCAGCTGTCGGTCAGGCCACGCTTTCAGCCAAAGGTGCGTCAAAGCAGCAGATAAAGGCAGCACTGCAGCCCGTGACCGTTGACGCGCATATGATAGCCAATCCTGAGGGCTCGTATAACTACAGTCTGACCACTGTCTTTGTGCCAGGCATTCTGATGCTCTTCATGGCCCTGCTCTCTGCTTATGCTCTTGGTATGGAGATGAAGTTTGATACGGGCAAGGAATGGCTCGCCCTCGCTGGCGGCAATATCGTTGTGGCCATCGTCGGCAAGTATATTGTTCACGCGCTGGTGTTCCTGCTCGTGATATTCCTCTATCAATGGTATATCTTCGACGTGCTCCACTTCCCCCGTCTCGGTGGTGTGTGGAGCATTGTGCGGCTCACTCTCCTGCAAGTGTCGGCAGGTATAGGCTTTGGCATCTTCGCCTTCGGCCTGATGCCATCGTTGCGTATGTCAATGAGTATCTCGTCGCTGTGGTCGGTGCTTAGTATCTCGATGTGCGGTTCGGCTTTTCCCGTTGCAGGTATGGACGCGCCGCTACAGGCCATGTCGTGGCTCTTCCCTCTGCGTCATTATTGGATGATCTATCAGGCCACTGTGCTCAATGGATTCCCCGTCATCGATGTCTGGTTCCATCTCGTGGCACTCGTGGCTTTCACACTGTTGCCCTGGTTCGTACTTAATAAGGTTAAAAACGCAATGCTGAATTATGTCTACATTCCTTAATAGATTACGTGAGCACTTCACCGATGTGCTCTATATCTTCCGTCACGAGCTGATACGCGTCGTAAAGGACGAGGGCGTGCTGATGTTCCTTGTTATCGTGCCGTTAGGTTACCCGTTGCTCTACTCCTGGATATACAACAACGAGACATTGCATGAGACACCGGTGGTGGTCGTCGACCAGTCGCACAGTGCACTTTCGCGCCAGTTTATCAACGATTGCGACGCCTCACCCGACGTGCAAATCAAGTACTATGCCGAAGACCTTGACGAGGCTCGTTCACTTGTCAGCCGACAGTTGGTACGTGGTATCTACCTGATTCCTTCCGACTTTGCCGAGTGCGTCAATCGTGGCGAGCAGGCTCATGTGAGTGTCTATTGCGACATGTCGCTGATGCTTGCCTACAAAGCCGTCTACCAGACCGCCATGGTCGAGGCCGGCCGCCTTGGTGCAGGCATGAACATCAAGAAAGCGGGTAATTATACCAAGCGTGAGGATGCCATTACAGCGCAGCCTCTGGCTGTCGACGATGTAGCTATGTTCAATCCGTCTGGAGGCTATGGCTCATGTGTGCTGCCTGCCGTGCTCATGCTCATCCTGCAGCAGGCCCTCGCCCTCGGCATCGGCATGGCTGCTGGTACTGCCCGTGAGCGCCATCGCAATGGCCAACTCATTCCCGACGACGACCCGCACTACCGCGGCGCCTACCGCATCGTGTGGGGCAAGGCCTTGTGCTACGGCATGATCGGCGCCGTCGCTGCGGCCTATCTCTCGATGGCCGTGCCTGCGATGTTCTCGTTCCCGCAGTTAGGCACGGGCTGGACGCTCTTCTGGATGCTCCTGCCCTACACGCTGGCCTGTGTCTTCTTCGGCCTGACCGTCTCGTGCCTGGTGCGCTACCGCGAGAACGTCATGCTGCTCATGGTGTTTGTCTCGGTGCC
>JAEEGI010010553.1_pt1 | contig 20042 bp, 15 predicted proteins | sample 8958751 | NCBI WGS metagenome assembly JAEEGI01 (sample SAMN16246545, study PRJNA631951) | gut metagenome | biome: gut microbiome; feature: rumen; material: KS-attached | host: Bos | place: Iran: Karaj | collected 2018-10 | reverse complement strand
TAATGCGAAAAAGGTTACAAAACGGTTACAATTAAAAGCGCCTCTTTTGTGAATTGTGTGCGTATGAATTGTGTGCGTAGCTCGGCTTCATGCGGTGTTCTATGTGCTCGCCCCATCTTCACCTCTACTTGCGCAACCTGCAGGGCGACAAAACGGCCATCCTGAACGGCAGCGGCGCGGCGGTGGTGACCTACAGCTACGACGCGTGGGGTCAGGGGCGGAGGAAGCCGAGCCCATGTCGGTTTTCACGGGCTGATTTGAGCCGATACTTCGTTGCAGCCCTTGAAAATACGGAAGTATTCCCTGCGGGCTGCGCCTCGTCTCAGCCCAAATCGGCTCCGTGAAAACTGCAAGGCACCCGAGAGCGAGAGATTTTCGAGAGATTTTTGTTCTTTTTGATGCGGCTAGGCTGTCGCCTTGCAAAGAAAAAAGGGCAAAAAGCGCCGAAAAGATACGTTCTCGGGCGGCAGAGATTCAACTCCCTTCGCCTATAGGAAATAGATCCATGTCTGATACATTAAAAAATGACAAAGCCGCGGTCATTACGCTCGCAGGCATCGTTGCGTGGGATCTTGCGGGGATATTTACAGACGCGATACTTTTTGCGATACTGTACCGCAGGACCGGAAACTGTCTGATCAGCTACGTTCCGCATTTTCCCAATAATATGATCGGATTTTTCCTCGTGCCGGTCATGTTCGGGTAAAAAAGCGGGAGAGCGATCACGGATCCCCGGCGGCAGGTCATAACAGACGGAAAAACCGATGAAGCTGCGCCCGGGTCTGCCGAAAAAGTGCTTCCGGCTGTTGCATTTTGTACCGGAGGTCGGATATAATCAGATATATTTATTTCCGCATGCAGGCTGCGGAGGAAGGAACCGACATGGAAACAATCACCAGCAAATATATCGACGTCCCCGGCTTGAACAACACCCGCGATCTCGGCGGGATGCGCACGAAGGACGGGCGCGCGGTCCGGCCGAATATGCTTTTCCGCTGCGCAAAGCTCAACGGGCTGAAGGACCCCGACTGGTTCGCGCGGAACGTGGGGATCATCGTGGACATGCGCTCCTCGCAGGAGGTCGAAGAGACGCCCGATCCGGATATACCGGGCGTGGAGCATCTGCATCTGCCTATCTTCGAGATGCAGGCGACGGGAGTGACCCACGACGAAGAGTCCGACAGGAAGCTCGGCGCCCCGGATCCGCAGGCCGCTCTGAAGAGCGTGGAGGCGGTGTATGCCCGCTTCGTGTCCGACGAATTCTGCATCGCGCAGTACCGGCGGTTCATCCGGCTCCTTTTCGAGCCCCGGGAGAAAGCGGTGCTGTGGCACTGCGCCGGCGGCAAGGACCGCACCGGCGTAGGCGCGCTGCTCATTCAGGAGCTGCTGGGCGTAAGCCGCGAGGACATAATGGCGGACTATCTGAGCACGAACGTTTATCTCAAGGATGAAATCGATCATTTGATGGACATGATGGCGGAAAAATCCGAAGGCATGAGCGAGGACGGGATAAAGGCGATGCGAGTCTTTTTCGACGCGCGGGAGGAATACCTGCTCACTCTGTACTCCGAGGCGGAAAAGAAATACGGAGGCATCGACGGATTTATCCGGGACGGACTCGGCGTAAGCGACGCCGAGCGCGAGCTGCTGCGCAAAAAATACCTGGAGTGACTGCCGCGTCGAAAGCATGTTCCGGATCAAAACCGCAAAAACAAAGGAGCTGCGCCAAGCCGTGGGCAGCTCCTTTTTTGAATCCGTTCCCACGTTTGGACGCGGGATCATTTTTTGCTTTTTATGCCCTTACCGACTATCGGGCAGATCAGGCAGGCAAGCACGCCGCCGATACAGGCCGTGACCAGCTGCATCACGCCGAAGTTCACCGCGATGACCGTTCCTGCCTTTGCAGGGAGGAAGGCGGGCGCGATCCACTTGACGATAAGCAGATACTGTATGACGAACTTGCACAGGGCCGCCGCGATCACGGAGACGAGACGGCGCAGCATATCGGGGAGCTTCCCGCCCTTGAGCAGCTTCAGCAGCAGACAGATCACAAGGACGTAGGTGAGATTGCCCACGGCAATGGCGGGCACGACGAGGATCTGCGCGTTGATGCCCAACAGATAAGCGAAAAACGGCGACGCGACAGCGGCGGCCGCGCCGACGCTCCCGCCGAAAAGCAGAGCGGAGAGGGCGAGGATCAGATTGACGAGCGAGCCCGTGAGCAGCTGCTGCTTCAGCGCCGCCGTGGCAAGCTGCACCGCGATTATCAGTGCGATCGCCGCCGCGCTGCGGGTGATCCATTTTAACTTACCGTTCATGATCTTCCTCCGCGCGGCTCAGCCGAGCTCCGGGCTGAGCGGTACTTCCCACCCGGTCAGATCGGTGTGCAGCAAATGATGCGACTTTTCGCCCAAAGGCTTTTCCAGAAACTCCCTGTACAGCGCGAGCACGTCCGGATTTTCGTGGGAGAAACGGACGGCGCTGCTTTTGTCAAGCTGCCACAGCACCCTGCCGCGGGTATCGGCCAGCTCGAGACCGTCGTGGATGGGCTGACCGCCGCCGCCGGAGCAGCCGCCCGGGCAGGCCATGATCTCCACAAAGTCGTACTCGACTTCGCCCTTTTTCACGGCCTCCATCAGCGCGCGGGTGTTGCCGAGACCGCTTGCTACGGCTACGCGCACGGTGCCCGCTCCGGGCACGTCGAAGCTCGCCTCCTTCCAGCCCTTCATGCCGCGGACGGCGGTAAAGGCGTCGGCGGGGGGGTTGCTCCCGGTGACCAGATAGTAGGCGCTGCGGAGAGCCGCGTCCATTACTCCGCCGGTGGCGCCGAAGATGACTGCCGCTCCGGTGCCGGTGCCCAAAGGCGAATCGAAAGGCGTTTCTTCAAGCTCCTTCACGTTTATGTGATAGCTCCTGAGAAGGCGCCCCAGCTCGCGGGTGGTGATGACGACGTCCACGTCCGGATCGCCGCAGGCGTCCCTGAGATTGGGGATATCGGCTTCGCTCTTTTTCGCCGTGCAGGGCATGACGGAGACGACGCGCATCTTGTGGGGATCCACGCCGATCTTTTCGGCGAAATAGCTTTTGGCGACGGCGCCGAACATGGCCTGCGGGGACTTCGCCGTGGACAGGTTGGTCGTATACTCGGGGTACTGCGACTTTACGAAGCGTACCCAGCCGGGACAGCAGGAGGTGAACATGGGCCAGCTGTACTCATCCCGGTGAGTGAAACGCTCGATGAACTCGCTGCCCTCCTCCATGATGGTGAGGTCGGCGGTGAAATTGGTATCGAATACGTAGTCGAAGCCGAGAGCGCGAAGAGCAGCGGCCATTTTTCCGACGGTCGCTTCCTCGCGGGAAAGACCGAGCTGCTCCGCCCAGGCGGTGCGTACCGCCGGGGCCACCTGCACTACGGTGGTGATCTCCGGATCCTCCAGCGCCGCCGTGACGCGGGCGGTATCGTCCCGGACGGACAAAGCGCCGGTGGGACAGTGAGTTATGCACTGGCCGCAGAGCGCGCAGTCCGCTTCGGTAAAGACGCGGTTGAGACGAACGCCCACGGTGGTGCGCGAGCCGCTGCCCTTTACGTCCCAGATCTTCAGCGTCTGTATATTGTCGCAGACCTCGACGCAGCGCATGCACTTGATGCATTTGCTTTCCTTGCGGATCAGATAGCTGTTTTCGGGCCACTCGTTTTTCCTGACGTCCCTGGGGTAGGGATTGTCGATTATGTTCAGCTCTGAGGCAAGATCCTGCAGGCGGCAGTTCTGCGAACGCACGCAGGTGGTGCAGTCGCCGTCGTGCTGGGAGAGGATAAGCTTCAGATTGGTCTCCCTCGCGGTCTTCGCGCGGTGGGAATTGGTATGCACGACCATGCCCTCGGCGGCCTTTTCCGTGCAGGAGGGGACCAGACGCTCAAAGCCGTCCACCTCGACCACGCAGATACGGCAGGCGGAGATCTCGTTGACGTTCTTCAGATAGCAGAGGGTGGGGATGTTTATCCCGGCGGCAGCCGCGGCCTCTAAGATAGTGGAGCCCTCGCTGACGGAGACCTCGCGCCCGTCGACAGTCAGTTTTACCATTTTGTTTCTCTCCCTCCTCTGAAGTTGCCGAATCCGAAATAGTCGCAGTGCAGACAGCGGGAGGATTCCATATCGGCCTGCATGCAGGTCATTTCATGCTCGATGGCGTCAAAATCGTTTTTGCGCTCACCGGCTTCGCGCTCGGTGAGATTTACGCGTCCGCGCTGCACCACGCTGTTGATCTTCGGCGCGGGCAGGACTACGTCCGCGGATATCTCGTGTCTGAAGCCCAGAAATTCGTCTATGTTCGCGGCGGCGACCTTGCCCGCCGCGATCGCTCTTATGGCCGTAGCGGGACCGGTAACGCAGTCGCCTCCGGCAAAGATCTTCTCGTCGCTCACGGCGGTGTCGTCTCCGGCCGTGATGGAGCCGCGTCTGACGGTTATGCCGGACTCCTCAAAATGGCGGGATTCGATGCCCTGGCCCACGGCGACCACGATCAGATCCGCGGGTATGCGCACCTCTGGCATATCCGAAGCCGTGGGGGCGGGCCTGCCGCCCTTGTCGAAGGCGCCGGAGATCTGCGGCTTGACCCACAGAGCCGCGGCGTTGCCGTCCGCGTCGGCCTCTATGCGGACCGGAGCCATCATCGTGAGCAGCTCCACGCCCTCGGCCAGCGCGCCTTCCACCTCTTCGGGAAGAGCGGTCATGTCGGCCTGACGGCGGCGGTACACGCAGGAGACCTTTTCGGCGCCGAGACGTACTGCGGAGCGGTTCACGTCCATAGCCACGTTGCCTCCGCCTATGACGACGACCTTCTTGCCGGTGAAATCGGGCATCTGATAATCGCCGATGCCGCGGAGCATTTCAACGGCGGAGATCACATGGCCGCTGTCCTCGCCCGGTATTCCGGCCTTGCGGTCGGTCTGGGCTCCGATGGCGATATAAACGGCGTCATAGTCGTTTTTGAGCTGATCCATGGTGACGTCCCTGCCGACGTCGACTTCGGTACGCGCCTCGATGCCCGCGGACAGGATGGAGGCGATCTCCTCGTCCAGCTTTTCCCGCGGGAAGCGGTAGCTCGGAATGCCGTAGCGGAGCATGCCGCCCAGACGTTTTCTCTTTTCGAATACGGTAACGGCGTGGCCCATAAGGCGCAGATAGTAGGCCGCGGACAGGCCGCTGGGGCCGCCGCCGATGATCGCGACCTTCTTGCCGGTATCCTCGGCGCAGGGAGGATTGGGTACGCTGCCGGCCTGAGCGACCGCGAATTTCTTCAGCCCGCGGATATTGACGGGATCGTCTATCATGCTGCGGCGGCAGCGGCTCTCGCAGGGATGCTCGCAGATATACGCGCAGGCGGTGGGGAAGGGATTGTCCTTGCGGATAAGCCGCACGGCGTCCGCGGGACGGCCGTCGGCTATCAGGGATATGTATCCGGGGATATCCACGCCCGCCGGGCACAGCGTGATGCAGGGCACGGAGTTGCGGTGCGACGCCAGGCACTGATGGCGCAGGATGTGCTCGCGGAAATCGTCCTCAAAGCCGGCCATGCCGTTGAGCACCAGCGTCGCGGCGTTGAAGCCGATGGCGCAGTCGGCGCTGTCAACGATGTTTCGGGCAGTGAGCTTGATCCGATCCAGGGTGTCCATGGTAGCCTCGCCGTCCAGCACGCTCTTCAGAAGGGCGGACAGCTGCCCCAGACCGATACGGCAGGGAGTGCACTTTCCGCAGGATTGGGCGTGGCACAGGTTCAGAAAGCTTAGCGTGATGTCGATGGGGCACAGTCCGGAGGGGCTTGCCGCGATGCGGCGCTCCATCCCCGCGTACATGTTGTCCACCAACTCCTGAGCCTGGCTTTTCGTTCTGATCTTAAGTCTGCTCATAGTCGTTCCTTTTTTTGTTTTTTATTTGCGCAGGCGCTTTACAAGCATTATAAAAGCCGATATAATCAATAACAACAAACAAAAGCCGACATATGTCGGAATTATTCGCGGAGGATGGATAATGGACCGGAGGAATGCCCGGGCAGACCGCAGCAAGGCCATGCTCAAAAACTCTTTTCTTGAACTGTTTCGGTCAAAGGAACCCGAGAAGATCACGGTAGTAGAGCTGTGCAGGAAGGCCGGGCTGAACCGCTCTACGTTCTACGCTCACTACGATTATATGGACGAGCTGATCAGCGAGGTGCTTTTGGAGAGCGTGGAAAAGGTGTTCGAAGGCCTGGGGCCGCAGTGGGATCTGCCTTTGGAGGACGGCGGGGTGGACCGGGCCTTCATAGCGTCCTATCTCAAGCGCTTTCTGAACGACCCGACGCTGAGACGCTTCTGCTCCTGCGAGAACAGCGGGAATTACCGTACTCTTTTGATACGGGCGCACGTCGATCTCACTCTCGGTCATTCCGCGGACCCGGTAGAATACTATACCGCCTATTTCCACAACGCCGGCGTCCTTAATCTTCTTCTGGAATGGCTCGGCAAGGGCTCGGAGATCCCGGAGCAGGCCGTAGTGGAGATCATACACGAGTTTTCAAAGGTGATGTACAGGGCGCGGAGGTGACTGCTTTTACGGCAGCGGAACGGAGAAAGAGCGATGGCTTCAGACAGAGAATATCTTGAATACGTGCTGGATATGCTGTCGTCCCTGGACGGTATCTCATACAAGGCGATGATGGGGGAATTCATCATTTATTACCGCGGAAAGATCGTCGGCGGCATATACGACGACCGTTTCCTCGTAAAGCCGACGGAGTCGGCAAGGCGGCTCATGCCCGACGCGGCGCCCGAGGTCCCTTATCCCGGAGCAAAGGAAATGCTTTCGGCGGACAGGATAGACGACCGCGAATTCATGAACGAACTGATCAGGACGATTTTCGACGAGCTGCCCGAGCCGAAGAAAAAGCGGTGAGAGGCGGAAAAGAGTGAGGCAAAAGTCAAGGCAACGCAGCCATTTGCAAAATCAATGACTGTGTTGTCTTGACTTTTGCATTTGCTTTCGTTATGATCGAATCAAGTCAAATATGGTATATTGCGTGACATCTGGTTAATGGAGAGATGTCAGATTTGTTCCTGAAATTTCTATATAAATGAAAAGAATAGAAGAACTTGCGGTTATTGTGAATTGACGCATTTTGACGACGGATTTTATGTGACTTTAGTTTTGAGAAAATCGTTCAAAAAAGAAGACTCAATTCGTGAAAGCATCCTGTTAAAAAGGTTTTTGGCAGGAAAGATCAGTATACGGAGATGTATGGTATAAAATGATTGTTTATGAGAATAGACTAAGTGATTTTATCAATGACGTCGATTTGAATAAAATCTCCGATATCCTTGAAAAAAATCTGCATGATAAACACATTGGGGGCGGTTCACCGGCGGAGGTCAACGCTTGGAATAATTCTCTCCATTTCATGAAAGACGTTCTGAATTGCTCGGAGATCCCGAATGATTGTAAAGTTGCCATTGAATACAACATTCCCCAAACATCCAAACGTGTCGACTTTATGATTATCGGTGCTGATAGAGATAAAAAAGATCATATAGTGATCGTTGAATTAAAGCAGTGGGCTCAAGTTCAAAAGGTCGACAACTGGTCCAAACACTCTGTGCTTTCTGATTTGCGCTCACATCAACCTACGCCGCACCCTTCTTATCAGGCGTTCTCTTATAAATCTCTTATTCTGAACTATTGTGACGTTGACGACCTTTGTTACGACAGCCTGAGCCCATGCGCATATCTGCATAATATGAGCGAAGGTTTCCGTGATGTACTTGAGGACCAACTGTATCATGAATGGGTTAGGGAAGCACCTGTTTTTCTGAAGGGAGATGTGATAAAACTTCGATCTTTTATTCAACGCTATATTATGATCAAATCATCGAATGACGATTTGCTGTATAAAATTGATTTCGGTCGATTGAAACCCACGAAGTCTTTACAGGATTCGTTGGACTCCATGCTATGTGGGAACGAAGAATTCAAGATGATCGATGAGCAGGTAGTAGCCTACGATTATATTATGGACGCAATTCGAAAATCACAGAGCAGTGGAAAAAAGCATGTGATTATCATTCAGGGCGGCCCTGGGACGGGTAAGTCGGTTCTTGCAATCAATGTCCTCGTTGACTGTATTCGAAAGCTAGAACTCAATGCATCGTATGTTACAAAAAACAGTGCACCAAGGGAATGTTATACAAAGCTTTTGTCGAAGGGGAACGCACGAAAGGAATTGGATTTGAAACTGGCGATTTGTTCCCCTTTTTCGCTCCCAAACACACCCAACAACGGACTTGATGTAGGCATTTTTGACGAAGCGCATCGGATGGTTAAAAAGCCTTATATGTATAGTGGGGAGGATATGCTCAGAGATGCCATAGCAGCGGCAAAAACGTCCGTTTTTTTCGTAGATGATGATCAACGGATTACAACAAAAGATATCTATACGACAGATACTATTATTTCGTATGCAAAAGAAGCAGGAGCGGTTCTAAGCCCTGCAAAACCTTATATTCTTTCTTCGCAATTTCGGTGCAATGGAAGTGATGGCTACATCTCATTTTTGGATAATATCCTGAATTTAAAGAAAACGGCGAACACAACGTTGGATACTGCGCAATTTGACTTTAGAGTATATGATTCTCCACAGGAAATGAAAGACGCGCTGTTGGCAGCGGATGCAGGGCAGAACAAATCGCGCATGTGTGCTGGATACTGCTACGACTGGAATGTGAAAAACGGCAGAGGAGACTGGGATGTAGTTATAGGAAGCTTCAGGGCTAAATGGAATTTGGAAAATGACAAAGTGTTTGCCGTTAATCCCGATTCTTTCAATGAGATTGGCTGTATCCATACAGTACAGGGCATGGAATTCAACTATGTCGGCGTTATCATTGGAAAAGACCTTATTTACAGGGATGGTGTGGTAAAAACGGATCAGACGGCGATTTCAAAGGATGATAAAACCAGCGGTATACGCACTTGTAAAGATAAAGCTGTTGCTGACAAACTAATCCGTAATACATACAGGGTGCTGATGACACGTGGATTGAAAGGCTGCTTTGTGTACTGTGAAGATAAAGCGCTGAGTAATTATTTACATTCATGGATGCCGGATATGCAACAGGAAGAAGATGATAAACTCGTTTACCTTCCTGTTGTCGGAGAAATCGCTGCCGGTCATGAACATTTTATGGACGAAGAAATAATAACACATATAGGGGTTGAACCATCAGAACTCAACTCCAAGACTCCTGGCAAGTATTTCTTCCTGAAGGTATCTGGCGACAGTATGATCGGAGCAGATATCAATGACGGAGATGCTGTGCTGATAAGAAAAATGAGCAATCCAAAATGGGATATAAAAAACGGAGACGTTGTTGCATGTATGATACACGGTGACAGAGCAACTTTAAAATCTTATTTCAGAACAGAGAGTGGTGTTCTGCTCCATCCGGAGAATCCGGAATATGACGATATTTTTATTCCGTATGAAGAATTTATGAGTGGAGAAGCAAGGATTATAGGCAAAATGACGGCAGTTTATGAGATGTGATTAAAAGCGGGGTTCATTTAACTTCAAATTGCCGTAGCAAAAGTCTAATGCTCGAAAGGAAAAACGGCGCTTTTTCTTACAGGCTAATAATCAATAAAAAACCTCCCCCCGAAAGCCCGGCTTTCGGGGGGAGGTTTATGCGGATCGTCCGCGGATATCAGATGTGGATGCAGGCCTGGAAAGCCTGGTTGACGGCCTCGGAAATGGTGCCGGCCTTGTTGTTGCAGTCGCCCACGATGGCTACGCTGGTCTCGGGGCAGGAGTGACGCAGCTCGTCGACCAGATCCAGCCTCGGCTTGATGCCCATGGCCAGAAGAACGGTATCGGCCTTGATCTCTTTCAGCTCGCCTGACTTCACGTCCTTGACAACGACGCAGTCGTCCTTGACCTCCTGAAGGGCGAGGCCGTAGAAGGTATCGAAATCGACGCCGTCTTCGGTCTTTTTCTTCATCAGGTCCATGCTGCCGCGGGACTTGAACATGGCGGTCATCTGATCCATCATCTCTATGACGGTGACCTTCTTGCCCTGCTCGGCAAAGTCGAGAGCGGCTTCGAGACCGACCTGGCCCGCGCCCACCACGACGATGTTGTCGCCCACGGGGGCAAGGCCGCGCTCCGCGTCGGGAGCCCAGGATACGTGGGGCTTGTTTATGCCGGGGATGCTCCTGGGGACGATGGGCTCGGCGCCGATGGCGATGACGACGGCGTCGTAGCCTTCCTTGTCGAGTATGTCCTTGGTGCATTCAAGGTTCAGATAGATGCGCGCGCCGCGCTTTACGCACTGGGCCGCGGTATGGCGCATCCACTTGAGATAATCGCGCACGTCGATCTTGAACGGAGGCGTCGCGGCGCCGATGACGTTGCCGCCCAGCTGGCCGCTCTTCTCGTACAGAGTGACGTCGTGGCCGCGGTCGAGCAGGGTCTGCAGGGCCTGGATGCCGCCCGGTCCGCCGCCGACTATGGCGACTCTCTTCTTTTTCGGAGCCTTGGGCACCACGCCGTCGCGCAGCTCGCCGGTCATGGCGGACATCGGGTTGATGGCGCAGTAGATGGGCTTGGGTATCATCAGATGGTTCATGCAGGTGTTGCAGCGCAGGCAGGGACGGCGATCCTCGGGACGGTTCTCGGCGTACTTGCGCGGCATGTCCGGATCGGCCATCAGCGGACGGCACATGGCGACGAAATCGGCCCAGCCGTTGCCGATGATCTCCTCGGCGTAGTCGATGCTCATGATGGAGCCGACGGTGTTGACCAGCAGGTCGGGATAGGCCTTCTTGATGTCCCTGGCGTAATGGACGTTGAAGCAGTGGTCCATCATGAAGTTCTGGCACCAGTTGCGGAAGTAGGCGAAATTGAAGTCGGAGTGCAGACCGGCGGAAACATGCAGTATGTCGATATGATCCTTCAGATAGCCGATCAGCTCGAGAGTTTCGTCAAAGTGCATGCCCTCGGGCGCGATCTCGTCGGCGGAGATGCGGTACTCTATGACGAAGTCCTCGCCGCAGTGACGGCGGATGGAGTCGCAGACCTCGATGGCGAAGCGGGCGCGGCTCTTGGTGTCGCCGCCGTACTCGTCGGTGCGCTTATTGTAAAGAGGACTTGTGAACTGGGAGATGAGGTTGCCGTGGCCGCCGTGGACGAGAACGATGTCCATTCCGGCTCTCTTCATCTTGCCGGCCGCCTCGCCGTACTTCTCGACGGTCTCATGGATCTTCTCCTTGGTCATCTCGATGCAGGGCATGGGCTCGCGGCCGTTCTGCATGGCGGCGCGGCGCTCGTTGTCGGAGATGCGGGGAGAGGAGGAGTAGGGCAGATGTCCCACGGTCTCATAGCGGGTGTTCTCTCCGTTATGGTTGATCTCGAAGGAAGCGTGGCAGGCGTACTGCTTGCACATGTCGGCGTACCAGCTCATGGGCAGGACGCTGTCGGGATTGCTGAGGTCGAGCTGATAAGCCTCGTCCTTGCACTCCTTGATGTCGATGGAGCAGTTGCCCACGTAGAGGGTGCATACGCCGCCGCGGGCGAACATACGGAACCAGTCGACGAAATCATGGGTTACGAGACCGTCGGTGCTGGCAAGGTTGGGGGAAGGGGGCGCGAGGGTGATGCGGTTTTTGAAGTCGATGCCGCGGATGCGGATGGGGTTGAATACGTGCGTGTATCTGGAGCCCATAGTTTTCTTCCTTTCATCAAAGTGTATAATCTCAATGATAACATTTTAGCGTATTTCCGCGCAAAGCACAAGCGGAATAATGCAAAATCGTCGGCAAAGTCCGTCAAACGGACCTTGCCGGCGATTTTGAAATCATCACTTTGCCCCGTCGAGTATTTTCCCGAGCTCGTCGTATACGAAACGGGCGAGGACCTTGTAGCCCTCCGCGGTGAAATGCACCCCGTCCGGGCTGAGATCGGAGCGGCCCTCGGTGAGGGAGTAGACGTCTATCGTATCGAGGCCGAGCTTTGCGGCGACCTGCTTTTCCTGCTCGATGACGGTCTCGAGATTGGCTATCGACGCCTGGAGCATGGGGCCGTCGTTGAAGAAATGCGGCGGGAGCATGACTATTACCTTGGGCTTGCAGGGAAGGCCGACGTAGGTGGAGACCATTTTCTCGAAGTTTTCGGGGAAGATGTCTCTGTTCTGAGAAAAAACGGTGTCGTTGGTGCCCAGCATCAGCAGAACGATGTCCGCCTGCGTTTTGAGACTGTCGGCATACTCCTCGGTGCCGGCAAAGGGCAGCCAGCCGACGTAGTCCACGGTCGCTCCGGAGTGGCCGTATTTCTCCGTCTCGAATTTGTACTTTCCGTCAAGGGACGCAAGTACCGCGGGATAGGACTCGGCGACGGGATCCTGCGCTCCCATGCCGAAGGTGAGGCTGTCGCCCACGCATGCTACGGTATACTTCATCGGTTCTTCATACTCCTTTACTGTATTTTCGTTGTTCGTTTCGTTGATGTCTTCCGCCGAAGCTCCGCCGGCGATCGGCGCGCCTGCCGCGCAGGCAGCTCCCGCGGCAAGAATGAGGGCGGCCGCCGCCGCTGTCAGAAGAGCTTTTTTCATTGCCGCAGCCGTCTTATCCCGGCAGATCATGAAAAATGCTCGAAAAACAGCGCGGGATCCATCAGCAGCTCCGCGGCGGCGTCGATATCCTTCGGCTCCCACTCCCACCATTTCAGTCTGAGCAGCAGCTCGATCTGCTTTTCTTCGAAACGGTATTTTTTCACCTTTGCCGGTACTCCCGCCATGACCGCGTAGGGAGGCACGTCGCAGGTCACCACCGCTCCGGCGGCGATTATCGCGCCGTCGCCTATGCTGCGGCAGCGGGATACGTCGATGAAAGCGCCCGCGCCTATCCACACGTCGTTTCCTATAACGATCTTTTCGCCGGGGTTCGTTATGTGCTCGTCCTCCCGCACCCGGGCGAAGTAGCGCGCCTGATTTTCAAAGGACATCATCTGCTGAAATCTTCCGGTGCCTATCATGTTCAGCGGGTGGTCGTGCTGGAAATACGCCGTTTCGTTGATGGAGGTATAACGGCCCACGCGCTCGAAAAACATGCGCGCGGCAAAATCGAATTCCGCGGAATTGTAAAAGGTGCAGCGGCCTATCTCAGCTTGGCCGAAGCGCCAGTCCACCGGCAGGCCCCACATGTACGGATCCGAGCTGTCGTAGTAATCGTCAAAGGGCTTCATGCCCATCGCCCTGAGGCGGCCGGCGGCCTGCATACCGTCCTTCCCGATGATCACGTAGTCCCTGCCGGGCGAATAAAGCTCTTCGGGATCGTAGTCGGCGAGGCGGCGGCCCTTCGGGCCGGTCTGCTTAAAGTACGGAAGCGCCGCTTCCGCGAGGATATAAGTCATCATGGCGTTTGCCTCCGATAAAAATACGGGATCACGCTTCGTCGGGCCGGCCGTGCTTTACCAGCGCCTTGCTTTTCCATTTTCCGCCGAAATATCTCACCAAAGCTAAAATGAAGCACAGTACCCAGCCGACGGGTATCGCGTAATAAAGGGATCTGAAGCCCCAGCGGAACACGTAGCAGAACACGTTCGCGCATATGACTCTCAGCGCGAGCCCCGACAGAGTGATGCTCGTGGACGCCAGCACGTCTCCCGAGCCGGTGAGAACTCCGGCAAAGACCATATACGCCGTGAACAGCACAAAGAAGGGGGCTATGAAATGCAGGTGCATCACGCCGAGCTCCAGCGCGTCATCCATCACGCCGAAAACGGATACCAGAGGCCCGGCGAAAAGAAACAGCGCCGCGGCAAGCACGAAGGCCAGAGGCACGACGATCTTAAGAGTCTTTTTCATGCCCGATATCACGCGGTCGATGTTTCCCGCGCCCATGTTCTGCCCGGTAAAGGTGCCAACGCCGTTATTGAAGCCCTGGCAGGGGATGAACATGTAGTTTTCTATCCTGCCCGCCGCGGTCGCCGCGGCAATGGCCACGGTGCCGAGGCTGTTGGTGACCTTCTGCACCAGCACGTTGCCGCCGCTGACGATGCACATCTGCACCATGGTGGGAACGCCCAGCTTGAGGACCATCCTGCATTTTTCGCCGTCGAAAACGAAGTCGCCGCGCCCGAAGCGGAAAAAGGCGTATTTTTTGAGTATGTAGTATACGCTGACCGCCGCGCTGACCGCCTGGGAAATGACGGTGGCTATGGCCGTGCCCGCTATGCCCCAGCGGAAGACCAGCACGAAAAGCAGGTCGAGGATTATGTTCAGCACGGAGGAGATCATCAGAAACAGCAGAGTGGCGCGGGAGTCGCCCACGCTTCTGAGAGCCGCGGCGATGACGTTGTATATGAACTGGAACACCAGACCGACGCAGTATACGGTAAAATACTGCATCGAGCCGTCGATGATCTCGTCGGGAACGGAGAGCAGACCGCCCAGCAGACCGCGGGCAAAGCACAGTCCGAGGAGCGTCACCGCCACGCTGAGAGCGGTCAGCAGTATCAGCGAAGTGGACAGGGCGTTTCTGAGATCGCCGTATTTTTTCGCCCCGTAAAACTGCGAGAGGACTATGCTCTCGCCGTTGCACAGCCCCGTGGCGAAGGACACCGCCAGCATGGTCAGAGGCGAACAGGTGCCCACGGCGGAAAGTGCCGCCTGCCCCAGCGTCCTGCCTACGACGACGCTGTCGACCGTGTTGTAAAGCTGCTGAAGAAGAAAACCGCCCATTATCGGCAGCGCAAAAGCGGTTATCGCCTTCGCCTCGCTGCCCTTTGTCATATCTATCGCCATTGAGCCGACCTCCGGGTGTGCGCCGCTGCGTGATTCAAAGTATTATGCCCTGCCGCGTCCTGCGGGCATGATATACGGCCTCGCCGCCGTCTGCCGCTTCGCGGCGAGGCGGACGTGCCGAAAAAATGGCCGCATCGCTGTGAGGTGGACATTTTATCATATCCGGCCCCGTTTTTCAATGATCGAAATCGCGCCGGGAAAAGGCTTTCCGGCGCGGAAAGCCTTTTAAGGGCCGCATGTTCGATTTTTTAGCAATAGTTGTTGCCGTAAACGCTTGTAATCCCATGATGATATGAGATATAATATCGGTATAACGGTAAATGTGTCTGCCTATATTTTAAATCGTCAGAAAGCGAGGAAACAATATGATCCCCAAGTTTGACCCCAAAGAGCTGGATATGATCGAAACTCCCGGTTTCGGCGGCTTCCCCACGAAGAGCTTCAACTATCCTCTCAATAACCACGATCACGGCGTGGCCACCTTCAGCAGAAAGCCCTGGTGGCAGATGATGCAGGCAGTGGACGCCACGATATTCACCCCCCGCATCATTCCCGACAATATCGCCCGCGGAATGGTCATAGAAGGCGCCTTCTTTGACGCCAATACCCAGGGCGGCGGTCCGGACATGTTCGGAGTGGAATGGGAGTACATCAAGACCGTCGGCGGCTCCATGGTCCGTCCCGGACATCCCTTCCTTGACGATATATCCGAGTGGCGCGAAAAGGTCGTATGGCCCGATATCGACAAGTGGGACTGGGAAGGCTCGGCCAAGCTGAATAACGGCACCTTCCTCAGACCCGACAAATTCAATCAGATATGGTTCCAGACCGGTTTTTACGAGAGACTCATCGCTCTTATGGAGTTCGAAGGCGCTATCATGGCGCTGTTCGACGAAGACTCCCAGGAAGAGGTGCTGGCCTTCTTCGACAGACTGACCGAGCTCTATCTCGAGATATTCAAGCGCGTCTGCGATACCTATCCCAACGTCGACGCCGTCTTCTTCCATGACGACTGGGGCTCCCAGAAGGAGACCTTCTTCTCCCCGGATCTTGCCGAGAAGATGATAGTTCCCTTCATGCGCCGCGTCACCGATTATCTGCACTCCCGCGGCAAGTTCTGCGAGCTGCATTCCTGCGGCAACAATATCAGACAGGTGCCCAACTACATAAAGGCCGGCTGGGACGCCTGGGCTCCCCAGCTGATGAACGACAGCTACAAGATCTACGACCTCTACGGCGATCAGATCCTCATAGCCACTTTCCCGCAGAACATTCCCGAGGAGATCATGGCTCTGCAGACCGAGGACGAGAAGAGGGCTGCCTTTGCCGCGCTCCCCGAGGAGGAGCAGCGCCGCATAGCCAGGGAATACGCCGACCGCGTATGCAGCCCCGACAAGCCCAGCTTCTATAACTACTACGCTTCTCACTGGCTCACCCCCGCCTTCCGCGAGGAGCTTTACAAGCAGTCCCGCATCAATTACAGCAAGTAAAAACAAACCGGTAATATTATTCAGACTCCCGCGGACGTTTGTCCGCGGGAGTCTTTGTGTTCCGGGAAAGACGTGCGGCCGATCCGAAAAAGCAAGGCGGCAGGAGAGCCGGAGGGGCGGCGAAGCGGCGCCGCGGGAGCGGGTGATGAGACGGCGGCATATCAGAGCCGCGGCGTGACCGGGCGAGCGGGAAAGGCCCGCCTCGTATGGGAGCGCCGCCGTCATAACGATCCCGCCGACTTCGGCGGAATATGAATTCATCCCCGACCGGCCCTGAGGCCGGTCGGGGATGAACTTGTTTCAGCTTATCGGAACCGGAGCTGCCCCTGAGGGCTGTCCGTGTGACCGATATCAGTCAGCCAGACCCTTGATCTCGACGATGAAGGTCTTGCCGCTGTAAACGGTGCCGCTGGCGATGGCGGCGCTGATGTAGACCTCCACGTCCTCGTTGGCGTCGAGAATGGCCTCGAGTTCCGCATAGGACTCAATGCCGTGGCCGGTCAGATCGAGGAACATGGCGTCTTCCTGCTTGTCGGCAGACACAGCGATCGCTCTGGGCAGAGATGCGTACGCGGTGTTCTCCTCAACGTCGTTGATAACGTGAGAGTAGCTGCTGACGTCGAGATAGATGGCGTCTCTGTAGAAGTAATCCACCTTGACGTGCTCCAGCAGGGAATAGGTGCCGCCGCTGCTGGCGCCGGTCTTGATAACGGTGCTGTCGGTGAGAGTAGCGGTAGCGGGGTAGTTGTTCAGAGTGTAAGTGCCGTCGGTCTGCTTGGTGTAGGTGTACAGGCCGGGCTCGAGCACCCAGGTCTTGGCTCCGCCGATGGTCTCTTCCACGAAGCGAGCCTTGGTGGCGGCGTTGCTGAAGTCGAGGGTCAGGTCGGTCCACTCGCCGTCGAGGAAGCAGCTTATGTCGACAAGGTTGCCGTCCTCGTTGATGACGTAGGACCAGTAATCGGAGTCGACATAGTCTTCAACGCCCAGCGAGAAGATGTACTTGGAGGAGCTGCTCTTGGGCTGCAGCTTGCCGTGCAGATACATAACGTCTACATGGTAAGCGCCGGCCTTGGCGTTCTCCAGAGAGGTGACGAAGGTGATGGGGTACTTGGGGTTGTTCAGCTCGTCCAGGCTGTCGATCTTGGTGACAGTGGTGCTGGAAGTCTTGGAGCCGTCGGAGTATACTCTGTAGATCTTGGTGTCCGCATCGAGGTAGTATACGCCGCTGACGGTCTTGCTCTTATCGTTGTTGTCGATGTAGCAGGGAAGGTTGCCGGTGTTCAGAGTGTCGCCGTTGTTCCTTGCCCAGTAGCCGGCACGGTCGAACCTGGCGTTGGTGTTCACATCGGACATCATGAAGAGCTGGGTGCCGTTGACGGTATACTTGGCCAGCTTGTTGAGGTCGTCCTTGGCCTCGGAAACGGAGACTACGAGTCCGCCGCCGCCGGTGAAGCTGCCGTTGACGTCGGTGGGACGGTTGGCCTTGATGAGGGTCATCTCGTCCTTGACCATATCATAGCTGGCGTCGTTGACCGCATAGTCGCGGATCACGCCGTCGGCGTTGACGCCCTGTACGTGATGGACGTCGCTGTCGTTGGTGTAGTAGAGGGTTACGTAGATGTAGTCCTTGATGGCCTCGGTCTGCTGCACGGCGTATACCCATTCGCCGCTCTCGTCGAGATAGAGGTCATATACGGCTTCCTTCACCACGTTCTTCTTGTCGGTGGCGGAGCTGTCCAGAGGAGCGACCATGTTGCCGGTGACGTTCTTGGAACGGGTGTAGGTGTTGTTGATGAAGCCCTTCAGCTTGTTGTAGGAGGACACGGTGACCGCCTCAACGAGCTCGAGCTCCTGGAGGCTGTAAACGTCGCCTACCTTCACGAGCTTGACTATGCTGCCCTTCTCGGCGCCGTCATAGATCGAGAACTCGGTGGAGGAAGCGGTGTTGGTCAGGCTCATGGAGCCGGAGCCGCCGTAAGCTGCGAAGCTGACGGTGGTCTCGCCGTCGCTGCTGCGGAGCGAGGAGATCTTGGCTATCTCGAAGCTGGTGCTCTTGAAGCCGATGATCGCGTCTTCGTCATCGAGGATGTAGGCGCAGCCGGCGTTCATGCCGTCGACCTGGTCGTAAGCGTTCTTGGAAGCGGAGAAGGAAGCCCATTTGACGTCCTTGCCCAGATCGGAAGTGTCGGGAGTGTAGTTGTTCCAGTAAACGAAGGTGCTGGCGTAGGTGATCGAGCTGCCGCCGAGAGCCTTGGTCAGCTCTTTGACGGTGGTGTCGACGGAAACCTCGGTGCTCAGGTCTTCGACGGAGAACACTTCGGTGTAAACGCCGCTGCTGTTCTTCTTGTTCTCGTTGTAGGTGACGGAGACCTTGTGGCCGACCAGATCAAGACCGATAACGTCGGTGATGAACTTGTCGGAGCCGACCTTGGCCACGCCGTCGGAAGCGGTGTCGGCAGTAGCGGTAACAACACCCTTGACGGTTTTGTAGCCGTACTTTGCGGAGAACCTCTTCTCGGTCTTGTCGGAGTTGTACTGCTTGTTGTACTTGCCGTCGCTGTAGGAGACCAGGGTGGTCTTGGTCAGAGCGTTGTAGGTGTAGTAGGCAGCCTCCTGACGGGAAGCGGGAAGAGCGAAATCGGCAACGTCGGCGTCGCCGAAGATGTTGCCCTTGTCGGAGTCGATGGCGTCAACGAATACGTTGATGTCCCAGCCGCTGCCGACATACTCGTTCTTTACGCCGTAGCCGCAGGCGCACAGAAGCATCTTGGCATACTGCAGAGCGGTAACGTTGGCGGAAGCGGCGAAGGTGCCGTCGCCCATACCGTTGATGATGCCCTTGTTGTACAGGTAGCTGATGTACTTGGAAGCCCAGTGGCTCGCGGGAACGTCAAGAACGTCCCTGGCGGGGAGCTTCTCTGCCGTGTCTTCGCCGAGGATCATGTAGGTGATCATCTTGGCGGCTTCGGCACGGGTCACGGGGTCTTCGGGTCTGAACTCGTTGACACCGTCGTTGTCATTGTCGTCGCCTTTGAGAATGCCCATGCCGGACATCATGTCCACTGCGGGAGCGTAGTCCTCATCAATGGCATCCTCATCGCCGAAGACAGCGCCGGCGTTGATCACGCAGAGGCCGAGAACCATGACCAGAGCGAGAATCAGTGCAAGCGACTTCTTCAGATTTCTCATGAGATATTTCCTCCTGTTTTGTTTTGTACTCCGGATGACGGCGAAATTCCCGCCGATACTCCGTGATACGGCTGTAATATATTATAAGGCTTTTGAAAAGTCAATGCGTCGGGCGCCAATGTAACGCAATTGTAATATTACTATTACTTCAGTCATCTTTCCCGCTCCTTTCGCATACAATATATTTTAAGGAAGCAATAATGCTTGACAAGCGCGGGATAATACAGTATAATCCTCTACGCTGATCAGGCGGCGTAGCTCAGTTGGCTAGAGCATGCGGTTCATACCCGCAGTGTCACCGGTTCAAATCCAGTCGCCGCTACCATACTCCGCGGCGGTAGTCCGCCGCGGAGTAAATTGAAAAAGGCCCGTTGGTCAAGTGGTTAAGACACCGCCCTTTCACGGCGGTAACATGGGTTCGAGTCCCGTACGGGTCACCAATGGAGGCTTAGCTCAGCTGGTTAGAGCGCATGCTTCACACGCATGAGGTCGATGGTTCGAGCCCATTAGTCTCCACCAAACAAAAACACCACCCGCCG
>JAEEGI010010552.1_pt1 | contig 20043 bp, 19 predicted proteins | sample 8958751 | NCBI WGS metagenome assembly JAEEGI01 (sample SAMN16246545, study PRJNA631951) | gut metagenome | biome: gut microbiome; feature: rumen; material: KS-attached | host: Bos | place: Iran: Karaj | collected 2018-10 | reverse complement strand
TTTGTTATACCGGGTCAACCATGACTTTTACCACTTTGCCGATGACTTTGACATCGGTCTTATTTATGTCATAGATCATATTCTGGAATGAAGGATCGGACGAGCAGGGCTGAAGTATTACTTTGTCCCCGTCCTGATAAAAACGTTTGATCGTAGCTTCGTTTCCGTCGATCTGAACTGCAGCGAAGTCGCCGTTATTGACTGTTTCCTCACGGTTTATGCATACAACAGTTCCGTCCTTGAGGTTAGTGAGGTTCATACTGTTGCCTTTGATCTTCAAAGTGATGGTATTGGTGGGGCTCATACCTGAGATGGGAATATAGCCTTCGATATCTTCCTGACACAGATTGGGGAGACCGGCACGTATCGTACCTGAGACCGGCATCCATGTCACAGGCAGAGGTTCAGAATATGAATCATTGTCAAAACCCATCAGATAGGAAAAACTGCAATTAAGAACTTTGGCCATTTTCTTGCCGATCTCCAGAGGGATCTTCCGGTCTTCAGTTTCGTAGAAAGATACTGCCGCGCCGGATTTGAGCCCGACTTCAGCTGCCAGTTTCTTCTGTGTCAATCCTACCTGTTTTCTTATTTCTTTAAGGTGGTTCATACTGCTGTTTCCGCCTCTCTCACTGTTTATCGCCCGCAACTGAACTGATTATATCATATTTGTATAACAAAATGTTAAATAATTTGTTAAAACAACAAAAATTGTCCTGAGTCACATAGTAAACTGTTTAGTTGAATTAACAAAATGTTAAGTATAACGAGTGGGAGCAGAGCAGGAGGATATGAAAATGATGAAAGTCTGGTCGATCAATAAGTTTAAGGTCTACTGCAGTGAGGATTCATCCTGGTCAGACGGAATGAAATTTATCGGGATAGAGATACCAGACAGCTGCAGTTCCTGCTTACAGCAATATTACGGAAGCGAGAAAGTGTATTGTTATGACGCGCAGAATTGTGGATGCTGATACTTTTGGAAGAGCTGTCATCATGTTTAACAAGGGTAAAACCTGGGATGAAGTGGCGGCCGGTCTTCCTCCTTATACCGGGGAAGAGCTGAAAAACTCATATGATGAACTGAGGCATATGGTCCTCAATATGAATCTTTATCCGCTAGGGGAAAAGTACAAGGATTATTATGATCAGCACAGGGATACCGGCTGTTATAAATCTCCCAGGTGTCTCGAATGTCCTCTTCCGAAATGTATCTTTGAGAATGAAAAAGTAAAAAAACATAAGTGGACTAAGGAAGAAGACCAGTATATCCGCGAGCATTACGGAATGCTGTCATGTAAAGTCATCGGAAATCATCTCGATATCTCTGAAAGGACAGTCCAGCAGAGGATAACAACTCTGAAACTGTCAAACCTTAAGAAACTTAACTTCAAAGAAGCAAAACTTACTTCCTGAAGCATAAATATTTAAAGATTGAACCCCGGAATTATCAATTCCGGGGTTTTGTCATATATGGACAGTATTCTGATTACAGGTTCTGTTTCTTATTGTTTTTAGGGAACAATTCTGTGTAATATTCAGTAAAATGTCTTCTAAAAGAGAAATAGTAATGAAAAAAGTATTGCTGATAAACGGAAGTCCCAGAAAGAACTGGAATACACATAAGCTGCTGATGGAAGCGGAACGCGGAGCTCAGGAAATGGGCGCAGAAACTAAGCTTGTGCATTTGTTTGATCTGAATTACTCGGATTGCAGAAGCTGCTTTTCCTGCAAGATCAAAGGCAGTAAGACGAATGGCATCTGTGCTCTTCGCGATGATCTTCGCCAGGTTTTGGAATATGCATGGGATGCGGATGCCATTATCATCGGATCCCCGATCTACAATGGTAATCTGACATCCCCGGTTCTGGCCTTTAAGAACAGACTGATATTCCCTGTAATATACTATGAACTTGATCCAGAGACCAATCTGCCTGTGTCTTTGCTTGCAAAACCCAAGAAGACAGGCCTGATCGTTTCGGGAAATATTACGGCGGATGCATACAAGAATGGATACGCTGAAAAGTTTGAACAGGAAGCATTGCAGCTTGGCTGGGGACTTGGGAGCGGAGAGGTCTTGTTCGTGGCAGACACCTATCAGTTCACAGATTATGAGAAATATCATGCCAGTATGTTTGATCCGGCTAAAAAGGCGGAACAACGTGAGAAACAGTTCCCGATTGATCTTCAGAATGCCTACGACATGGGAAAACGCTTTGCAGAAATATCAGAAACTTGATTTTCAGTATGGTGCATACTGTAATTAACTGTTATTTTAAGAATGTGATAGCCACGACTCTGTAAAGGAGAAGGACGAACATGAATGCAGCAAAGAATTTGCACAGATTAATGGCAGTTTTGGTTTTGTTGGGAATCAATATTACAGTCCTGGCCGTCTGCAGTTGTAAATCGTCACCTGAGGTGTCCGATTGCGGCTTGATCCATGAACCGGAATTCGGAGGCGTATATATCACAAATACGATAGATGAATTCAATGACCTCGGTTTTGCTTACGGGGACAGTGTAACAGTGTCCTTCTCTAATGGATATGTACTGGAAGACCTTCCTTACTATAACGGCTATTACACGCAGAACGGTGAGCCTCTTCTTGTTGCCTATCCTGGATATGATTATATCAAGGCGGCTATCAATAACGGTGCCGATCTCTGGACCGTTGCCGGCCTTAAAGATGATTCGACCGCCACGATCACTCTTTTCAAGCGTGGAAAATATGCAGATACTCAGGATGCGCGAAACCTTCATTACGAGGATGACAGGTCCCAGTATGAAAGTGATGAAATGTTTGCCAACTTCAGAAGTATCAGCGTTGGCAACCTGAGTGAAAACATTCTTTTTCGCTCGGCTTCACCATGCGACAACCAGCATAACAGAGCCCCTTATGTTGATAAGCTGATTGCCAATGCCGGTGTAGGGTTTATCGTGGATCTGGCCGATACCGACGAGAAGCTCCAGGGTTATATCGCCAAAGAGGGATTTGATTCTCCTTATTTTCTTTCCCTGTATAAAGATAAAAAAATAATTCCATTGGCGATGAATATGAATTTCGATTCTGTAAAGCTCGGGGGCGTTGTAAAGGAAATACTGATAGAGATGCCTTTGAATTTAGAGTCCCCGGAATTCCGCGGTAAGGTTGCCAGAGGTATGACGGCTATTCTTGAAAATGACGGTCCATATCTGATCCATTGCACGGAAGGAAAAGACAGGACAGGCTTTGTATGTATGTTGCTGGAAGCCCTTTGCGGTGCGAATTACAGCGAGATCGTAGATGACTATATGATCACCTACTACAACTATTATGAGTTCACAGAGAAGTCCGATAAAGCCAAATATGACATTATCGTCAAGGATGTTCTGGATCCGATGATCCGCAGTATGGTAGGGGATAGCACAGTAGATATCAAATCGGCAGATCTGTCTGGATATGCCCGTTCTTACCTGCAGAGATCCGGAATGAAAAATGATGCAATAAATGCTCTGATAGAAAAACTGACAAAATAGAATCAGAGATATTTCAGATTCACTGCGAAAAGCAATGCTGATACAAATAAACTGATAATGCCCGGCCGGGCATTATCAGTTTATTCTTTTGCTGTTTAAAAAATCATATTGATCTGCAGGAGTATCATCAATCAATTCTATTTATCAATATATTTTTTATTAAAGTTCAACTGATGTTGCCGATTTCCTTTTCAACCTCATCAATGGAAAGACCTTTTTCGCTGGCAATTCGTCTTATGTCGTCATATTCCCACTTGATGTGTTTTGCGCCATATCCATAAGATCTTTTTCTGCGGATTGTCCCGAGAGGAGTCTCAACGTTTTCAATATCCCGCTGGAGGATATAACGCTGCATTTTCTGTTCACGGATTCCGATTGTAGTCGTGTGCTTGAAAATGATGCGGATAATAGTTTCTTTGTCGGATTCACGGCACATGACCCTGAGAAGGATCCCGGGACGATTCTTTTTCATATTGATCGGCAGAGTATAAACATCCAGTGCGCCGGCATCAAATAGCCGTTCCATGGCAAAACCGGCTTTCTCACCGGTCATATCATCCATATTGCAGGATAATTCAATGATCTCGTCGCCACTGTTGGTTGTTTCACCGATCATGGCGCGGACACAGTTGGCAATTTCAAAGTCTTTCCTGCCCATTCCGTATCCGATGGCAGAGACAGTCATTACAGGCATATCTCCGAATTTAGTTACAAAATGCTTGAGCAGTGCTGCACCTGTCGGGGTGCAAAGCTCTCCCTGGATGCTGCTACTGTACATAGGTACGTCTTTAAGAATATATGCAGTTGCAGGTGCGGGAACAGGGAGGATACCGTGCGCACAATGAACGTGACCACTCCCGACATGTACGGGAGATGCGATCACAGAGTCAGGTGACAGCTCGTTCATCAGCATGCAGACTGCAGTTACATCAGCAATGGCATCCATGGTTCCGACCTCATGGAAATGGATCTCCGTGACAGGAACTCCGTGTGCAGAGCTTTCGGCTTCCGCTATCAGACCGTATACTGCCATGACGTCTTTTTTAACTTTTTCAGGAAGATCAAGATGATCACAGACGATATGTTCGATATCGTGCAGACTGCTGTGTGAATGACTGTGTTCATGGTCGTGGTGATGTTCGTGTTCATGGTCATGGTCATGGTTGTGGTTGTGTTCATGCTCATGGTCATGATGATGATGGTGATGATGATCCAGGCTTTCTTCTTCCTGTCCGTTTACCTTAACAATCATGTGGGTACCGCGGATTCCGCACTTTTCAGATGTTTCTTTCTCAAAAACGACGCCGGGCAGATTAAGAGAGTTTAGTTTTTCCAGAAAAATGTCCTGCTCCGGAAGTAATTCAAGAAGTGCAGCTGCAAGCATATCTCCGGCGGCTCCCATTCCGAGATCTAAATATAGTGTTTTCATTTTTTTATCTCCATGTGGTTGATTCGGCTTGCGATATATCCGGCACCGAAGCCGTTGTCGATATTTACGACAGAGACTCCGCTTGCACAGGAATTCAGCATTGAAAGCAGGGCGGAAATACCGCCGAATGACGCTCCGTATCCCACGCTGGTCGGCACGGCGATCACAGGACAATCTGTGAGCCCGCCAATCACACTGGCCAATGCTCCTTCCATTCCAGCGATTGCAATAATCACATTTGCACCCATGATATCGTCGATATGTGACAGGACACGGTGCAGTCCTGCAACGCCTACATCATACAGGCGCAGTACATCATTTCCGAATGCTTCTGCGGTAAGAGCTGCTTCTTCGGCTACCGGGATGTCGCTTGTGCCTCCGGTGGCAACAACGATCCTGCCGTTTCCGTTCTTTTCCGGAAATTCCCCGATCACTCCGATTCTTGCCTGTTCATAGTAAGTGAGCTTATGGACTTTTGATACTGTATCCGCTGCATCAGAGGAAAGTCTGGTTATCAGGATCGTCTTCTGTCCGTTTTTGAGCATTACGTCTGATATTCCGATGATCTGTTCAGGTGTTTTTCCAGCGCCGTAGATTACTTCAGCAACACCCTGACGTACCTTTCGGTGCAGATCCACCTTTGCATAGTTTATTTCCTCAAAAGGTGCTTTTTTGATATCAAGCAGAGCTTCGTCCACGGACATTTCTCCGCTTTTTACCTTTTCAAGTATTTCCCTTATTTCTTTGTTCATTCACGAATCTCCAAATCCAACGTGATGTTTTTGTAATATTGTTTAAATATATTGATGATCTCTGTTCGATGAGCCAGAAGATCCTTCAGCTGAGATCCCGGCAGCTGGATCTTTGCTGTATCGCCGATCTTTCTCACACGAAAATTGGAAAACCCCATCCTGGCGAGTTCCGTTTCGGCGCACTCGGTTATATGAAGATCATTTGCCGTTATTTCAGTTCCGGTCGGGATCCTTGTGGCAAGGCAAGCATAAGAAGGTTTGTTCCAGGTAAAAAGACCGGCTTCATGCGACAGTCTGCGGATATCTTCTTTCGTCAATCCGCATTCCCTGAGCGGTGATCTGATCGCCAGTTCCTTGGCTGCTTTCATGCCCGGGCGGTCTTCCACATCATCGGATGCATTTGTTCCGTCTATCAGGAGCTGATAGCCGTCCTGGCGAGCCTGTTCTATTATCAGACCCATGACTCTTCGTTTGCAGAAATAGCATCGGTCCGGGCCGTTGCGTCTGACATCGGCATCTGCAAGGGCAGAGATACCGATCACTTTCAGCTTTGCACCGAGTTCTGCTGCAAGACGTTTTGCGTCTTCCAGTTCGAACTGAGGCTGAAATTCACCCTTTACAAAGTATGCTGTAATGTCCTGACCGTATGTGATGCCGGCATACAGAAGATAAGAAGAATCTACTCCGCCTGAAAAGGCAAGTGCAACGCGGGGATTATTCTGAAAAAATTCCTGTAATATCATGCCATGATTCCAAAAATCAAAAGAGACTGCCTCAATCCGTCGGTATCTATTACAAAATAATACAGCGTATAACTACGTGTCGACTTCAGCTGACATTAGCCAGTTTATTCCGACAATCGAGTAAATATACCATAGAAAAAAATGCACCTCAATGATTTTAGGCAATAAACTGTCCCATCTTTTCGGCATCTCTCTTTATGGGCATGTAAACAGTGATCAGCATGGTGATGTAGCAGGCAAGCCCGCCGACTGCATCTGAGATCGGTTCAGCCCAGAATATGCCTTCTACGCCGATGAACCTTGGCAGTATAAGCAGGATCGGAAGAAGGATAAAGACTTTCCTGAAGAACGAGAAGAATACTGCCTGTTTGCTCTTTCCAAGCCCGACGAAAGCATACTGACCTGCCATCTGGAAACTGAGAAATGCATACAGTGCGAAGAAGATCCTGAGCAGTGGAACTGCAACTTTTGAAAGTTCCGGATCTGAACTGAATATTCCGATAAAGACCTGAGGGAATGCCATAAGAAGTATCTCGATGATGATCGATGCGCTGATGCATACAACTGTAATAAATCTTATGCCTGAGCACACACGGTCATAACGCTTAGCCCCGTAGTTGTATGAAAGGAATGGCTGTGCACCGTTTGAGAAACCGCTGATAGGATAGATCGCAATATCCTTAATGGAATTTATAACGGTCCCGGCGGTAACGAAGATATCTCCGCCGTAAAGCAGTAATGAGGCATTCATGGCAATAAACACCACCTGGGTGGTGATCTTCATTACAAGTTCACTTATGCCAAGACCTGCGATCCTTCCGATAAGTCTGATATTGAGCTTAAAGGATGATGGGTTCAGTCTCAGGCTGGCTTTTTTTGCGGTGAGAAAACGGAGGACCCAGATACACGAAACGATCTGAGAAATGACAGTTGAAATTGCAGCTCCTTTTACTCCCATATCCAGTGCAAAAATAAACACCGGATCCAGTGCGATATTAAGAAGTGCTCCTATTACGACGGTCAGCATGCCGATCTTGGGAAAACCCTGGGCATTAATGAAACCGTTCATTCCAAGGGAGACCATTGAAAAGAGCAATCCGAAAAGACAGATTGTCAGGTAGTCATTGGCAAACGGAAAAGTCTCTTCGCTGGCTCCAACAAGAAAAAGGACATTATCTTTAATCAGGAACAGTATGATACCGACTGTTATTCCGGTCAGTATAAGCATGGCAAACGAATTGCACATGATTATTTCTGCCTGCTTGTCATTCTTTTTACCGCGCTCTATGGCCGCCAGAGGCATGCCTCCGAGTCCCCAGAGCAAAGCAAAAGCGGATGCTATCATGATTAGCGGAGCTGCAACACCGACACCGGTAAGTGCCGTGGTCCCGATATCTCTGATATGTCCTATGTAGATTCGGTCAACAATGTTGTAGAGCGCATTTATTATCTGAGCAAAAACGAGGGGAATAGACAATTTGAATATTGTCTTTTTCACGCTTCCCTGAGAAAAATCACTCTGTACGTCAAACATTATTTTTTACTGTATTCCGAAGCTGTTTTTATTTCATCAAGTCTTGAAATGTACCGGTTATTCTATATACAATTTTGGTATTAATTATGATTGATATCATATATTAATTTTTTAAGAATTGTATATAGAAGTAGTTGGGCTCAATTTGTTTCAGACCTTTTAGTTTTTTATGCAGTGATTTGATATTTAATACCTTCGGGACGTGATCTCAGTATTGAAAATTACTGCCTGTGATAAGAACGAAAAATAATAGAGAGGGGGATTCTTAGGTTGGAAAAGTTTTTTAAACTTAAGGAAAACGGAACAACTGTCAGAACTGAATTCTTTGCAGCTTTAACGACCTTCTTCGCAATGGTCTACATTCTGATTGTTAATGCCAACATGTTCGCCAATCCGTTTGGTGACGGCACAAATGTTCTGGGTGTTTCCTATGGCGCCATCTATATCGCTACTGCAATCTCTGCAGTCGTCGGTACTATTTTGGTTGGTTTGCTTGCAAACTTACCGCTGGCAATGGCCTCCGGTATGGGTCTTAATGCATTCTTCGTCTACACAATGTGTGTTGGTTTTGGCTTCTCCTACGCCAATGCTCTGGTCCTTGTTCTTATCGATGGTATAGTCTTCATTATTTTGACGATCACTGGTCTGCGACAGATGATCCTTCATGCGATTCCAAAGACTGTCCGTAAAGCAATTCCCGCCGGTATTGGTCTTTTCATTGCATTCCTCGGTCTGCAGAACGCAGGTATTGTAATCGCCGATTCATCAACAGGTGTTACCCTTGGTTCATTTAACCTTTTGAACCTCACCTGGGGCGATATCATGCCAATGGTCGTAACTCTCCTTGCATTCTTCGCAATTGCAATCCTTGCAAAGAAAAATGTAAGAGGTTCCGTCTTTATCGGTATGCTTATCGGTATGGCACTCTATTATCTCCTTGGCGTTACGATTCCCGGATTCTATGAGAATCTCAACATCTCAGTCTCAAGCCCGTTCGCTGCATTCTCTGATTTCGGAACCCAGGCATTCGCAAAGGTATTCACTGAAGGCTTTGATTTCTCAGCCTATAGTGCAGCTCATGGTTCTGCCAACCTGATTCTCGTTATCGTAACATCATCTCTTGCATTCATGCTTGTTGATATGTTTGATACTCTCGGCACCCTTCACGGTGCATGTTCCAGAGGCGGACTTGTAGATGAAAACGGTGAAGTTCTCAATCTCAACAAGGCCATGCTCTCCGATGCTATAGCCACCACCACCGGTGCTATCTGCGGTACTTCAACAGTTACCACTTTCGTTGAATCAACATCAGGTATCGCTGAAGGCGGACGAACCGGCCTGACTTCAGTATTTGCAGGTCTGTTCTTCCTGATCGCAATGTTCTTAAGCCCTATCGCTCAGTTGATCCCTGGCTGTGCAACAGCTGCAGCTCTGATCTATGTCGGCGTCCTTATGATGCAGTCGATCGGTGAAATCGAATGGGGTAAACTTGATGTTGCAGTTCCTGCATTCATGACCATTGCTTTCATGCCGTTTACTTATAACATTTCATATGGTATCGCCTTCGGCATGTTCGGCTTTGTTGCCATCAGTGCATTTACCGGAAAATTCAAGGATGTAAAGATCGCAACCTGGATCATTGCAATTCTTTTCATACTGATGCTTCTGTTGACTCACTAATATCTGATCTTTTTAAAATCAATGCTCCTTCCACACACGGGAGGAGCATTTTTTTATAGAAATTTATATAAAGAATCTGCAATTGTTTTATAATTAAACAATCATATTTATGACAGAACAGGGGCTGCTTTATGAGAACACTTCTTAAGAATGGCAGAGTAGTAAACGTTTTTATCGACAAGGTCGAAGATGCCGATGTCCTTATACAGGACAATAAGATAATAGGTGTGGACAAGTATTCTGATGTTGATGCCGACAACGTGATCGACATAACGGGTAAGTTTGTCTGCCCGAGCTTTATTGATGGACATATCCATATCGAAAGCACCAATATGATGCCTTCCGAGCTGGCTAAGATCTGCATCAAACACGGTTCAGCTGCTATAGTTGCCGATCCTCACGAGATCGCCAATGTAAGCGGAGCAAAAGGCATTTTGTTCATGCTTGAAGCCAGTAAGAATCTTCCTATGACTGTCTATATTATGCTTCCGTCATGTGTTCCGGCCACCCCTCTGGATGAAAACGGTGCTGTTCTGACATCAGAGGATCTGAAGCCTCTTTATCAGCATCCCAGAGTCCTGGGCCTTGCAGAAATGATGAACTACCCCGGATTGCTGTTCGGCGATAAAGATACCATCGCCAAATGTGAGTATGCATCTGAAAACAACAAGATCATTAACGGCCATGCACCTCTGCTCTCAGGAAAGAGTCTCGACAAATACCTTTCATACGGAATCAATGATGACCATGAAAGCACATCTCTTCCCGAAGCTATGGAAAAACTGAAAAAAGGGCAGTGGGTCATGATCAGACAGGGTACTTGCGCGAAGAACCTTGAAGCGCTGCTTCCGCTTTTTGATGAACCGTTCAACAGACGATGTATCCTGGTCACTGATGACAAACAGCCGGCAGATCTTATGGAAGTCGGACATATCGATTCGATCATCCGTTATGCTTCGGAACTCGGAAAATCAGTCGTGGTGGGTATCAGAATGGCCACGTTACAGGCTGCCCAGTGTTTCGGGCTGAAATATCAGGGAGCCATTGCACCGGGATATCTTGCGAACCTTATTGTTCTCGATGATCTCAACGATGTCAGAATAAGAGACGTATATCATGAGGGCAAGCGGGTAGTCAGAAACGGTGTTATAGAAGACTTTAAGGTTCCTGAGATCAGTCAGGAATTATGGGATGCAGTTCAAAATACGTTCCATATGAAAGAACTTTCTGCCGCTGATTTCCACGTTGAACCCCAGAATAAACAGGTCAGAGTTATCAAGGTAGAACCTTATCAGGTCGTTACTGAAGAGTGGATAACTGATCTGGATTTCAGCAAGAACAACGGTATCGATCTTGACCGGGATATCCTGAAGCTAGCCGTTTGTGAAAGACATAATAACACCGGCCATATCGGACTGGGGTATATCAACGGCATCACATTGAAAAAAGGAGCCATTGCCGCAAGTATTGCGCATGATTCCCACAATCTGATAATTATTGGCACCAATGAGGAAGATATGGCCTTTGCAGGCAATCATATCCGGGAGACGCAGGGCGGTACATGTATCGTCGCAGATGGAAAAATTCTTGCCGATATGCCGCTTCCCATCGGAGGTCTCATGTCCGATGTCCCGATCGACACTCTGGTTGCGCAGAACAAAGCCCTCAGACAATGCGCAATGGAACTGGGCGTGAAGACAGATAAGGATAATCTCTACGTCGAACCGTTTATGAGTATGTATTTTGTCAGTCTGTCAGTTATTCCTAATATCAAGATGCTGACATACGGTCTTATCGATGTAGACAGTCAGAAGCTCCTGCCGTTATTTGTCGACTAATCTGCGTTTTATAAAAATAAAAATCGCATAGAAACAACGGCTTCTATGCGATTTTTTTGTTCAATAATGATAATAACTGTTACTGGTCTCTGCGATTTTCGTTGTCCTGATCCTGTCCGTTCTGGATCTCCACGACATATCTGTAGATGAACGAGAGGCAGATGAACACTATGCCGAAGAACAACGGCATCGAATTGGAAATATCAGTAATGTTTTCGATTCCGGTCTGATTAACGACGATGGCTGAAGCTATATCCTGTACAAGGCCGACAACGATTATCAGTATTCCAAGTGTGCGGACTGCATTTGTACCGTCAGCCGTGAAAGGTGTTCCCGCTTCATACTGTGTTTTGAAGTATCTGCGTGCAAACAGGAACATGACACCCTGAGACAGAGCTGTGACCAGTCCGAGGAAAAGCATTCCGTTCAGCTTGGTATACGTGAATTCGATGAACATATCGGAATAGCTGGACATCTGGTCAATTATCAGATCGGCATTGATACTGAGGAAATTCAGTGTCAGTATGGAAAACAATGTAAGTCCGACAGCGACAAAGCAGAATACCATGGCAATAGCGCAGATAATGCTTATTACCTTATATCCGGTGTTAATCAGCTGGAGAGATCGCATTTTTTAACCGACTTCTGAAAGGCTCTTCACAGGAGCGATATACTCACTCTTGCCGAATGCCAGAATAGGATAGAAAACGACCGGGACAAGGATCAGTCCGACCGCGAAGCCGTCGCCCTTGCCAAAACTCCTTGCCAGCTTGATGCTTGTGATGATTCGGACGACTGTAGGTACAATCGGAAGTGAAACGAACTGATACAGGAAATTGAGACCTTCTCCCCAGGTGATGCGGTACATAACATAGTCGGTGTAGAAGGGGATCAGAGATGCCCAGCCTTTCTCCCCGGCTTTGGTATATACCTTCCACAAAGAAATGACCATCATCACACAGACTGCCAGCATGATGACTCCAAAAGCGATAATCAGGACGAGGAGCCAGTTTCCATTGGTCTCGAACCAGTCATCGATAATTGCGCCGTAATAATAGGGGTCACCGAAAAAAACATCATTATCCATGATTTTGCCCTCCCATGAGTGTATTCTAACAGTTTTGTATTAATTCGCAATAGAAACACGGCAGGTGCAGTGCGAAATAATTCATTAATAATCATACAGGCATTTTTTGACAATATCTTCCTGCTATTGCCAGTTTGCAGTTGACAACGATGCAAACAGCGTGTTAAATTATTAGCAATCGAGTTAATAGATTGCTAATCAGACGTAAAAGACAATGAAAAATCGTAGTGAAATAGTTTTGGATTCGATAATCCGACAATATATCCGAAAGGCTTCTCCGGTATCATCCGGAAGCGTTCTGGAGGATTGTGGTCTGGATATCAGTTCAGCTACCATCCGAAATGACGTTATGGGGCTTGAACAGGAAGGTTATATTATTCGACCTCACTATGCCGCCGGTTCCATTCCTTCAGACAAGGGTTACAGACACTACGTCGAGTCATTGTCCGATACTGAACTTCCTTCAGATGAGCAGTTTCTCATCAATCACCTTTTCTACCAGGTTGAGGACCGTTTGGAGGAATGGCTGAAACTGGCAACCAATGTTCTGGCTCAGCGAACCCAGAGCGTAGTCGTTGTTACCAGTCCTCATGTGAGTTCTGCCCGAGTCAAGCAGATTCAGCTCGTGTCGATACAGTCAAATATCGTACTGCTTGTCCTGGTACTGCACGGCTCCAAAGTCAAACAGCAGCTGATCAATTCCGAACAGGCTATGGATCAGCGCGAACTGACAGAGATCGCTGCCGGGCTTAATGAGACTCTCCATTCGATGTCGCTGGAGCAGATCAGGGCAGCACAGACAAAATACGAGGATTTTGAACTGAAAGTCGTAAAAACAGTTCTCCATCTGATGGAAAGTGAATATAACAACAGTTTCCAGGAAGATATGTATGACGGACTCGGATATCTTTACGAACAGCCGGAGTTCAAGGACAGCAAGCGAATGGCAAAGATGATAGAACTTGCACAGAGACGAAACATCCTGAAGACCATCCTTCCTGTTATCCCTTATGACTATGGCGTAAAAGTCTTTATAGGCGATGATCTTAAAGATTCCCCGGTTCCCGGCTGCAGTGTTGTTCTCTCAAGATACGGGTTGCCAAATGAACCGCTTGGAGCAATTGCTGTAATCGGACCCACCAGAATGGATTATCAGAGAAATATATCGGTAACCGGTTATGTTGCTTCCATTATCAGTGTGCTTGTCACTGAGCTGTATGGAATCAAAACAAATACCAATTACCTGAAAGAAAGGAATTACTAATGGCTGACGAATCAGAAAAAATCAACGAAGAGCCTGAAAAAGACGCAGTTGATGAAGAAAAAGCTTCTGAAGAACAATCCGAAAAGGAAGAACAGCCGGTTGATGAATTAGCTGAAGCAAAGGCTGAAGTCGCTGCGATGAAGGACAAGTGGCTCCGCAGTGAAGCAGAATTTGCCAACTACAAGAAGAGAAAAGAACAGGAGCGCTTTGATTATATCCAGTATTCCGAGGCAAACATTTTAACAAAGCTGCTTCCTATCCTTGATGATTTCGAAAGAGCTTTCAATTCTGCCCCGAAGGATGAAAAGGCAGAAGCATGGTTTGCAGGCTTTGCCGGAATCCAGAAAAAACTGTTCGGTCTTCTCGAATCATCAAACGTAACTGTAATTGAATCGGTGGGCAAGACTTTTGACCCCAATCTTCATGAAGCAGTTATGCAGGTCCCGGGCGAGGACGGAAAGGTAGTGCAGGAACTCCAGACCGGTTACAAACTGTTCGACAGAGTTCTGAGGCATTCCAAGGTCGCAGTGGGAAATGGTGAGCCCGTTCCCGAAACAAAATAACCAAAATCGAATTATTCGTTAAATAAAAACTGATATAGATCCAAAAGGAGGATTTAAAAATTATGGGAAAAGCTGTTGGTATCGATTTAGGAACAACTTTTAGTGAAATAGCTGTTATGCAGGGTGGTGAACCCACTATCATCCCTTCATCTGAAGGCGGTAACACTACTCCATCAGTTGTTGCAGTCAGCAAAAACGGCGAACGTTTGGTTGGTCAGGTAGCCAGACGACAGGCAATCGTAAATCCTGAAAACACAGTATATCTGGTCAAACGACTCATGGGTCGAAAGTTCAATGAACCTGCCGGCCGAGAACTTCCTGTAGAGGAAGATGCAAAACGAAGACCTTACAAGGTCACCAGAGGAAGCAATGACGAAGTAAAGATCACGATGGGCGGCAAGGAATACACTCCTCCCGAGATCTCAGCAATGATCCTTCAGAAGCTGAAGGCAGATGCCGAGGCATATCTTGGCGAAACAGTGACTGATGCGGTTATTACAGTCCCCGCATACTTCAATGATGCACAGAGACAGGCAACTAAGGATGCCGGTAAGATCGCAGGTCTCAATGTACTTCGAATCATCAATGAACCTACTGCAGCAGCACTTGCTTACGGTCTTGATAAGAAGGGCGAGGAAACAATTGCAGTTTATGACCTCGGAGGCGGTACATTTGATATTTCGATCCTTGAGATCGGTGACGGTACTTTCCAGGTCAAATCAACCGCAGGTGATACTCACCTGGGCGGTGATGATTTCGATCAGGCTATCATTCAGTGGTTAGTCAGTGAATTCAAGAAAGATCAGGGTATTGATCTTACCACAGATAAAATGGCTATGCAGCGATTGAAGGAAGCTGCTGAAAAGGCAAAGATCGAACTTTCATCAGTCCAGCAGACACAGATCAACCTTCCGTTCATTACTGCAGATTCATCAGGTCCTAAGCACCTTGATATGAACCTTACCCGAGCCAAGATGGAACAGCTGGTAATGGGTCTTGTGGAAAAGACTCTTGGACCTTGCCGACAGGCACTTCAGGATGCCGGTTTAACAACCAGCGATATCAGTGAAGTCCTTCTTGTCGGTGGCCAGACACGAATGGCACTGGTACAGCAGAAGGTCAAGGAATTCTTCGGCAAAGAACCTAACAAGGGCGTCAACCCCGATGAAGTAGTTGCACTCGGTGCTGCTATCCAGGGTGGTGTTCTTAAGGGAGACGTCAAAGATGTTCTTCTTCTCGATGTCACACCTCTTACTCTTGGTATTGAAACTTTAGGTCAGGTGGCAACTCCTCTTATTCCTCGAAACACTACCATTCCTACCTCAAAGTCTCAGGTCTTCTCAACTGCAGCTGATAACCAGCCTTCAGTAGAGATCCATGTCCTTCAGGGTGAACGACCTATGGCCAATGACAACCGAACACTCGGACGATTCGTTCTTGACGGCATCGCTCCTGCTCCTAGAGGTGTACCTCAGATCGAAGTTACCTTTGATATTGATGCAAATGGTATCTTGAATGTAAAGGCCTGCGATAAAGGTACCGGTAAGGAACAGAAGATCACTATCACTTCATCATCAGGTCTGTCCAAGGAAGATATCGACCGAATGCAGAAGGATGCACAGGCTCATGAGGCTGAAGACAAGAAGCGAAGTGAACTTGCCGAAGCAAAGAATATTGGTGACAATGCATGCTACAACGCAGAAAAAGCCATCAATGACAATAAAGACAAGATCTCTGATGACATCAAGAATGAAGTGACTGACAAGGTCAGTGCTCTTCGAAAATCACTCGGTACCGATGATCTTGATTCCATCAAGAGAGATACCAGTGCTTTGAACGAAGCTATGCAGAAGATCGGCAGTCAGATCTACCAGCAGCCTACCGATAACACTGCAGGATCATCAGACAACAAGAATGATGACGGTACTGTTGAAGGCGAATACAGAGAAGTCTAGACCCTTCTGTAACTTAAAGTTATAATGAGAACAAGGGGGCTAAGGATAACTGAATCCTTAGCCCTTGTGTGATTGAAAGGCGACCCTTATGGCTGAGAAGCGAGATTATTATGAAGTACTGGGTGTAGATCGAAACGCCAGCGATGAAGACATCAAAAAGGCGTTCCGAAAATGTGCCATGCAATATCATCCTGACCGTAATCACGAACCTGATGCGGCAGACAAATTCAAGGAAGTAAACGAAGCGTATCAGGTCCTGAGCGATCCTGAAAAGAGGAGTGCTTATGACAGATACGGCATGGCCGGGGTTGGTGATAATCCCTTCGGAAGCGGAGGGGCCGGTTTCAGCGGTTTTGATAACTTTGGCGGATTCGGAGATATTTTCGAAACTTTCTTTGGCGGTGCAGCCGGCGGTGGCTTCAGAGGTCCCCAGCGAGGCAATGATCTTGCATACCGTTTGACGATTTCTTTTGAAGAAGCGTGTTTAGGCTGTGAAAAAGAGGTCAAAATTAAACGAAAAGAATTCTGCTCTGCATGTTCAGGTACCGGCGCAGCTCCCGGAAGCAGCACTCCAAAATGCACTGAGTGTAATGGTGCAGGGTATGTCCGCAGAGTCCAGCAGAGTCTTTTCGGCCGATTTACCAACGAAACAGTATGTCCGACTTGTCATGGCAGAGGAACCGTAATCTCCGAACCATGCCGTGAATGCCGCGGTACAGGCAAGACTACCGTTGAAAGAAACCTTAAGGTTACCATTCCTGCAGGTGTGGTTGACGGAGTGAGAATACAGCTTTCCGGACAGGGAGATGTAGGCGATAAATCAGCTGCACCGGGCAGTGTTATCATAACTATCAGTGTTCAGGAACATAAATACTTCAGACGTGAAGATAATGATATTTACTATGACCTGAACCTTAATGTTGCACAGGCAGCTCTTGGCTGCGAAGTCACAGTGCCTACGCTTTACGGCGATACCAAACTTAAGGTTCCTGCCGGAACACAGCCTGAATCCATTCTTACACTGAAGGGCAAAGGTTCACAGATTCTGAGAAGATCGTCCAAAGGTGACATGTTCGTCGTAGTCAAGGTTAATATACCTACCAAACTGTCAAAGGAACAGAAGGATTTATTTGATAAACTGGGCAAGACGCTGAACTGATAATACCTGTTCGGCATAGATTATTCTGTTATAATTTTAGTATGGAAGAAAAGAAAAAAAATAGAAGACCGGAACCATCTTTTATCCAAAAGGTAATAATCATTGGTGTTGCCGTTCTGATTGTCTATCTTCTTATGAATATTGGCAAGATCGGCGGGTTATTCTCGTGGATCGGCAGAGTGTTCATGCCCATCTTTGTCGGTATTGTAATCGCTTTTATCCTCAATCCGCTTGCCAACATTTATGACAATGGCCTTGAAAAGCTTCTGGCCAAAAAGTGGCCTGCTAAAGCCTCTGCTATAGCCAAACCTATATCTGTTATCCTTGCTCTTCTGACGGTTATTTTGTTCATCGGATTGATCATACTTGTGGCTATTCCTGAAATCACCGATGCCGCACTTATTCTAAAGAATTCATTGCCTCCTATGATTCAGTCCTTGCTTGACTGGGTATATAAAGTTCTGACTGGTTTCGGTGTGGAAATGGAGCCGCTTACTCTCGATACTCTCAACTGGAGCAAGGCTATCCAGTCATTCATGGATATGTTCACCAACGGATCTATTAATGATATCTTTGGCAATATTTCAGGTGCGGTTTCGTCTATTGCCGGATTCCTTTTCAATACTGTTATCGGCATCATCATTGCAATCAATATCCTTGCAAAAAAGAAGAAGATTTTTGCTTTTATGGACAAATGGATGAAGCTGTACATCAAACCGACGATCAACAATGGCATCCATGATATTCTCGGTCTTGTCAGTGATGCCTTCCGTAACTTTGTTACAGGACAGCTGACAGAAGCCATGATCCTCTTTGTGCTTTGTCTTATCGGTATGTCCATCTTCAGATTCCCATATGTGGTTGCTACATCTGCCATCATTGCTATCACGGCACTTATTCCCATGTTCGGTGCATGGATCGGAGGCGCTATCGGAGCAATGCTTGCCTTGACAGTATCTCCTATGAAGATGCTTCTCTTTGTTGTTTTTGTGGTCGTGCTTCAGCTCATTGATAACTACATCGTATATCCGAGAGTTATCGGAAACCAGATGAGTCTGCCAAGCCTTCTGGTCATGGTAGCAGTTATCATTGGCGGTAATATGCAAGGTCTTATCGGTATGATCTTCTCGGTACCTATCATGTCTATCATTTATACTTTGGTCCTAAGAATGATCAATCAAAAAGAAAAGAACCTTCTTAGTGCTCGTCATATAACTCCGCCTGCCCCGCCACCAAATGAAACAGCAGCCGAACCACCAGCTGCTGACAATAATCGTGCTGAATAATTTCTGATTACTGGAATATTAGTTCGGGTCCGCCCTCTGTCATTATGATGATCGGAGAATAAGGTCTGGTCTGAGTACTTTGGGAAACAAAATTATCTTTGTACGCATTTTTCAGCAGAAGTTCATTCAGAGGTATCCATCCTGTTCCGTCGCAGGCAGTATCGGGATTGTTGGTGATAAGAGGCTTACACTGAACATAAGTCATATTGGCAGTATCGATGGTCTCTCTTATCTGAAATGAAACATAGTATATGCTGGATGCTGACTGTGAAGGCTCAAGTTCACATTTACCGTACTGATATGAAACAGCCATTCCATTCCCCTGGTTTATCAGATAGAAAACCAGCCATCCGTCAGCGTTCAGCGTCGGACTTGTATTGGTGACATCTACGCTGACTTCATACTGATAATTTCTGAACTGATCGCAGGCGGCTGAGAATGAAGACAGTTCCTTGTACTGGACGTTCGAGCATTTCACTCCGTCCATGCCGGTGCTAACGACTTCTCCGGTCCCGTGACAGACCGGGCAGGGCACTTTCATTGCAGCAGAAGCAAACAACAAAGGCACTACCGTAAAGAACACTATATATTTTTTTTGGATTTTATATTTCATATTCAACTACTTTTATGATTCAGTCTACCAAAGGACAGGGGGATAAGGAGGAATAGTCTTTATTTCTCTGTCTAACTTTTCAAACAATCTGCTCAGGTCCCATCCACCATCAAATACCATTGTGTTGGCATTTTCATATTTGATGTTTCCGACCCCGCCGGCAGAGATATTATCATATGCCTCAATCAGTTCCGAATCCTTGATCGGTGTATTGCTTATGATTAAAGTACCGTTCATTGGATCGCTGATTGCAGAATGTCTTTTGATCCTTCCCAGTTTTCCTGACTTGATAATATCGGAGTTAACCGAATACTCAATATTGAAATGGGGTCTGCACAGATTCATGCAGTCGGAAGTCAATTCAATATCTCTGACATCGTCAGCGACGTAAATGTACGTATCAGGCCAATAATCATAGTTGCCGTATTGTTGCCATATATCCTGCTGATAATTGATCCATTCCTGATTCTGGCTCCTGTGGTCGGTCCACCAAAGAGGTTTGTATGGATCTGTACGGATCGCAATAAATCGGTTGTATTTTGCAGAGTGGAGAATGACTCTCGGTGTTAAGAATGAACACATGGATGCCTTTTCGAAGATCAGTCCATGAAGCTCCATGGG
>JAEEGI010010547.1_pt1 | contig 20045 bp, 15 predicted proteins | sample 8958751 | NCBI WGS metagenome assembly JAEEGI01 (sample SAMN16246545, study PRJNA631951) | gut metagenome | biome: gut microbiome; feature: rumen; material: KS-attached | host: Bos | place: Iran: Karaj | collected 2018-10 | reverse complement strand
CGGCCAAAATAGAAATAATCATAGTCGTTAATGTTTTAATTGTTATTACTAATTTTTTTATTTAATTGTTTCTCGTTGAATGTTTACTCAGCGTGATGATCCTTATGAGCCAGTCCGATAAACACGGCACTGAGCATCGTGAAGACATAAGCCTGAACAAAGGCTACCAGCAGTTCCAGGCAGTTCATGAAGAGCAGCATGATGATACTGAACGTGTTCAGACCGATACCATAGCCTACGCCCATGGACCAACCCAGGAATATCACACAGGTGAAAGAGAGAATCACGGCGTGACCGGCCATCATGTTGGCAAAAAGACGAATCATCAGGGCAAAGGGCTTGGTGATGACACCAAAGAGCTCGATGACGGGCATGATGGGCGCGGGATAGGCCTTCAGGAACAGAGGCACCTCTGGCCAGAAGATTTCCTTCCAGTACTCTTTGTTGGCAAAGATATTGATAGCCAGCATCGTGCAGAATGCCAGGAAGAACGTGATGTTGATATTGCCAGTCACGTTGGCACCTGCAGGGAAGATGGGAATCAGGCCAATCAGGTTGGTGGTCAGGATAAAGAAGAACACGGTGAGCAGATAGGGCGCATAGGGCTTGTAGTGCTTCTCGCCGATGGACGACTTAATCAGATCGTCATGGATCATCATAACCACCATCTCGATGGCTCCCACAAATCCCTTGGGCGCTTCGCTATGGGCATCGTGGCGCTTATACCAGCGGGCACACGACAGGAAGATGGTGATGAGCACGATGACTACAATCCATATCTGGGCAACGGTCTTGGTGATGCTCAGGTCTATGGGGCGCACCTCTTCGCCTCCTACACGCTCATAGATCTTGCCATGATGCTCTTCACTGAAGAAGAAGGGCTCTGGCAGGGTGTGGGCTGTGCAGAAATGCCACTCGCCTGTATTCTCGCTCCTGACGATGATGGGCAGGGGCACACTGAGATGCTTGCCTTCATACGAGGCGATATGCCACTCATAGGCATCGGCCAGGTGCTCCAGCACAATCTCGGGGATGTCCAGTTCCTTGTTTTCTGCCTCTTCTGCATGGATGTGCTGAACAGGGACAAGCAGGAACGCCACCAACAGGAGTATTATAGACTTGAAATGTTTCATTATTATTAATGTATTATCACGAACGGTTAGAGACTTTCGCGAAGAAGATTGAATGATGAATGAGCAGCAGCACGTAGAACACCATGAATACCAGGAAGAATGGCAGCATGGCCTCGCGCCCTGCAATGAGATAATAGACAAACATCGTGGCCAGTGCCAGCAACATCCTGAAACCTGAAAGGGCTGTGAAGAATGTCGTCAGACTGTCTGGATGGTTCGTGGCCACCAGTCGCCAGATATTTCCTTCTGCAAGCACAATGGCCAGCGAGAACCCACAGCCAAACATCACTGGCACGCGCAGGTCGCCCACGCTGGTGAATTGCTCCACCAGGAGCGTGCCTATCGAGGCGATGATGGTCAGGATAATGCCCTGCACCAGATACAGGATGCTCAGTTTGCTGATATCTTGCTTAGTCATAGCTGCTTACTTGTTTATCTCTACACACAAACTTACTTCGTTTTTCTGAACCTCAACGAATCCACCAAGGATGTTCAGCGTGGTCTTCTGGCCAAATGCCTCCGTATATTCAGCCACTCCTGTTTCGAGTGATGAGATAATGGGTGCGTGGTCAGTAAGTATCTCAAAGTTACCAGCCATACCCGGTACCTTGACACTCGTCACTTCTCCTTCGAATTCGATTCTCTCGGGCGATACAATTTTCAGTCTCAGCATAAATCTTAATTCTAAATTCTTAATTCTAAATTAAGATTAGCCCTTCGCTGCCTCAAGCAGTTTCTGGGCCTTAGCCTTTGCATCGTCGATAGTACCCACGTTGAGGAATGCCTGCTCGGGCAGGTCGTCAACCTCACCGTCGAGGATGGCGTTGAAGCCCTTGATGGTGTCTTCGATGGGAACCATCACACCAGGCAGACCTGTGAACTGCGAAGCCACCGTGAAGGGCTGCGAGAGGAATCGCTGCACACGACGGGCGCGGTTCACCGTCAGCTTGTCTTCGTCAGAGAGCTCGTCCATACCGAGGATGGCGATGATGTCCTGCAACTCCTTGTAGCGCTGCAGAATCTCCTTCACACGCTGAGCGCAGTCGTAGTGTGCCTTGCCCACCACCAGCGGATCGAGGATTCGCGATGTGGAGCCCAGCGGGTCGACGGCCGGATAGATACCCAGCTCAGCAATCTTACGGTCGAGCACGGTGGTTGCATCAAGGTGTGTAAACGTCGTAGCAGGTGCAGGGTCGGTCAAGTCGTCGGCAGGCACATACACAGCCTGTACGGACGTGATAGAACCTGTCTTGGTCGAGGTGATGCGCTCCTGCATACCACCCATCTCAGAAGCCAGCGTCGGCTGGTAACCCACAGCTGAAGGCATACGTCCCAGCAGGGCCGACACCTCGGAACCAGCTTGCGTGAAGCGGAAGATGTTGTCGATGAAGAACAGGATATCGGCTGCGCCACCGTCCTTGCCACCGCCGTCGCGGAAGCTCTCGGCAACGGTCAGACCAGAGAGTGCCACAGAGGCACGTGCGCCCGGCGGCTCGTTCATCTGGCCATAGACCAGCGTGGCCTGGCTCTTCTTCATCTCTTCAGGATCGACGAGCGAGAGGTCCCACTTGCCTTCCTCCATAGCCTTGCGGAATTTCTCACCATAGCGAATAACGCCCGACTCCAGCATTTCGCGGATGAGGTCGTTACCCTCACGTGTGCGCTCACCCACACCAGCAAACACAGAGAATCCGTTGTGACCCTTTGCGATGTTGTTGATGAGCTCCATGATGAGCACGGTCTTACCCACACCGGCACCGCCGAAGAGGCCGATCTTACCACCCTTCAGATAAGGCTCGAGCAGGTCGATCACCTTGATACCCGTAGCGAGGATTTCCTTCTTCGTCGAGAGCTGCTCGAAGGTAGGTGCCTCACGGTGAATGGGATAGGCGTCCTTCATGTCAAGCGGGTCCATACCATCGATGGGCTGACCGATAACGTTGAGCATACGACCCTTAATCTGATCGCCTGAAGGCATCAGAATAGGCGTTCCCATAGGAATAGCCTCAAGACCACGATGCAAGCCGTCGGTATTATCCATAGCCACGCAACGCACGGTGTCCTCGCCGATGTGCTGCTGCACTTCGACGACCAGCATGCGCCCGTCACCACGGTCAATCTTCAAGGCATCATGAATCTTAGGCAATACTTTCTCAGCATCTTGGCCGGTGGTATCGAAATACACGTCGATAACAGGACCAATGATCTGTGAAATACGTCCATTGATTTGTGACATAAGCTTAAATAATATTTAAAGTTAAATTCTGATTTGCATGCAAAGATAGCAAAATAATCTTAATCTTGAAAAGATTTCGCCTGAAATTTGTATCTTTGCAGCAAAAAAGATAATATTTGTAGAAATTCATCTCGCGTCGACGAAGAGCAAGAAGCATGAAGACGGAACTCATCCTCGTGGGTAAGACCACCAACAAGCACATCGTGGCATGCATCAACGACTATGTTGAGCGCATCGGACACTACATGCCGTTTGCCCTGACCGTCATCCCTGAGCTGCGACAGACAAAGAGCCTCACAGCCGAGCAGCAGAAGGAACGCGAGGGGGCACTCATCCTTCAGAAGCTGCAGTCTACGGACGTAGTCGTTCTTCTCGACGAACACGGGCAGGAGCTACGAAGCATCGAGTTTGCCCAATGGCTGCAACGCAAACAACAGGTGGCACGAAGGCTGGTATTCGTCGTGGGTGGTCCCTACGGTTTCTCACCCGCCGTCTACGCACGTGCCAACGAGCAGTTATCCCTCTCCCGCCTGACGTTCTCGCACCAGATGGTGCGTCTGGTCTTCACGGAGCAACTCTATCGGGCTTGCACTATTATAAAAGGTGAGCCCTATCATCACGAATAACAACGATATCACACTTTATAATAAACATAGTACCTTACAACAACATGAAAAAGAATCCGCTGAATTGGTGCTGGCAAAAAATGAAAGCCTGCTGGCAATGGTATAAAAGCCTCTTCGTAGGACGTGCCTGGTATGTGAAACTCGCTTCGACCTTGGCGTCGTTGATTGTTGCATTCCTGCTCTATCTGGGCATGGTCGACATCAACTTCCTCGGCCTCTTCGGGCGCTCTCCGGGCTTCATCTCAGGCCTTGAACCGCAAATCAGCCAGGCATCGGAAATCTATAGCGCCGACGGCGTGCTGATTGGCAAATACTTCAGCGAAAACCGCACGCCTGTGAAATACGAGGAAGTGAACCCCAACTTCTGGCGCGTGCTCATCGATACTGAGGACGAACGCTTCTATCGTCACATAGGCATCGACCCGCTTGGCATGTTTGCTGCCGCCAAGGACGCCGTTCTTCATAATGACGCCCGTGGTGCATCGACCATCACGCAGCAGTTGGCGAAGAACATGTTCAAGATGCGCACGAAGTACAAGGGAGGTCCGCTCAGCCGCATTCCAGGTTTGGGCATGGTCATCACGAAAACGAAAGAGTGGCTCGTGGCGCTGAAACTCGAATACCTCTATTCGAAGGAAGAAATCCTCACGATGTATGCCAACACCGTCGACTTCGGTTCGAATGCCTTTGGCATTAAGACGGCTTGCAAGACCTACTTCAACACCACGCCGAAGGAGCTCAAGCTGGAGCAGTCTGCCATTCTGGTGGGCATGCTCAAGGCCACCACCTCCTACAATCCCATCTCGCACCCCGACCGCAGCCTGAAGCGTCGCAACCTAGTGCTTCGCAACATGATTGCACATGGGCATCTCACAAAAGCAGAATACGATTCCCTGAGCCGTATTCCCATCACCCTCGACTTCAGCGTTGAGAAGAACTACGACGGTCAGGCTCTCTACTTCCGCGATGCCATCGCAAAGCATCTTGAAGCCTGGTGTGAGGATAACGGCTACGACCTTTACAACAGCGGACTGAAGATCTATACCACACTCGACACGCGCATGCAGAAATACGCCGAGGCGGCTGCCAAGAAGCAGATGCAGCAGGTACAGCGCAACTTCAACAGTCATTGGGCCGGTCATCAACCCTGGATCGACGAGCGCGGAAACGTCATCCCTAACTTCATCGAGGATATTGCCGACCGCCTGCCCGTTTCGAAATACCTGAAGGCGAAGTTCCCCAACCAACCTGACTCCGTAGCTTATTATTTGAACCTGCCACATCCTGTGAAGGTGTTCGACTATGAGTTGGGTAGCGTTGAGAAAGAGATGTCGACAATGGACAGCATTCGCTATATGGTGAGCTTCATGCATTGTTCCATGGTGGCAATGGAAGCTGAGACTGGTGCCGTGAAGGCATGGGTGGGCGACATCGACTTCGACTCGTGGAAATACGACAAGGTGACGGCCATGCGCCAGCCTGGCTCAACGTTCAAACTTTTCGTCTACACGGAAGCCATGAACCAGGGACTCACACCTTGCGATAAGCGACGCGATGAGTATTTCTCCATGCAGGTGTGGGACGAGAAGCAAAAGAAAGAGGTGACGTGGGCACCTACCAATGCCAACGGCTACTTCACGGGCGACTCGATGACGCTGAAACGTGCTTTCGCACAAAGTATCAACTCCGTAGCCGTGCGCCTCGGACAGGAAATGGGCATCAAGCGAATTGCCGAGACCGCTCATCGCATGGGTATCGTGAGTCCGCTCGATGAAACGCCTGCTTTGGCTTTAGGCTCGAGTGATGTGAACCTGCTCGAACTCGCCAACGCCTATTGCACCATCGCCGACGACGGTAAGCATCATAAGCCACGACTCATCGAGCGAATTCTCGACAAAGACGGCAAGGAGATTTATGTAAGTCCCATTACCATGGACCAGGCTATCCCCTACAAGAGCGCTTATCTCGTGCAGGAATTGCTGAAGAGCGGACTGACGGAACGAGGTGCTACGTCGATGAGTCTTTGGGGATATGTAGGGAAATTCCGCGACACGGAGTTTGGAGGTAAGACAGGTACATCGAACAACCACTCTGATGCTTGGTTTATGGCCGTCAGCCCGAAGCTCGTAGTGGGTGCATGGGTAGGTGGCGAATATCGCAGCATACACTTCCGAACAGGTGCTCTCGGTCAGGGCAGTCGTACGGCACTTCCCATCTGCGGCTATTTCCTCGAGTCTGTTCTCGACGATCCCGCCTTCAATCAATATCGCGTGCGCTTCAACAAACCCAAGGACGACGATATTACGGACGACATGTACAACTGTCAGAACACCTATTATTATCATTCGGACACCCTGCAAGCCGACACGCTTGAATATGAGGAAGACATCATGCTCGATGACGAAGGCAATCCCATTCCCAAGACTGTAGAGGATAACGAGGGAAATACGGATCCTGCCAACATCGAGGAAGATCCTTTCGAGAATCTCTGACGCAACAGATTATTTGACATCTAACACGTAGGGGCAGACCCCTGTGTCTGCCCGAATCTATGACGCTTATTATTGAGTGGACGGGCAGACACCGAGGGCTGCCCCTGCACGTGAATTGCCCTGTTTTCATACTTGGAAAAAACAATACACAACTGCCGCTTTGAACCTTTTAAGTTAAAACTTGCAAACAAAAATAATATCGTTCGTAAAAATGCGTTATTTTTGCAGACGAATATCTTTGATATTCAGCCATTCATTAAAGTTTAACTTAAAACCAGAGAAAGTATGAAGAAAATTCTTTTCGCAGTAGCAGCAATCGCATTCACATTCGCAAGCTGTGGTAACAAAACTCAGGCTCCCGTCGAGGCAGCTGTAGATTCTACCGAAGTAGCCGTTGAAGAGGCCAATGCTGCTGCCGACGAGGCTGTTGCTAACCTCACCGAGTTGCTCAACGGTCAGGATGTCAGCAAGTTCCAAGAAGCCCTCGAAGCCATTAAGGTGAAGGCTGCTGAGCTCGTTGCCAAGTATCCCGATGCCGCTAAGGAGTATGTCACCAAGGTTCAGAACTTCCTGAAGGAGAATGCTGACAAGGTGAAGGCTTTCGTTGGTGACAACGCCGCCGTGAATGCAGCCGTTAGTGCTCTGACTGCTGTTTCTGCTGAAGAGGTAGTAAACAACTTCATGTCGTCTGTTGGCGATGCTGCCAACAATGCCGTAGAGGGCGCTAAGGATGCCGTCGAGGGTGCTGTTGACAACGCCAAGGACGCTGCAAACAAAGCTGTTGAGGACGCCAAGGCTGCTACTGTCGACAAGGCAAACGAAGCAGTTAACGACGCCAAGGAGAAGGCTGGCAAGGCCGTTGACGACGCTGCCGCTGCTGCCAAGAAGTCACTGGGTCTCTAATTCGTGAGATTCCACTATTACATAAAAGGTCAAGGTTAATCGCCTTGGCCTTTTTTCTGCTATTTTCGCTTCGTCAATTCGGTCATTAAGAATTGGGTTAAAACACAAAGCGAAGGGAGGCATAGAGTTCTGCGGCAAGGATATAAAGGAGGAGCAGCGGACTGGCCTTGCAAATTCCTCTGACAAGTGCATCAAGAAGCATTTCGAAAGAAGTGAACTTCTCGCTAACGAAGCCATAGGAGAGCGATACAACGATGACTACGAAGCAGACAACGGGCAAGAGACTGTCGGAGAAGCTACTTGGGAAAAGCACGCCCGTGGCGCTAAGCAAAGGGGCATGTGGAATGGCGGTAAGCAGCAACAGGGCTGCAACTATAGCAATAAGCTCTAACGCCACTACTCGTAAAGCAAACCGCTGGCGGTAGGTGGTAGGACTGCGCAACTCGAGAAGTCCACAGGCATCGAGGCACCCCCACCCCATGCTGAGCAATAGCAGGGCAGGAAGCACGGGCGTGGTGAGGTTCTGCATGAGCGAGCCAAAGAACCAACGCAGTCCTTCGTTGCTCAGCAGGGAGTGGATGGCCGACTGTGGCATGGCTGCTGCTATGAGCCACGATATGAGGATGAGCAGCAGCTGTGCCATGACGAGCACCACGACGAGGATGCCAAATACCTTTTTAGTTTTCATCGGATAAGAGTTTGTCGATGCCGAAGATGGGCCTTTTAGTTCTCATCGGGTAAGAGGTTGTCGATATCAAGAATGTGCAGTTCAATAGCGCGTACCACGAGGCGCGTCGCATTGATGCCATAGCGGCCACCTGCATCAGGGAATAGCTTCTGCACGAGTTCATTCTGTCGTTTCTCAAGGCTCTTCACGCCAAAGGGCATACCCCGCAGATTGGTGATCTGCTCCTTGGTGTAGCCCAATGCAAGATGGCGTAGGAAGCGCTCGTCATACTCGTCGATTTCATAGTCGATGAGGGCTTCCTGCCTGAGCAGTTGCGAACCTACGCTACGCTTAAAGCGCTCTACAATCTTGGCGAGGATAGGCTCGTTGAAGACCATACGCTTGCCGTCCATGACACTCGACACATCGCCGCGTGTGAGCAGTTCGCCACTCTTCAGGATGATTCCGTCGCAACCGGCATCGAGCACGTCGACCCATAGTTTCTCGTTGAGGATTTCGCCTGTGAAGATAAGCACTTTCACATTCGGATAGGCCTCTTTGGTATGACGGCAGATCTCCACTCCGATGGTCGTAGATCCTCCCAATCCCAAGTCGAGCAGCACCAGGTCGGGCAACTGTTGCTTGATGAGACGCCAGTAGGCGGGTTCGTTCTCTGCTGTTCCGATGATCTCGGCCTCAGGGATATCGTTACGGAAGATGCCCACGGTACCTTTCAGCTCGAGGGGCACATCCTCTACAATGATGACTTTAAATGGTTCCATATCTGTTTGGTTAATGTGATTTCAATTGTTGGGTGACCGTCTTCCACCCCTTCTCCGTCAGCAACGGGATGGGTGACGGCCTGTATGCCACACCCTCGGGCACTTGCAGCCTCACCGAAGTCGCGCATGATTTGCCGGCAAAGGAGGAAGTCGACATTCTGCGTGAATGGTGTAAAGAGCTTGGCTGTTTGCTCAGCGGTCAGCGAAAGTTTGGTGAGCGGAATGCTTAGCTTCAGGTAGTTGGGGTCGTTCTGCTTCGTGCTGACTTCAGTCTGTTCACCGCCAAATCGTTTCAAGATGTTGAGCAGATACTCGAAGAGGTCGCTGTCGAGGCGCACAAAACCCTCTGCAGCACGCGTAGCCTGCATGGTGAGCAGCGTATAGATGTCCTTGTAGTAGGCAGTAACTTCGGCAAGTGCGGAAAGATGTTCATCGGAGCCGTCGGCAAGCTGACGAATGCGCGAGGGGAAGTACATCGTCTCGTGCTTCAGCGTAGAGAGACAGTTGTCGAGCACGTTGTTGCTGATGTGCAGGCGATCATTCTCAAAGGCTACTCGGCGTAGCTCATCGCGTGCCAAGTCGAGTGTGGTGTGCTGGTCGTTCTCCATCGCAATGGCCGACTCCAGCGCTTCGCAGATCTGACTCACCACAGCATTCAGCGGTTCGTGTTCAGAGTTTTCAATCTTTGCCTTTCCATTCCACAGCTCGCGAATCTGCTTGAGTTTCTCTTCTGCCGATACCCCACTCAGCAGCACTTTGTTGATACCGTTGATGCGCTCCACACTATAGCGATAGCTGAGCATGTGGCGATAATAGAGCATGTAATAAGCAGGGAAGATGCTGAGCAACAACAGGACAAGAAGGATGATGGCCACGTTCTTGTTGGTCTCCGACTTCTGCATCACCTGACAATAGCTGGCAATGGACTTATCGGCCGACAACTCACGGAAGAGCTGCGTATACACCTTATTATTATACTGGTAGAGATTCCACTTGTGAAGGGCCAATGCAGCCACAGCCGACTCGTTGCGCACACTTTGGATGACATCGTAGTTCATGGGCAGACTGTCTCGATACCATTGCAACTCGGCGGGCAACTCGGCATGGTCGGCATAGTCAACCATCAGAGCCGTCCCTTGTGGACGAAGCGAGTGATAAAAGTCGTTGAGACATTGGCGGCAACTGTCGGCATAGAGTAGCGTTTCAGCAAAGCGGCCCTGTATGTTGCAGCTATACGCGCTATCGGCATACTGTCCTGCCTTTCGCATCGACGGAGCATTTGTCTGACCGATAGCAACACTCATGGAGAGCAGCAGCAAGAGCGTCGTGATGGCACGTCCCAACGGCAGGCGGAAGAAGAAGCGGCTACCACGTCCGAGTTCGCTTTCCACGCCAATGTCGCAGACGCTGAATATCTTGCTGAGCTTACGATATTTCTCTATGATGCCTTTACAGTTGCGCAGGCCAAATCCATGAGATGGCTGCGCCATAGGCTCCGTCGGATGTACGGGTGGCTCCATAGAGTCGTTAGTCAAAGGAACGGCTCCGATGTGTTGCGCTTGCGGCTTGAACACTGTTGCCTGCTGTTCAGGGGTGAGCCCGATGCCTGTGTCGCGAATGGAGACTTCCACATAGCTATCTGTTGACGTGGCACCAATGGTGACGCTTCCACCCTCAGGGGTGAACTTTCGAGCGTTGTCGGCAATGGTGTTAATCATGAAGAGTGTGAGCGTCTTGTCGGCCTTCACCACGCTCTTCGTGTCGTCGACGACGAGGTCGATGCCCTTCATGCGGAATCCCATGCGGCCTCGCTTCACAATGTCGAAGAGCTCCTGCAGCGGGAAGCTCTCAACGCGCAGGCTCACCTCGCCTTGCCGCATCTGTATCCACTTGGTGAGTACGTCGTTATAATCGTTGATGCGATCTGTGAGTTCAGCCACATAAGCATATCTCTCAGCACGTTGCTGTTGTGTGTCGCTACGGCCGTTCTGACGCACAAGGCGATTCACTTCACCAGCGATACGGTCGACGAAAGGCATGATGCTATTGGCCAGCGAAACCTTGGCACGCTGTTCCAGATTGCGCTCCTTGTTCTGCAGAAGCTGCTGGCGCATGAGACACGTCTGCTCGCTGAGTTCCTCGTGTTGCTCCTCGAGCATCTTCGTGCGCTCCAATGTCTTCTGTTTCCATTCCTCGAGTGGTTCGAGCAGAGAGACTATGGAGAAGTCGCGGTCTTTACGACGGCGCATGCGATGGAAGATGAACAGCAGGAAGATGAGCAAACCTATCATGAGCACCACAGCCAAAAGCATGAGGTTGAGCATGCGGGCAGAGTTTTGCAGCTGGTCGTAGCGGGCTTCGAGCTGACGGTCCTGACGCGTCTGCTCCTGCATGTCGAGGAAGAGGTTGCGGTTGTAGTCGCTACGTGGCTTGTCATCGATGGCCGAATAGACCAAGCTGAGCTGTTCGCGGATGCTGGCCACAAGGTCAGGTGCCTGGTTGATGGCGGTGTCTTTCTCCAGCGCATTAAGCAGGCAGATCTCAGCCGACTGGTAGTCGCTGATACCCCAGAAGCACTCTGCAAGCGTACGATAGGCACCTGCCGTCTGATACACATCGCCATATTTCGTGAAGATGTCGAGGGCCTGCTGTGCCAGATAGCCTGCCAGCAGCGTGTCGGGCATGTTCACGGGGTTGACGAGTGCGAGTGCCGGTGCATTGTTGGCCATAAACCAATTCATGAACTGTATGTTCTCCAGATGCTCGCCCATGCCCTGCAAGGCCTGCGCCTCGAAGAACGGATAGCCATGGGCCACCGCCAGCTGATAACACCTGACAAGATAGGAGAACTCCACATCGGCAATAGCCTCAGTAGTCTCCTCCTCGACAATTCCACCTGCTCCAATGTTGTAGAGGTAGTTCAGAAGTTGAGCGGTGTCGGCTTCGAGGTCGTCGTTGGGATTGATATGCTCAATGGCATCCACAGACTCCTCGGTAAGTCCCACATAATAGAAATAGGTGGACTCTACGATGTGGAACTCGCTTTCAGCATAGATGACGCGCCGACGCTGGTGGTCGTTGAGACGCGAGAGTTCCTCCTTGATACGGTTTAGACGTCGCTGGGCACGCTCGCGATAGTCGTAGAAGAGTTTGTTCTTCGACTCGCGTTGGCACAGGCGCATGCGCTGCACATCGGCCACGAGCAGCTCAATCTGATTGTTGGTATCGATGCTATCAAGCAACTCATAGGCCCGTGCATACTCCATCTTGGCAATGCTGTAGAAAGCCAGGTTGTTGAGAGCCTCGGCCCTACCGGCATCGTAGTCGCCAGCCAAGCTTAATGCCTGCTCTGCATAGACGCGCGTGGAATCGAGTGAGCGGTAGTGGAAGTCATACGAACGCTCGTTCAGCTCGTCGACCACACGCAGAGCGGGGTTACTACAAGCTGAAAAAACAAAAATGCCCAATGCGGAGAGCATCCACATTGAGCACTTCATAAGGCTATATTTACGAACGAGCCTTCGCAACGTATCCTAAAGCTTCACGACACTTGTCGGTGACATACTGCCAGTCGCCGGCCTGCACCTTCTCCTTCGGGAAGAGCTTCGAGCCCATGCCTACGCAATAGACACCAGCCTTGAACCACTTCGTGAGGTTCTCCTCGTCGGGCGACACACCACCCGTCACCATGATCTTCGACCAAGGCATCGGAGCCTTCAGGCCCTTGATCATGTTGGGACCTACAACGTCGCCAGGGAAAACCTTCGTGAGGTCGCAACCTAACTCCTGAGCCTTGCCTATCTCGCTGACGGTCATGCAGCCAGGGCAATAGGGCACAAGGCGGCGATTGCAGACGGGAGCAATGTCGGGGTTGAAGAGCGGTCCCACCACGAAGTTAGCGCCCAGCTGAATGTAGAGGGCTGCCGTAGGTGCATCGACAACAGAGCCGATGCCCAGTGCCAGTTCAGGGCATTCCTTGTCGGCCCACTTCACGAGTTCGCCGAACACCTCCTGCGCAAAGTCACCGCGATTGGTGAACTCAAAGGCACGCACGCCACCTTCATAGCAGGCTTTCACTACGTTTTTACAAGTCTCAAGATCTTTGTGGTAGAACACGGGCACCATGCCTGTTTCACCAATTTTCGCCATGACGGCGAGTTTATCGAATTTTGCCATTACAATTTAAAAATTGACGGTTTAACAATCATAACGATGTGACGCTGTAAGGAGATGACGATGCAACGTCCTCATGACATTACTCCTACGCCTTGATTTCGCGCCTCATGTAGAGCGTGCCGCTGTCGACAGCCACAAGCTCCCATCCCTCGTAACCAAGTTCGTTAAGCTTCTTCTCTGTGTTCATGAGCGAAACGAACACCTTGTATTCATAATGTTTATTCATTGCTACAAGGTTTTAGCGTTGAACACGTCCGTTGGCATTACCACCAGCCAGGCTTTCCACCTCAGCAGCAGACACCAGGTTGAAGTCGCCGGGGATGGTGTGCTTCAGAGCGCTGGCAGCAACAGCAAACTCAAGGGCCTCGCCCTGTGTAGCCTTCGTCAGCAAACCATGGATGAGTCCACCAGAGAACGAGTCGCCACCGCCAACGCGGTCGATGATGGGATTGATTTCATAGCGCTTCGACTGATAGAACTCCTTGCCGTCGAAGATCAAAGCCTTCCAACCATTATAGCTGGCCGAGAACGATTCACGCAGCGTGGAGACCACATATTTGAAGCCGAACTCCTCGCGCATCTGACGGAAAATGCCCTCGTAGCCGCTGGCATCAGTCTGACCACCTTCTACGTCGGCATCGGGTTTGAAGCCGAGGCAGAGCTCTGCGTCTTCCTCATTGCCAATGCACACATCAACATACTTCATGAGCGGGCGCATCACGCTGATGGCCTTCTCGCTGGTCCAGAGTTTCTTACGGAAGTTCAGGTCTACCGACACCGTCACACCATGGCGCTTGGCAGCCTCGCAGGCAAGGCGTGTGAGCTCGGCAGCACGGTCGCTGATAGCAGGTGTGATGCCACTCCAGTGGAACCACTGTGCACCCTCCATGATGGCATCGAAGTCGAAGTCCTCAGGCAGAGCCTCTGCGATGCTGCTGTGAGCACGGTCGTAGATGACCTTAGACGGACGCATCGAGGCACCAGTCTCAGCATAGTAAAGGCCTACGCGGTCGCCACCACGTGCCACAAAGTCGGTGTTCACACCATAGCGGCGCAGGGCATTCACAGCAATCTGGCCGATCTCGTGCTTGGGCAGCTTGCTCACGAAGTAGGCGTCGTGGCCATAGTTGGCCAGGCTGACTGCCACATTGGCCTCACCACCACCGGGGATGATGCGGAATGACTCACTCTGAATGAAACGGTCGTTGCCTTGTGGGGACAGGCGAAGCATGATCTCGCCTAATGTAACGATTTTTGCCATAACAGTTGTACTTTTTAGGATATGTTTCTATTGTTAATGATTATTTTTCTTTATCCGTGCAAAGATACTAAATAAAACTCATTCCTGCAAATTTTCACGAGGGAAAATCAACGGCAACGTTCATAAAGCGGGCAGAAAAAGAGGTTGGTGCAGGATGCTACCAACCTCGAGGGACGATTTCGTAGAAAAAATCGAAATCTGAAAAACACACCGCAAATATAGAACTTATTCTTGTAAATTGCAAATTTTCTTTAAGAAAAGTGGTGATTTTAACATTATTCGCCCAAAAAACACTATCTTTGTGGGTGAAAACGACCTAAAATGTGATGTTTTCCTGCACTATTTGCTAACCCATAACGAACTACATAGACATGAAAAGAATTCTGACATTACTCTTCGCGGTGGTGGCCATGAGCTTGGGCATCGCGGCACAAGGATGGGACGACAGCGCCTATCGGAAGATTGAAAACAGCATCCACGAACCGCAGTTTGCCAATCGCGACTTCAACATCACAAAATATGGCGCAAAGCTGAAAGCCACGCCGGCCAAGAACCAGGCGGCCATCAACAAGGCCATTGCTGCCTGTTCGAAAGCAGGTGGCGGACGCGTGGTGGTACCAGCAGGTACATGGACGACGGGTCCTGTCACGCTGAAGAGCCACGTGAACCTCTATCTTGAGGAGGGTGCCACGCTGCTCTTTGCCTTCGACACGAAACTCTTCCCCATTGTGAAGACACGTTGGGAGGGCATGGACCTGATGAACTACCAGCCTTGCATCTACGCCTATGGCGAGAAGGACATCGCCATCACCGGAAAGGGAACCATCGACGGCAATGGCTCGAACGAAACGTGGTGGCCCATGTGCGGCAAGGACACCTATGGTTGGACGCCCGAAACCGTTGAGAGTCAAAAGATTGGACGCCCGTTGCTCTTCAAATATGCCGAGGCAGGAACACCCATCGAGGAGCGCCAGTTCCAGGGGAAAGGTCTGCGCCCACAGCTCATCAACCTCTACGAGTGCGAGAACATTCTGCTTGAGGGTGTCACGCTGCTGCGCTCACCGTTCTGGGTGGTGCACCCGCTGCTGTCGAAGAACATCATTGTGCGCGGACTCACCATCATCAACGACGGTCCCAACGGAGACGGCTGCGACCCAGAATCATGTAAGGACGTGCTCATCGAGAACTGCCGTTTCCAGACAGGCGACGACTGCATCGCCATCAAGAGTGGACGCAACGAGGACGGACGTCTCTGGAACATTCCTTCTGAGAACATCATCGTGCGCAACTGCACCATGGCCGACGGTCATGGCGGTGTGGTGATTGGCTCTGAGATATCGGGCGGCTGCCGCAACGTGTTCGTCGAGAACTGCGAGATGGACTCCCCCAACCTCGACCGTGTGCTGCGTCTGAAGACCAACACCTGCCGTGGCGGTGTGACGGAGAATATATATATGAGGAACGTGCGCGTAGGACAGTGCCGCGAGGCCGTGATGCGCATCAACCTGGAATACGAGCCCAACGAGCCCGCCAAGCGAGGCTTCATCCCAACGGTGAGAAACGTCTACATGGAGAACGTCACCTGCCAGAAGAGCAAGTACGGCATCCTCATCAATGGTTTGCAAGACCACGACAACATCTACAACATCAACGTCAAGAACTGCCGCTTCGACGGCGTGCAGAGCGAACCTGTGAGGCGCACTGGCAAGAGCCACGACCTGCACTTCGACAACCTCTTCATCAACGGTGAACTCATCTTGCCAGAAGCGCCGTTCGTACAAATGCAGAACGGCAAGCCCAAAATGGTTGACGGACTGCCCGTGCCCAGCTATTCGCAATGGCTGACGTGGTCGGAAATGAAGCGCACACCCGAGCCCTACTTACTCGATTTTGCCAAGAAACCCCGCTGGAGCTATGTCATGGGCATCGAGCAGGAAGCCATGCTCGACACCTATCTGGCCTACGGAAACGAGGAAATTCTGCAATATCTGCGCAAATATCCCGCTAAAATGATCGACCAGGAAGGCAATATCACGGGCTATAAGTACGAAGATTTCAACCTCGACAACGTTCGTACGGCCCGCTATATCTACCGTCTGAACAAACTCCAGCCGCAGGAAAACGTATGGAAAGCCCTCCGCACGCTCTACCGACAACTGGAAAAACAGCCGCGAACGAAGGAAAAAGTATGGTGGCACAAGGCTATCTATGCCAACCAGGTGTGGCTCGACGGCATCTTCATGGGCCTGCCCTACTACACCTTAGCTGCCCCTGACATGGTGAAAGCCAAGAAGGTGAAGAAGTACTACGACGATGCCGTTGACCAAATCACGAAGACCGACCTGCGCACCTTCGACCCCAAGACCAACCTTTGGAAGCATGCCTGGGACGAGACGCATAAGATGTTCTGGGCCGACCCGACAACAGGTCAGAGCAAGCACACCTGGGGACGTGCACTTGGGTGGTATGTTATGGCCATGACGGAGGTTTTGGAAGCATTGCCCGAGGACTATGCACGCCGTCAGGAAGTCATCAACTTGCTTCAGAAAGCCATGACGGAAGTTGTGAAGCATCAGGACAAAAAGACAGGAGTTTGGTATGATGTGCTCGACGTAAAGGATGAACGTAACTACTTGGAAGCCAGCTGTTCAGCAATGTTCGCTTATGTATTACTGAAGGGTTCGCGCATGGGTTGGCTCGACGAAAGTTTTAAACAAGCAGGCGTCCGTGCTTTCAATGGAATCGTGAAGGAATTTGTTCGTGTGAATGCCGACAAGACCATCTCCCTCACCCGCTGCTGCGAGGTGTCTGGATTAGGTCCCGACAACAACCGCCGACGTGATGGATCGTTCGAATACTACATCTCTGAACCCATCCGCGACAACGATGCGAAGGGTGTTGGTCCCTTCATCTGGGCAGCACTCGAAATGGAGAGGTTGTAAGAGCCCCTAAGCCCACTTTGGCACATTAAATTGTCTCCCGTTAACAGTTTTTTGCGAGTTAGCGGGAGATAAATTTGGAGGTTATTAAAAAATAACGTAACTTTGCAGTCAAATATACATTATAACTTAAAACCAAACAATTATGAAAAAAACTCTACGCTTTTCGCTGCTCAGCATGCTTCTGATGCTGTGTGGCAGTATGTTTGCAGCAGACGATGTAACAATCGTTGCCGAGAACAGTCTCAGCGGCATTGCTGATGAGACCCCTATTACGGTAAGCGGTTACACGTTTACTGCGTTTAAGAACGAAGGATCAACAGCTCCGACGTACAATGCTAATGGTAAGGACGTGCGTCTGTATGCCAAGAACACGCTGACCATCAAGGTTGCTTCGGGCAGCATGTCGAAAATCACGTTCAACCTCTCACCGCAAGGCAAGAAGCGCCTGACCGATATTACTGCATCGACAGGAACCATTGCCAAGCAATCGGCTGGTGATGAGACTGTTGTATGGACGGGTAGTGCCTCTGAAGTTACCTTCACCGTTGGCGAAAGGGCCGTCTATGGTACTGACGGCGAGACCAAAGCCGGTCAGTTCGACTTCCTCTCTGTCGTATTCGGCGAGGGCGGCGACACCCCTGGACCAGAACCCGCAGGCCGCAACTACAAGAAGGTTACAGCCATCACCAGTGGCAAGGCCTATCTGATTGTGGCTGAAAACGATGGTTTGAAGGCAGCACAGCCCGTTTCCGCAACCGCTTCTTATGCTTACCTGAAGACCTCAAACGTGACCGACGAAGGTGGAGTCATCACCATGGAGAACTCCAAGCAAGACTTTGTCATCACCGCCTCGGGCAGCAACTTCAACATCAAGCAGAGCGACGGCCGTCTGCTCCGCAACGACCCTGCCTACAAGACCATCAGCGTCGATGAGAAGGTTGAGACTACAGAATGGACCATCACGGCCAACAGCGATGGCACGTTCAAGATTATGAACGCCACATCAAACAAGTGGATTCAGCTCGACCCAGAGTATGGCACTTATGGCTGCTACGATGCAGAACAGGGTGCAATGCCCTGCCTCTACGAGTATGATGGCGATCCTGACCCAGGTCCTGGCCCACAGCCTGAAGAGACCAAGAAGGCTACCATTGCCGAGTTCAACGCTGCTCCTGAGAGCTCTAACGTATGGTATCAGCTCTCCGGCACAGTGAAGAACCTGCAGGATGGCGACCAGTATGGCAACTTCGACCTCGAGGATGAGACAGGCTCTGTCTACGTCTACGGTCTGCTCTCCGAGAAGGGCGGCGAGAAGAAGCAGTTCCAGGCTCTTGCCGCAGAGAAGGGCATCAAGAATGGCACGAAGATCACCATTTGCGGTAACCGCGGTTCTTATGGCGACAAGATTGAAGTGGTGAATGCCTACTTCGTGAGCGTCGACGGTCAGGGTGAACCCCCACAACCTGAGGAGATTAAGGATGCCACTGTTGCCGAATTCAACGCTGCTGCTGAGAGCACCAACGTGTGGTACAAGCTGAAGGGTGAAGTGAAGAACCTGAAGGACGGCGACCAATATGGCAACTTCGACCTCGAGGATGCTACAGGCAGCGTCTACGTCTATGGCCTGCTCTCTGAGAAGGGCGGCGAGAAGGGACAGTTCCAGGCTCTGGCCGCAGCAAAGGGCATCAAGAATGGCTGCAAGATCACGCTCATTGGTAATCGCGGCTCATACAAAGATAAGATTGAGGTGATGAACGCTTACTTCGTGAGTGTCGACGAGGCTGCTCCCGCCGAGCTGACCATCAGTGGCGAGGCTAACTTCGACGAGTCTACTGTCGTAACGATTACCCCTTCGGATGTTGACCACGATGTTTACTACACACTCGACGGTTCAGATCCTAAGACTTCAAGCACCAACAAGCGCTACATGGAGCCGTTCACCATCACAGAGACATGCACCGTGAAGGCTTGGGAAGAAGATGCCGACATCTATGCTGAGAAGAAGTTCACCAAGAACACTGTAGAAGTTGTTGAGGTGAGCGTTGAGGATGTCATCGCCGCTGCACCCGAGAACACCAATGCTGCCGACGGTCAGCAGAAGGTATGGGTGAAGGGCTACATCGTGGGTTATGTTGAGGGACAGGCCTATGCTACTGGTGCCCACTTCGATGCCGATGGTTGCGAGGTGAAGACCAACCTGCTGCTCGCCACCAACTACAACGAGACCAACGTCGAGAATTGCATCCCCGTGCAGCTGCCTAATGGCGACGTGCGCAACGACCTGAACCTTCAGGATCATCCCGACAACCTCGGTAAGGAAGTGAAGCTCTACGGCTATGTGCTGAAGTACTTCAGCGTGCCCGGCTTCAAGAATGTCACCGCCTACGAGTTCACTGGCAACACCAGCGTTAACGCCATCAATGCCGACACCGTGAACGATGGCAAGATGTACAACGTGGCTGGCCAGCGCGTCGACAAGGCCTACAAGGGCATCGTCATCGTTGGCGGCAAGAAGATTGTTGTGAAGTAAAACACCACACTACCCTGCCCCTCCACAAGCCAACAGGTAACCGGGCAGGAACCAACAACAGAGTGGCAGTATCTTGGAAACGAGGTGCTGCCACCTTTGTTTTGGCCATTAAAATACTGCCAATTCCCCCTCCAACAATCATTTTCCCCCTTCCTTAAACCATTATTCCACCCTGCAAAAAATATAAATTAGTGTTTTTTCGACAAATATTTGGTATACTGAGTTTTTTTTCTTACCTTTGTCGACAGAAATAAACAACCATCAATCATTTATTAACTAATCTAACTCACATTAATG